>Ga0209508_1000649_pt1 | contig 33116 bp, 35 predicted proteins | sample AD_UKC129_MetaG_FD_184427 | JGI IMG/M metagenome (GOLD analysis project Ga0209508, IMG submission 184427) | Active sludge microbial communities of municipal wastewater-treating anaerobic digesters from Canada - AD_UKC129_MetaG (SPAdes) (version 2) | ecosystem: Engineered > Bioreactor > Anaerobic... | reverse complement strand
TGTACCTGTATCTCAGATACCACCTGACTGGCAAGGTCTGGATATAGGACCAGAGACAAGACAGCTCTTTTCTCAAAAAGTGTCTCAGGCTAAGACTATAGTATGGAATGGACCTCTGGGGGTATTCGAGATGCCGGCTTTTAGTGAAGGCACAAAGGCTGTTGGAATTGCCATAGCAAATACTGATGCACTGAAGGTAGTTGGTGGGGGAGAAACTGCAGAGGCAGTGGAAAAGTTTGGACTTACAGATAAGATGACCCATGTCTCCACTGGTGGCGGTGCAAGTTTAGAATTCCTGGAGGGTAAGGTTCTCCCAGGAGTAGCAATACTGGATGATAGTGAGAGTATAAAGAGGAAGCTTAAATGAGAAGAAGGCTTATCGCGGGGAACTGGAAGATGAATGGTACTGTATCAGATGCTATTGCTCTGGTACAGCGCCTGAAGATATTAATTTCTGACATTCAGGATAGGGATGTCGCTGTATGCCCACCATTTACTCTTTTAGATACGGTATCAAAGATGATAATTGATACAAGGATATTTCTTGGTGCTCAGGATATGTTTTGGGAAGAAAAGGGAGCTTTTACCGGTGAAATATCCCCATTGATGCTTAAAGAGTTTAACTGTACATTTGTTATCCTGGGACATTCTGAAAGACGCTGGATTATAGGGGAGACAGACGAATTTATATCTAAGAAGGTTGATTCTGCTATCAGAAATGGGCTTACTCCTATCCTCTGTGTCGGGGAACGTCTGGAAGATAGAGAGGCTGATAGAACCAGGGATGTGGTGATCTCACAGTTAAATGGAAGCCTCTCCTTAATTAAGGACCCTGAATCTCTGGTTATTGCATATGAGCCAGTGTGGGCTATCGGTACCGGGAAACCTGCCTATCCTGAAGATGCAGTAGAAGTTATATCTATGATAAGAGACTGGTATCGAGAGAGGTTTGGGAAAGAGAAGGGAGAAAGTGTAAGGATTCTCTATGGAGGAAGTGTAACTCCTTCCAACATAGATAGCTTTATGAAAGAAGAAGAGATAGATGGTGCACTGGTTGGTGGGGCAAGTTTAAATGCGGATAGTTTTGCTAGAATAGTGAAGTATTTGATGTAGATGGAGGTCTTATGAAGACAACATTTATGATAATACAGCTTGTAATAGCCATAGTGTTAAGTCTGGTGATTCTATTAGAACCTCCAAGAGGAGAGGGTCTGGGAGCTATAGGTGGTTCTGCTAAACTTTTTCACGTTGGAAAAGAAAAAGAAAGACGGCTGGATATGATTGTGGCTATTGCGGGTGGGGCATTTTTTGTACTGGCTGGAATCCTGGCTTGGGCTATGTAGACAGGTAGACAGATAAAGGAGGCGGAATTCCGCCTCCTTATTTTTTTGTTTTTATACATACTGATACACTAACTATCTATAGTCAAAGATAAATCTTCCTCACTTAAGTTCTCCCACTTTCCACATCTTCCCCCCAACCTCGCTATAAGTTTCCCCTCTATAAGGACATTGGTAATCTCACAAAGATTAGAGCATCCTTTGCATTCAAATCCTCTTGTGGTAATATTCTGGTCAGCTGTCTCAAACCCCTTAAACCTTGTCCTTTTTATTCCATATTCCTGGGCTAATAGTGCAGCCCCTATAGCACCCATAAGAGAAAAATATGGTGGTATTATAATCTCTACCCCCAGGGCTCTTTCAAGAGCTACCTTTATCCCCTTATTAGCCGCTACGCCACCTTGAAAGAGTATAGGTGGTCTTATTTCCTTTCCTCTACCGACATTGCTCAAGTAATTTCTTACCAGAGCTTCACAGAGACCAAACAGAATATCCTCTTGCCTGTGACCAAGTTGTTGTTTGTGTATCATATCTGACTCTGCAAAAACGGTGCATCTACCAGCTATTCTTACTGGATTAGTGGACCTAAGGGCTATATCACCAAAATCTTCTATAGATATCCCCAACCTTTGTGCCTGATGATCAAGGAATGAACCCGTCCCAGCAGCACATACGGAATTCATGGCAAAGTCCACAACAATCCCATCTCTTATTATAATAATCTTTGAATCCTGCCCACCTATCTCTATTATTGTCTGGATATCTGAATTATAGTGTAAACCTGCAGTGGCATGTGCGGTAATTTCATTCTTTATGACGTCTGCACCAACAACAGCCCCTACCAGGAATCGAGCGCTTCCAGTTACCCCTACCCCTTCTATCTCTAACTCATCTCCGAATTGAGCCTTAATTTTAGAGAAACCATCCTTTACCGCTCTTATAGGGTCTCCTCCAGTCCTGAGGTATAGACCCACTACCAGATTCCCCTTTTCGTCGATTACCGCTATATCAGTACTTACAGAACCCACATCTACACCGAGATATTTCACCCTGCTAACCTCCGTTTCTTTTTAGCTCTGAGCATGTCAACAAAAGCTTCAAGTCTGGTATTTATACCGACCAATCCTGTTTGTTCATCTATAGATAGAGTTAGAGTGGGTATATTGTAATCCTTACTGACTCTTTCCAGAACACTCTCAGAAACTATCTCTGGCATACAGGTAAATGGCAATAAATGGATTACTCCATCAAATCCCCTTTCAGCAAACTCTATAGTATGAGCTATAGTTCTCTGACCTTCACCTCCAACTGACCTCTTTATATAGGGAATAGCTATTTTAACTTTTTCTTCCAGGTCTTTGGACTTAAATATGGGGAAGTATATTCTGACTATATCTTCTATGTAAAAAGCGTTCTCAGCCAGGACTCCAATTTCTCCCAGTCTTCTGGCTATTTCAAAGTTGGTAAAGTGATCAAGTACCACATAAAATTCTCCCACTATCCCTATCTTAACTAAGTCATCTAAAAGATTAGAATCTATAAGCTTGCTGGTTCTCTCCCTGTATTCATCCAGTACCATATCTACATCTGAGAAATTTTCAGCAAGTTCTAATCCCCTATGCGCTTCTTTTATAAATTCATCCACCTGTCCCTTATATCTTTCAAATGGTCTGGCTCTTCTGGCTGTTTTGTCTATCTCATCTACAGCCAGGACTTTCTTCCATGCAAGTTTAAGGGCTTTAACTACGGTGATAATACTCTTACCATTTATAAGTTTTCTTATATTCTTAAAAAGATTTATCCAGCCATTGGATAAATCCAGTATAATCCAGTTAACATCATAGCCAAGATTCTTTAAGATTCTTCTCTGCACCTCTGCATAATATCCAAAACGACAGGGTCCAATCCCCCCAAGCATCAGGATTGTATCTGCTCCTTTTTCTATGGATTCAATATAATTGCCCAGTGTAATTTTTAGAGGGAGACAGGCAAACTCCGGTGCATATTTCACACCAATGGAAAGAGTCCTGTTGGTGGATGGGGGAGGAGGGACAATGTCATGTCCAAGGTCTCTGAGCAGAGATTCAATAGCGATTCTGGCATCACCAAATGGTGGATAAGTTATTTTCACTCTGTTTCCTCCTGGATAGCATATCTATGAATGCCTCCAGCCTGGTAACAAGACCAAGCTCGCTGGAGTGCTCATCTATAGTTATAGTGATCTCAGGGAAGTTGATGGGTTTAATAAGGTCTCTCTCTATAAGTTCTCTTACAAGGGAGTCTGGTCCGCATCCAAAGGCTACCACCAGGATAACTCCATCTACCAGCCTATTCCTTATTATATATCTGGCGGTTCCATATAACTCTCTTCCAAATGTCCAGAAGAGTCTTTTAGGCAGGACATCTGCATCCTTCAATATGGTCTTCCAATCGAACATCTCCATAGAGAGAGCTTTGGCTCCGAGTTTATTCAGTGTTCTTAACATTCCTCCACTTATAAATTCATCATAAATTTCATAACAATGACCAACAATTCCTATCCTTATTTTAGGATCGTCATTCTTAAATTTCTCTCCATCTATTATCTCCAGAGGAGAGGCTCCAGTCTCTAATTTTTTATTATATTCTTTTAGAGCACTCAATCCTTCTAAATAAGCCTTTAAAATCCTTGATTTATTCTTTGTAAACATCCTGCCGAGATCAAAAAATCCTCTTAAAAATCCATCTCTAAGATTTCTTTTATCTATCGTGTTTTCAATAATCGGTGGAGCATCTATCTCAGAGTTTCTTATCATATCTGGTAGTCCCAGAAATTTTGGACACATATAGGTCTTATACTCCAATCCCACTATCCTTGGCAGAAAAACATAGTCTACCTTATCCTTCAGGTCCAATATATGTCCATATGCAAGTTTTATCGGTAAACATGCCTCACTGACAGCGTGCTCCACCGAAGCATCCATAATCTGCTTATTGGTTATAGAAGAGGGGATAACTTCTACCCCAAGACTTTCGAAAAAAGCCTTCCACATTGGATAATATCTATAGAATAGTAAAACTCTCGGAATCCCCACCTTCATGGCATTATTACCTCTGCCTGAGCGGTACTGGAGTTATAGTCTGTATCGGTGAATAATAGAGTTACCAGTTTGTCTATCTCCTCTCTATTGGCAATCCAGTATCCTCCTTCTGCAGTTCCTGGTAAGATAGCCGTTTTTAACTGGAATTTATCCTTTTCTCGAGCGAAAAGTGTAGCGATACTTACCATCTCTGAGCTGGGGAGGTCTGTATGGACATATTTAGAAAGCTCCTGCACAAGTGTGGGAATTCTGGCAATAATATTTGGTTTCATTACCTGAGATAATAGGGCATGGAAGAACTTCTGCTGCCTCTCTATCCTACCTATATCTCCCATTGGATCGTTTCTAAATCTTATATATCCCTCTGCCTGTTCTCCGTTAAGACGCTGGTATCCCTGTTTTAAATCGATATTAAGTCTAGCCCAGCTGTCCTTATACTTCATATCTTTTTCTACATAAATCTCCACACCACCTATAGCATCTATTATCTTTTTAAAGGCATCGGGGTCTAGAAGTACGTAATAGTCGATCTTTATATCTAAGAGATTTTCTATGGTTTCCATGGCAAGAGGGATACCGCCTATATGGTATGCTGAATTGATCTTTGTTTCTCCATAATTGGGTATATTGACAAGAGTGTCTCTGGGTATAGAAAGACCATTAACTTTTTTATCCTCACAGTTTATATGGAATACCATAATTGTATCTGTCCTGCCACTATCAATTCTTCTCCCCCTATTATCATAGTCATAGTCCCTGCCCAACAGGACAATATTAAAGGCGGGAGGACCGTAAAACATCCTCTGGGTAAATGTAACTATTCTGGATGGATTGTGTGCAATATCGCCTATAGTCCCCCCGCTCTTATAGAAGAGGAATAACCATCCTCCAACTATAACGCTAACACAAGTTATTACTATTATACTTACAAAGAGTATTGCTCTCTTTTTTATCATAAAGGTCAGGCTTCTTCCTTTTCCTTCTTGTTAGCTGCTATTATCTCTTCCGCAATCTTAGATGGAACCACATCATAATGTGAGAACTCTACCTTATATCTCCCTCTTCCCTGAGTTATGGATTTAAGATCTATAGAATACCTTAGAATCTCAGCCATAGGGACATGAGCTTTTATGATCTGGTATTTCCCCTGCGGTTCCATTCCTAAAATTCTTGCCCTTTTACTGTTAAGATCTGCTATACAATCACCCATAAACTCCTCAGGGACGGTAACCTCAATGTACATAATTGGTTCAAGAAGGACCGGATTGGCTTCAGCTGCACCCTTTTTAAGTGCCATAGAGCCTGCTATCTTAAAAGCCATATCAGATGAATCTACCGGATGGTAAGAGCCATCGACAAGAGACACACGTACATCAACTAATGGATAACCTGCCAGGACCCCTTCTTCCATGGCTTCTTTTATACCCTTCTCAACGGACGGGATATAATTTTTGGGGATGGCTCCACCAAATATCTTATCTACGAATTCATATCCTCCACCTCTGGGTAGAGGTTCAATTTCTATCCAGCAATCACCATACTGTCCCCGTCCACCAGTCTGACGCTTATATCTACCCTGGACCTTAACCTTGGTCGTTACAGTTTCTCTATATGGGATCTTTGGAAGGTCAGTTTCAACTTCAACTCCAAACTTCCTCTTTAGTCTCTCCAGTATAACCTCTACATGTAAATCTCCTAACCCGGAGACTATTGTTTGATGGGTTTCAGCATTATAGTAACTTACAAATGTTGGGTCTTCCTCCTGTAACCTGCTGAGAGCATTGCCTAATTTTTCTTCATCCCCCTTCGATTTAGGTATTACTGCTACTGAATACTGTGGTTGAGGAAACTCGATGGGAGTATACTTTACCATATAGCTTTTATCGCATAAGGTATCAGATGTTCCTACAGACTGGAGTTTTGCTATTACACCTATATCTCCAGTTATTATCTCACCTACCGGTTCCTGAGTTTTTCCCTTCGGAAAGGCAAGATGTCCTATCCGTTCTTCTACATCCTTTGTTATATTCACTAAAGTCACATCGGATTTTAGTATTCCGGAATTGACCTTAAACAGGGCTAATTTCCCGACAAATGGATCGGCGGTAATCTTAAATATAAATGCAGATGCTGGCTTGGATGGGTCCAGATTGGATATGGTTACAGAACCGTCATCGTTTAATATCTCTACCTTGCCATCTTCAGGAGAGGGTAACAGTTCTTTAATACCATCCAGGAGTTGATGAATGCCTATATTTTTAACTGCAGAACCGCACAAAAGAGGAAAAGCCTTCCCCTCTTTTACAGCAGATTTCATGCCTCTTATTATCTCTTCACCTGTTAGTGTTTCCCCTTCTAAATACTTCTGTAAGAGTTCATCATCATTTTCTACCACTGCTTCTACAAGGTGCTCTCTCAGCTCTTCAACCTGAGACTCATACTCTGCAGGTATATCAATCTCCTGATATGTTCCATTTGTGAACCTGTAAGCCTTTCTATCCAGGATATTTATTATTCCTGAAAAACCCATCTGTTCTCCAAGAGGTATCTGAAGAGGAAATATTTTGCTGGAGAGCTTTTCCCTCAGTTCTGTGTAGACCTTTAAAAAGTTTGCTCCTTCCCTGTCCAGTCTATTTATAAATATTATCCTCGGTTTATTCTGCTCTTCAAGTATGTTCCATAGTATTTCAGTATTCACCTGTACCCCTGAAGATGCACAAACAAGTAATACTGCACTTTCAGCAACCTTTATACCTGATAGAACATCTCCGATAAAGTCAGAGTATCCAGGAGTATCTATAATATTTATCTTGCAATCCTTCCAGGGGATGGGGAAGACCTTCAGCATGATGGTAGTCTTCCTCTTTACCTCTTCCGGTTCGGAATCTACATTACTGTTTCCTGCATCTACACTTCCAAGTCTATCAACCAGTTTCGCATCAAAAAGCATAGCATCAGTGACAGAAGTCTTCCCAACGCCACCATGTGATAGTAATACAACATTTCTCAGTATTCCTGTATCTAATTTCATCTAATTCCCTCCATATCTTTTATATTATAAATAAAGGAGTATCCTGGTTATTCATCCTTTTCCTTTATCTTTGAACCAGCCAGATATAAACTGGAATCCTTCTCCAGAACTCTAAGAAGAGCATTAACAATATCTGGATCTAACTGTCTTCCACTGACATTCAGTAATTCTGCTTTTGCTTCCTCGATACTCTTCCTGTTAGAATAAGGTCTATCTGTGGTCATTGCGTCAAAGGTGTCTGCACAGGCTATTATGCGACTCTCGACAGGAATTGATTCTCCTCTCAGTCCATCCGGATATCCTGTCCCGTTATATCTTTCATGGTGATGCCTTATCCATACTGGAACTTCTTTAAACCTGGAGATTTCCCTTGATATATCTTCCCCTACAATGGGATGTCTGTATATCTGGTCCCATTCCTCATATGTAAGAGTATCTGGCTTATTGAGAAGGCTTTGAGGTAATCCTATCTTTCCAAGATCATGTAACATTGCTGCATTTCTTATCTTCTCTATTCTTGACTCGCTAAACCCCATCTCTCTGGCTATATCTTCTGATAACTGAGCTACCCTTAGAGAATGCCCACTTGTATAGCCATCAAATATGCCCAATAACTTTATCAGGCTGGAGATCGCCCGGTCATATGTTTTGTTTACTTCTCCCAGTAAAATAATTAAATATCTGGCGATAAATATAGGAACTATATAGATTGGCATCACTACAGGACCAAGTAACTTGTAACTCTGGGCTATCACCAGGGATAAGAAGAAGTGTAACAGGTAGGTAATAATAGACATATTAGAGATATGGTAGACCCATGTCCCAAGGAAAGCCCTGCCTTTATCTATGGCAACTACTAAACTTACCAGGGTTACATTTATCAGCCAGTATATAAGAGCTACAAATAGAGCTACTAAAGAGTATCGCCAACCAAACTCAAGGTTCAACCCCCCCAAATGTTCGTATAAAAGACCGGATAATCCAGCGCATATTACCAGGTTTGCTCTATTAAATATGAAATTCTTAGCGTGATGGCGTTTAAAATTAAATTCTTCGGGACTTATAGATGCCAATCCATTAACCAGAATACCGAACGGTGCACCAAAGAGCAGTATACCTGCATAAGTCATTATAAATCCCATAGATAGAGCTATCTGCCTCCCAGGTATCTCTACAGGGAAGGCTTCCAATACCAATGTTAAGGCGATAAAGATAAGTATATCAAGCAGGTCAGCCCTAACTGGATAATATTTAAAAGTATATATCGTTAATATTATAGCGAGTAAAGATAATATAAAAAGGAAGATTCTTAATGACGTTTTCATGAAGTAATTTCTATCAGTCCATATCCCCCTTCTTTTCTGGTGTATACCACATTTACCTCTGATGTCTCTGCATTTATAAATATAAAGAAGTCATGACCAAGCAATTCCATCTGCAGTAAGGCTTCTTCTACTGACATAGGGGTAATAGAGAGTCTCTTTTGCCTGATTATTCTGTCTGAGAGAGCTCCTTCCTCTTCTATTTGAATCTCTTCTTCCTTGTTCTTTTCTGGTAATTCATTTATTCTTATCCTGCTCTTGTTAGTAAGTTTACCCTTAAATTTCTTAATTCTGCGTTCAAGTTTATCCACCACTAAGTCTATAGATGCGTACATATCGGGAGAGGACTCTTGGGCTCTAATTATTGTTCCATCTATCCGTACAGTTACCTCTACCTTTTGAGATGCCCCGGAGGTTTTACTATTACTGGCGCTGAGCATTACCTGGATGTTAGATATTTTGTTAAAAAACCTATCTATTCTGCTGAGTTTCTTCTTTACGTAGCTTTCAAGAGCTTCAGTTACTTCTATATTTTTCCCTTTTATTTCTATGTCCATAAATATCTCCTCCTTAATAGATTTTAAGGTACATAATCAGAGAGTGTCTCTTCCAGCACCTTCTGATAGTTACCTTCTCCAAAAGCTTCTTCCAGAAGTTCCTTCTCTTCTAAGGTTAAATTCTCACCTATAACATATATAGAATTACCCTGTCTTCCTGAAAAGCTTCTGACTATAACCCGAGATTTTCCCCCCATATATCCCATTAATTTACAGACCTTACAGGGAATATCTCTTGGTCCACAGACAGCCACCTCATCTTTATGTTTCGTCCCGGTAATTTCTATGAGTTTTCTTCTCAACTCACCCCTGAAGCTACTGGATGTTACCTTTTCAGTTATGTTTATCTTATAGTAAACCCTATTTATAAATGGACCTATATTTGAATATGCTCTCTTCCAGCTGCTCCAATTTCTCTTTATACGGCTAAATATACTTTGAACCAATCTAACTAGGGAGGGATTATAAAACTTCTCCTCTTTAAAAAATTCTGAAAACTTATCATTTAATTTTTGAGGAATTCCATTAGAATTGACTATAATTATCTGGTTATAGCCAAACCCCTGCGATGTACTGGCTCCTATTCCTGTATTCTGTAAAGATTTGAGGGCAGCAAGGTATATGTCCAGATCCATGTCCTCGACGTTTAAGAGGAAGTATATATCATTTCTAAAGAATTCCTTGCCTCTAATCTTTACTATATTAGGTTCTTCACAGGTTATGCCGTCACTTACCTTCGGTGGAGAGATCTGCCTTTTTAAGGGGATAGCAAATCTCAAAGCCTCCAGATATATCTGTGTCGATAAGATTATACTTGGTATATACGGCTTATTCCTAAAATCTCTAACCTGACCCCCTGTCCCATAACCTATGTGACAGGGGGTTTTAAATCTTACAATACATTGCAATTCCAATGTACATAACCCCCGACTTTAAGCTTTTCTTCCAAGGAAATTATAACATATCGGATGACTATATTTCTATTTACTCTCTTTCTTCTCTTCTAATGAGCTCTTTAAATCAGAATAGCCAAAGATTGCCAGTATAATACCAGCGATTATTAAGATCGGTGGTATTATAGCCATAAGACCTTTTATAAAGTAACCCCACCAGGCAGATAATCCCCATATCCCCAGGATAAGACATATGATACCCCCTATAATAACTAAATATTTACTCAACAGAAATCACCTCCTGTACTTTGATCCAAGGATTTAACTATATTATAGCATAACTGTATCCAAAGATGAAACTAATAGAAATTGTGTCGATAGTCTGTGAAAATGTCAGGGGAAGGAAATGAAACATATGAGATTAATCTGTATCCCGTAGGGGCAATTCATGAATTGCCCCTACAATTTCGTCTTTTATGATAATAATCTCGCACCTCTATTCTTTGACGCGTCACGGTATTTATGCTACCTATCACGAGTTACGTATCCATACCCGACAATACCACAGAACGTTAACACAAATTGTTGACAATTATATAAACCTCTAGTAGAATTATAGACAAATTTAATCCATAATGGAGGTGATTTTTTTGAAGAGGTTGTTTGCACTTGTAATAATGCTTAGCCTAATTTTGGGCAGTATCGTACAGGTATATGGAGCAGAAACTATAAAGATAGGACTTGTTACTCCACTTACAGGTTCCGTGGCATCATTTGGTCAATCTGTAGATAAGGCTGTAAGAATGGCTGTTGATGAGATTAACTCTAAGGGTGGATTACTAGGTATGAAGATAGAGTTAATAGTAGAGGACAATCAGTCAAAGGCAGAAGAATCAGCCAATATTGTCCGTAAGTTTATAGAGCAGGATAAAGTGGTGGCTATACTGGGTCCTGTAATCTCCAGTAATACACTAGCAGCTGCTCCCATCGCACAGCAGAGTAAAGTTCCACTATTATCACCCACCTCAACAAACCCGAAAGTCACTCAAATAGGAGATTATATCTTCAGGGCTTGTTTTATTGATGACTTCCAGGGTATGGTGATGGCCAGGTTTGCAATGACTGGTCTTGGAAAGAGACCTAGTTCAGCGGCTATACTCTTTGAAAAAACGAGCGACTATAGTATTGGATTAGCCAAGTATTTTAAAGAGGAATTTACAAGGCTTGGTGGGAAAATAGTGGCAGAAGAATCATTCAGCTCTGGAGACCAGGACTTCAGTGCTCAGCTTACCAAGATAAAGGGTAGAAAACCAGATGTGCTCTATGTTCCATCTTACTATGATACCGCCGGACTTATAATAAAGCAGGCGAGAGAATTAGGCATGAATATCCCGATACTTGGTGGAGATGGTTTTGATTCTCCTCAACTTCTTGAACTTGCCGGTAAGGAGAACCTGAAGAACTGCTATTTCAGTGGACATTTCTTCTCGGGTTCAAGTGTCCCGCAGGTAAAGACATTTGTCACAAACCACAAGAAGAGGTATAATACGGTACCTGATATGTTGGGTGCACTGGGATACGATGCTGTATATATGCTTGCAGATGCTATAAAGAGAGCAGGAAAAGCAGATAGGGACGCTATAAGAAATGCCCTGGCAGCTACTAAAAATCTGAAGTTAGTAACTGGAATAATATCCCTCGATGAAAATAGAAATCCTATAAAGAGTGCTGTCATTATCAGTTTTGACGCTAATGGTAACCAAGTTTATAAGACTACTGTAAATCCACCAAAAAAGTAGTCCAAAAAAAGTTAATGACAGGAAGGGTTTGTCCTTCCTGTCATTAAAAGGGATAAGAAGATGGTAGAATTTTTACAACAGATGATAAATGGTATAGCGTTGGGAAGTATCTATGCACTGATAGCCTTAGGGTATACTATGGTGTATGGGATATTGGGACTTATTAATTTTGCCCATGGAGATATATACATGGTCGGAGCATTCGCTGGCTATTTCGCTATGACATTATTTAAGTGGGGAATAGTTCCATCCTTTATCTTTTCTATGCTGGTATGTGCTCTATTAGGAGTAAGTATAGAAAGATTTGCATATAAGCCTCTTAGAAACGCTCCACGTATAGCGGTTTTAACAACCGCTATAGGGGTTTCTTTTCTGCTTGAAAATTTAGGAGTTATATTTTGGACTCCTACACCCAGAGCTTTTCCTCAGGTGATACCACTTAAGATATATCAGGGTATATATGAAAGGTTTGGAGTAATTATAAATAATAGACAGATAGTTATCGTATCTATCTCTATTGCACTGATGATTCTTCTCCAGTTTATAGTAAATAGAACCAAGATAGGTATGGCTATGAGAGCAGTCTCATCCGACAGAGAGACTGCATGGATGATGGGTGTTAATATAGATCACGTAATATCATTTACTTTTGCTATAGGTTCTATGCTGGCAGCTGCTGGTGGAGTTCTGGTTGGGATTTACTTTAACAGGATAGACCCTCTTATGGGCGTTATGCCAGGTATAAAGGCATTTGTAGCTGCTGTTCTTGGGGGAATAGGAATAATACCCGGAGCTATGGTTGGTGGTTTTATTTTGGGGATTGCAGAAATTCTTGTCTCAGCATTTATAGCATCTTCCTATAGAGATGCCATAGCCTTTGCTATACTTATATTGATACTGCTGGTAAGACCTTCCGGAATATTTGGAACCGCAGCCAGGGAGAAGGTGTAGAGTATGGAAAGATTAAAGAATCTCAGATATCTTTTAGTGGTTATTGGAATACTTATTATATATGGAATTGATCTTTTATCACCAAATATAAGTCCTTATTACCTGCAGATAATCATATTTTCTGGGATAAATATTATACTTGCAGTAAGTTTAAATGTAATAAATGGGCTCTGTGGTCAATTCTCTCTGGGACATGCTGGTTTTATGGCTGTTGGTGCTTACTTTTCTTCTTTTCTAACATTCTATTATAGAATACCATTTCCCATAGCCCTTATACTGGGAGGCATATTAGCTGGAATAGTTGGACTTGGAGTTGGAATTCCTACCTTGAGATTACGGGGAGATTATTTAGCTATAGCCACGCTGGGGATGGGAGAGATAATCAGAGTAATACTGTTTAATCTTGACATAGTTGGAGGAGCAAGAGGTTTCCCGGGTATACCAAAATACACAAACTTCTTCTGGGTATATCTTGCAGTTGCAGTTGTATTAATAAGTTCGTATAATCTTTTAAGGAGTCCACAGGGTAGAGCTATCCTCTCAATAAGAGAGGACGAGATAGCGTCTGAAGCTATGGGGGTAGATACTACCAGATTCAAGATCTTTGCCTTTATCTTTGGTTCATTCTGGGCTGGGGTAGCAGGAGGACTCTGGGCGCACTATCTTCAATTTCTGCACCCAAGTTCATTTACATTTATGAAATCGGTAGAGGTCCTGGTTATGGTAGTCCTGGGAGGATTGGGAAATATAAGTGGTGCGGCAGTTTCAGCTGTATTTCTCACATTTCTTCCCGAGGCTCTCAGGTATATAAAAGTGATATTTAATACAACCGTAGACCCGAGAATGGTTATATATTCTCTGATCCTTATATTAACAATGTTATTGAGACCTCAGGGGTTATTGGGAGGATATAGAAGGAAGGTTAAGGTTCAATGAGTCTATTGAGACTAAATGATGTTATGGTAGCATTTGGAGGACTCCTGGCGGTATCTAATTTTGACCTTAATGTAGAGGATAGAGAGCTCATAGGATTGATAGGTCCAAATGGAGCAGGTAAAACTACTATTTTTAATGTTATTACAGGATTCCATACACCTGTCAGGGGTAGTGTTATATTTTCTGGAGTTGATATAACTGGTAAATTGCCAAATTATATAGCAAAACTGGGTATCTCCAGGACTTTTCAGAACATCAGACTCTTCCAAAATCTTACAGTTCTGGAAAATGTGATGATAGGGTCACAGATACATTCACGTATCTCTTATATCCATTCGCTATTAAGAACATCTTACTTTTACAGAGAGGAGTCCAAAATAGAGAAAAATGCTATGAAGGCTTTAGAACTTGTAGGACTTGAAAGATTAAGAGATGAGATAGCGAAGAATCTACCCTACGGAGATCAGCGCAAGTTGGAGATAGCCAGAGCTATAGCTACCGAGCCAAGATTAATACTTTTGGACGAACCAGCTGCTGGTATGAACCCCAGGGAGACGGATGAACTTATGAATATGATAAAGTTCCTAAGAAACGAATTAAATCTGACGATACTTTTAATAGAACATGATATGCATGTGGTTATGAATATATGTGAAAGAGTGATAGTATTAAATTATGGAGAGATAATAGCAGAAGGAGCTCCGGACGAGATAAAAAGTAAGCCAGAGGTGCTCGAAGCCTATCTGGGCAGCGTAGTAGTAGGATAGATGGAGGTGTAAAGGTGAAAAAATATATCAAATACTTCAATGCTGAATCAGTAACTGAAGGGCATCCCGATAAGATTGCTGATCAGATCTCAGATGCTATACTGGATAGTTATCTGGAAGTGGACCCTGAGTCCAGAGTTGCATGTGAAACTCTGGTAACACTTGGTTTGGTCCATGTGACGGGGGAAGTATCAAGCATGGCATTAATTGATGTGAATAAAGTAATAAGGGATACTGTAAGAGATATAGGATATACAGATGCTTCTTATGGATTTGATGCAGACAGTTGTGGAATACTGGTTTCTCTGAAAGAGCAGTCTCCTGATATAGCAAGAGGGGTAATAAAAAAGAATAGAGAAATAGGTGCTGGGGATCAGGGACTTATGTTTGGTTATGCAACCAATGAGGCTATGGATGTTATGGAGAGTGCATCATATATGCCTACTCCTATAATATTAGCTCATCGATTGGCATATAGACTGGCAGAAGTTAGAAAATCCGGTTTTCTTCCATATCTTAGACCTGATGGTAAGACACAGGTTACTGTTGTTTATGAGGGAGACAAGCCTGTAAAGGTGGACAGGGTGGTCATTGCTGCTCAACATAGTCCTGACATAGAAATGGAAAGATTAAGAAAAGAGATGATGGAGTATGTGATCAGATATGTGATCCCTCCAGAATGGCTGGATAAAGAGACTAAATATTATATAAATGCTACCGACAGGTTTGTGATAGGTGGTCCAGCTGGAGATGCGGGTCTTACCGGTCGTAAGATTATAGTAGATACATATGGTGGAATGGCTCATCATGGAGGAGGAAGCTTCTCCGGGAAGGACCCAACAAAGGTTGACAGGTCTGCATCATATATGGCAAGATACGCCGCAAAGAATATAGTAGCGAGTGGTTTAGCTGATAAATGTGAGGTCCATGTAGCTTATGTTATAGGTGTGAGTGAGCCAATCTCTCTTTATGTGGAGACATTTAATACCGAAAAGGTCGATCCAGAAAAATTGAACAGGGTGGTAAAGGAAATCTTTGACTTTAGACCTAGAGGTATAATAGAAACATTTGATCTCAGAAGACCTATATATAAGAAGACAGCTGCATATGGTCACTTTGGAAGGATAGATGTAGACCTACCATGGGAGAGACTTGATAAAGTAGATGAATTAAAGAATGCCTTTAATTTATAAGGTTCTTATAGATAGGAGTTCGCCTAAGGATTTAATATTTAGCTACTCGGGTAATGAAGATTTTCAAACAGGAGATTATGTTGTTGTTCCTCTGAGGGGGAACATTGCTAAAGGATATGTAATAGAAAAGGAAGAAGGACCCACTTCAGAGGTTAAAGAGATAACAGGTAGGATATTTGACCTTCCGGTAGTTTTGCCCTATATATTAGAGCTGGTGCACTGGTTTAAAATCTATTATATGTGTAATCTTTCTCAGGCACTGGCAACGGTAATACCCCCCGAGATAAGGGGGGTCAAAGTTTTATACAGAGATAACAGGCTAGAGATTAAACACCCAAAGGTTAGAAAAAAGAAAAAATATAAAAATTATTTAGATTTTATTGAGATATCTCAATGTAATATGCCCATACCAGATAATTTTTCTAGACTCCTGGCAAATATTCCGATAGAAAAAAGAATCAGTTTATATTTTAAACTTATAAAAAAAGAGCTGGAAGCAGATCGGGGAAGTATTGTCCTTTTCCCTGAAGTTGAAATGTTAATCGATTTAGAAGATAGGTTTAGAGAATTATTTGGGGAAGACCTTGCTGTAATGCATAGTAGACAGACACCGGCGGTAAGGTATGGAGAGTGGTGGCGTATAAGAAGAGGAGAAGCAAAGGTAGTCCTAGGAACAAGATCCGGTATATTTGTTCCAATGAAAGACCCTGGGCTTATAATCCTGGATGAAGAACAAAGTGATAGCTATAAAGATGAGAGTAGACCTCTCTATGATGCAAGAACAGTAGCCTGTAAGTTGCAGGAATTAACCGGATGTAAGATAGTATTTGGTAGTAGTACCCCTACTCTGGAGACATATAAAGAGGCGATAGAGGGTAAAATATCACTTCTATCTGAGGATCAGTTGAGGGACCTATCCAATATAAGACTGGTGAATATGAGGGGTAAAAGGGGATTTTTCAGCAGAGAACTTATATCTTACTGTAAGGCGATGCTATCCAGGAAAAAACAGATAATCATACTGGTCAATCGGAAGGGATATTTTACTATAGAGATATGCAAGAAATGTGGATATATACAGAGGTGTCCAGATTGTAACACTGTCCTTGTCTATCATAAAGATGAAGGACTTGTATGCCATTACTGTGGTTATAAGGCAGAAAGAATAGAGGTATGTCCTCAATGTAATGGGAAGATGGAATCCTTCGGGTATGGTACAGAAAGAATAGAAGACATAACGCATAAATTATTTCCTAAAGCCAGAATATCCAGACTTGATGCTGACCTTTCCGAGAAGGAGATAGATGAGATATGGAAGAAGTTTACAGAAGGGCATATAGATATCCTGGTTGGGACACAGATGATAGCCAGAAGTTTCCGTCTACCGAATGTATATCTGGCTGGTATTCTGGTACCAGATACCAGTCTGAATATTCCGGACTTTAGATCCAGCGAAAAGATTTTTAATCTCATATATTCTTTAGCAGAACAGGCTAAAGATGATAAACACGTAATTATCCAGACTCTGAATCCAGATTATTATCCAATAAAATATGCGGTTAGACTGGATTATAAAGATTTTTACCAGTATGAAGTTCGTTTACGGAGGACACTTGGATATCCTCCATACAGTCGTATAATCAGGATAATTGTCTCTGGACTGGAAGAGGAGGGAGTAAAGACGATCATTTCCTCCCTGGCTCAGGATATAGAAAGAAAGCTCGGTATATCATACTCTGGTCCAGCCAGGGCACCCTTATATAAGATGAGAGGAAGATTTTACTGGCATATACTTTTGAAGATAAAGGATCTGAATCTGGACATATTAAAAGTTGTAAAAGAAATTATAAATTCCTATAATTATAAAGGGATAGATATAATGGTGGATGTGGATCCTGTATCTACCGTATAGAATTCAGGAGGTAAAGCAATGTCAGGTTTGGCTATAAGAATATATGGGGACCCTGTCTTAAGACAGAAGGCACTCCCGATAAAGAATATAGATAGAAGAGTAAGAAGATTAGCTAAATATATGGAAGAAGCTATGGATAAGGCTAATGGTGTGGGATTAGCTGCCCCTCAGGTTGGAGTGAGTGAGAGAATCATTGTGGTAAAGGTAAAATCCCCTATAGTACTGGTAAATCCTGTGATTACTTATATGGAGGGAGAAGATTTAGCTGAGGAGGGTTGCTTAAGTCTTCCCAATGTGGTAGGTGATGTTGGCAGGGCAACTAGAGTTGTGGTGAAAGGTTTGGATTTAAATGAGAGAGAGATAGAGGTGGAGGCTAAGAATCTTCTTGCCAGAGCATTTCAGCATGAGATAGACCATCTGGACGGCATTCTTTTTATAGACAGGGCGGTATCTATCAGGAGGGTTGAAGAATCATCAGATTAGTATTCTTTGGCACTCCAGAGTTTTCTATACCGTCTTTAGAGTATTTACGAGATAGGATATCTCTGGTTATAACTAGGCCGGACAGACCTCAGGGGAGAGGGCTTAAAGTCCTTTCAACACCTGTAAAATCTAAGGCTATAGAATTACGTATACCTGTGCTTTCTCCAGAGCGTCTTATCGATATAAAAGATAAATTAACCGGGTTTGACCTTGGAGTTGTGGTTGCATATGGACTTATTATCCCAAGAAAAATCATAAACCTGTTTCCCATGGGAATTATAAATCTTCATCCATCCCTATTACCCAAATACAGAGGAGCAGCCCCAATTCAGTGGGCTCTATTAAATGGAGAGGAGGAGACAGGGGTAAGCATAATATATCTCACCGAAGAGCTGGATGCCGGGGATATCATAATACAGGAGAAAGTCAAAATCCTGCCAGAAGATAATGCAGAAACCTTATCTTCAAGATTAAGTGTTATCGGAGCGAATGTTCTGGCAAAAGCTGTTGAATTGATTGAAAATAATAAAGTCAGACCTGTCCCGCAAAATTCTTTAGGGATACCATCATATGCCCCCAAAATTGAGCCTCAGATGGGTAGGATAGATTGGAATACAGGTGCAAGAGATATTGTAAATAAAGTCAGAGCACTTTCTCTCTGGCCAGGAGCTTATTTTTACAGTAAGGGCATCAAGGTTAATATGTTGGAGGCTGAAGTTTCCCCTATTAACGGAGAAGCAGGCAAAGTGATCGATATAGGGGATAATGGTATCCTGGTTGGGAGTAGAGATGGATCTGTGTGGATTAAAAAGATACGACCGGAAAACAGAAAGATAATGAGCGGGTTAGATTTCGCCAATGGATACAGAATAAAAATAGGAGACCCTATCTCCGATGGATGAGATAATAAAAGCTAAAGTCCTGGCATATAACATACTTAAACTGGTGGACAAGAAGGGAGCTTTTGCCAATGTATTGCTCAGGGAAAGGTTAAAGGACAAGAAATTTCCAGTATCCCTACATCCTCTTGTAACAGATATCGTATATGGCGTCCTCAGAAGACAGAATACGATAGATTGGTATATATCAAATTTCTCAAAGATAGAACGATTAACCTTAGAGATTCTTATTCTACTCAGAATAGGCGTATATCAAATCTTATATCACAATACCCCGGCACCCCTTATAGTAAATGAAACGGTAGAGATTGGAAAAAGAGTGATCAGTAGAAAAGGGGGGAACCTGATAAATGCAGTTCTGAGAAAGATATCAAATAGCAGTAATTTAAGACCATCTGAAAAGGACCTGGTCTACTCACATCCGACCTGGCTGATAGAAAAATGGGAAAGAGAATTGGGAGTAGACGAAACTGGTCAGCTCTGTGAGAGGAATAATAGACCTGTACCTTTAAGTTTTCGAGTCAATATATTAAAAACCAGTATAGAAGAGGTGGAGAATTCTCTATCTGAAGAGGGAATAATCGTAGAGAGGGGAAGATTTAGTAAGAACTGTCTTATCCTGAGAGAAGGGATAGTTCGACCGATATCCTGTTTAGAAGAAGAAGGGAAAGTATTTATTCAGTCCGAGTCATCAATGGTTGTGGCAGAAAAATTAGAGTTAGATTCTGGTCTTAAGGTACTGGATGGATGCTCCGGTTATGGAGGAAAAACTATCTATGCAGGAGAACTTATGAGAAATAGTGGAGAAATCATTGCGGTTGACAGGGTTAAGAATAAACTGGATATCCTTAAAAGAATAGCCAGTAAGCATAGTGTTTCTATAATTAAGACTATACACTCCCCCCTGGAGGAGCTTACCATAGACAGGGTGGGATACGTGGATAGGGTATTACTGGATGTGCCATGCTCAGGGCTGGGAACACTTTCACGCAGACCTGAGATAAAGTGGAGATTGAAGCCTGAAGACATCTCAAGGTTATCTTCAGCTCAAAAAAGAATCCTTGATGCTGGTTCAAGATTTTTAAAAACTGGGGGTATACTTATCTATAGTGCCTGTACAATCTCCAGGGATGAAACATATGATATAATAAAATCATTTCTTGAGAATAATAGGGGGTTTGATTTGATAGAAGAGGTACAGTTCTTCCCTCATAGAGATGATGTTGAGGGATTTTATATGGCAAAGCTTAAGAAAAATGTTGCCTAGTATACTGGATTTAGATATAAAAGGGATAGAAGATATCGTATCTGAACAGGGTTACGAGAGATACAGGGCAAAACAGATTATTGAATGGATATATAAAAAGGGAAAGTTAGATTTTGATGGTATGAGCAACCTCCCTGCTGAATTGCGTGAGTTTTTGTCCTGTAATTTCTCTATATTACCATTTGAGATCATTCAGAGTTATAAGTCTGAGGATACCGTAAAATTTTTGTTCAGGACTGACGATGACCTGATCTTTGAATCGGTAGTTATATTTCATCCTGATAGAGGTATCCTCTGTCTCTCTACCCAGATAGGGTGTCCTGTCAGGTGCAGATTCTGTGCAAGTGGAGAGAATTTTTATAGAAACCTAAGATATGAGGAGATAATAGGACAGTATATATTTGCCAGGAACTATATAAAGAGAGATATAAGAGGGATAGTCTTTATGGGGATGGGGGAGCCATTACTTAATGAAGAGTCACTCTATAGAACAATAGATGTACTTACAGAAATAATAGGAATCTCTCCAAGGCATATAACCGTCTCTACTTCAGGTATACCTAAAGGGATTTTAAACATAGCCCGCCGAAATCCAAAGGTCAGATTGGCTCTTTCTCTCTGGACTCCAGAAGAAGAAGAGAGGGAAAAGTTAGTGCCTGTATCTAAGATCTATCCCTTAAGTGAGGTTATAGAGAGTTTAAGGAGATACGTGGAGATTACAAAAAACAGGGTATCAATTGAATATACGCTTCTTAAAGGGATCAATGATGGAATAGGCGATGTCCACAAATTAATCTCTCTTTTTAGAGATATGCCGGTATTTTTCAATGTTATATTGTATAATCCAAAAGATGAGGATACAAAAATCTACCAGACTTCAGTGGAAGAGGCTTTGAGATTTGTAGATCTGTTGAAGAGGTCAGGTAAAGAAGCTCACCTCAGGGTTAGTAAGGGGGGTAAAATATCAGGGGCATGTGGTCAGTTGAGGGCGGTATATGAGAGATCTAAGTGAAAGATTTATTGTGCTTGAAGGTTCTGATGTTGATAAGATAAGGGCTTATGATAAGTTACTGACAAAGTTTGTAATATTAAGGAGATTAAAAACAACATTAGGGTTAGGGAAACTTATCCCTCTCCTGGAGAAAATAACCAATCTGAAGGACAATTTTTTGAAAGTCCTGGGTTATCAGATTCTGGAAAATGGAACTGTATATTCCATAGAGGAAATTCCTCCCCAGGGAGAGGTTGAGCCTGCTAGTAATATAAAAGAATTGTTAAATATTACCAGGTATGTGGGTAGATCTCTGGAGAGTATAAATGAACTTGGTATAAGGGTAAAACTACCACCGAAAGAAGAGCTATATAAGGATGAAGGAGGAAACTACTTCGTATCCCCACTCAGCTTAATAGACCTGAACAATCCTGATAAACCGCAGGAAAAAGGAGAGGTTCTTAACCTGCTGGCATCTTTCTTTCTGTTATACGCTCCCCAGAATTTAAAGACCACTGTATCTTCTCTTATAGAGAGAAATATTATATGCAAGTTGGATAACGCCGATGCCTTTGTTAATATGCTGAATACACTACTGATTCAGGAGGAACGGATGAAGATAAAGACAGAGGATAAAAAGAATGTGTCTGAGGCTAAAAAGGAAAAGAGAAGGGTAAACCCCTGGGTTATAATTGTAATAGTACTTCTCCTGGTAGCAGGGATAAGTGTGGGAGTACTATACTCGGTGGGTAAGAAATTATTCTTCTCTGAAGAGACGGCCCCAGATGTAATAGTTCCAGATATAGTTAATAAGAGTTTACCAGAAGCTTTTAATGTTTTAAAGGCTAACAATCTTAATATCGAAATTTCAGGGTTAGATTATAGCAGTGTTATACCTGCTGGTAATGTAATATCACAGGACCCGATAAGTGGGACAAAAGTAAAGTCTGGAAGAAGTATAAATGTTATTATAAGCAAGGGGATAGAATTTGTTAATGTCCCCAATATTATCGGGCAAGAACTGGGAAATGCTAGAAAGATGCTGGAATCGGTAGGGCTAAAGATTGGAGATATTAAAGAAACTTATAGTAGAACTTCCCCTGATGGGATAGTAATTTCTCAGAATCCAAAATATGGTAGCATTACCCCCAAAAATTCCCTGGTGACTGTAGAGATAGCCAGACATCTACCAAACACTATGCCTAACCTGATTGGTAAAACGCAGGAAGAGGCTGAAGGATTGATAGATTCTCTTGGGTCTTATAAATTAATAATTAAAGAAGCAGAAAGTGATACCCCTGGGGTTGTCATCTCTCAGAATCCTCTTCCAAATACATCCATAATACAGGAGGTCCCCAGGATAGAGATCACCATTGGTATCCCTAAAAGAGTAGTACCTCAAGTTGTCCCCTCATCACCTGCCGAGACGGGGACTCAGGAGGAGACTCTACCAGCTCAAGATACCTTACCCCAGGAGTGAGGTATCTATGAGAAAGATAAACACATTAGATATCGCTGGAATTATAGAAGATCTATGTAAGAGAGTTAATTATAAACTGGATGAAACGGTAATCTCTACGATAGAGGAAGCATCCAGGAGAGAGAGTTCTCCCATAGGGAAAAGGGTTTTTTCTCAAATGTTAACCAGTTATCAGCTGGCAGAGGAAGAAAAAACGCCTCTCTGTCAGGATACCGGTATGGTATCGGTCTTTTTAGAAATAGGGCAGGAGGTATTTTTAAAGGGAATCCCTTTAGAAGAGGCTATAAATACAGGTGTTAGAAGAGCCTATACAGGTTCCTTTTTTAGAAACTCTATAGTAGATGACCCTATCGGAACTAGAAGGAATACACTAGATAATACACCCTGCATCATCAATACCAGGCTGATCTCCGGAGATAAAATCAATGTGAAATTATTAATAAAAGGATTTGGAAGTGAAAATGCAACTGCATTAAAGATGTTTTCTCCCACTTCGAGTAAGAACGACATAGAAGAATTTATACTGGATACTGTAAGAGAAAGGGGTCCAAATGCCTGTCCACCACTCTTTATCGGGGTAGGAATAGGAGGAACGGCAGATTATGCCGTAAAGCTTTCGAAAGAGGCCCTTCTGAATCTTGAACCTATGGATGAATGGGAACTTTCTATCCTTGATAAGATTAACAGCTTGAGGATAGGTCCAGCTGGGCTTGGAGGAGATGTTACCGCCCTGTATGTAAATCTAAAAACATTTCCCACTCACATAGCAGGGCTTCCTGTGGCTATAAATATTAACTGTCATATACTCAGGACAGGAAGTGCTACCATCTGATGACGTACTATCTATCACTACCTCTAGATGAAGAAGAGAGGATAAAGTTAAAAGTAGGGGATGAGGTTTTTGTCTCGGGAAATGTTTATGGTATGAGAGATCAGGCACACAGGAGACTTGCTGAGCTTATATCTGAAGGGAGAGAGCTCCCCGTAGACATCTGTAATGGTAGTATCTTCTACGTAGGTCCAACAGAGCCTAAACCTGGGGAGAAGGTGGGGTCTATAGGACCTACCACCAGCAGCAGGATGGACCCATTTACCCCACTTTTAATCTCTAAAGGGGTAAGAGTCCTGATAGGGAAGGGGAAGCGAAGTAAAGAAGTTATAAATGCTATTAAGCTTTATAAATCGGTCTATCTGGTGACACCTGGGGGTATCTCTCCATATTTGAGACAATTTGTTCTATACGTAAAACCTATAGCATTTTTAGATTTAGGTCCAGAAGCAATATACGATATAAAACTGGAAAAATTTCCCACCTTTGTAGGGATTGATACAGGAGGTAATTCATTATGAGTTTTTTCAAGGCTTCGCATCCCCTTATAGAGCACAAGCTGAGTATTCTGAGAGATAAGAATACCAGTACCAAAGAGTTCAGAGAACTTGTGATAGAAGTCTCAATGCTTCTGGCATATGAAGCTACCAGATATCTTCCACTAGAAGAAGTAAAGATAGAGACTCCTATATCAGAAGCTACCGGATATATGATAATGGGAAAGAAGCTGAGTGTAGTACCCATACTAAGAGCAGGATTAGTGATGACAGAGGGTATATTAAGGTTAATCCCATCTGCCAGAGTGGGGCATATAGGTCTGTACAGGGATCCGGAGACATTAAAGCCGATACCTTATTACTGTAAGTTGCCTAGTGATATAAGTGAGAGGGATGTCTTTGTGGTTGATCCTATGCTGGCTACCGGTGGTTCAGCTGTTGCAGCTATAGATATATTAAAGAGGGAAGGTTGTAAAAATATAATCTTCATAAGCTTGATATCTGCTCCAGAGGGGAGAGATTTTGCTCTAAGTAAACATCCCGACGTAAACTTTTTTGTAGCCAGTATAGATGAGAGATTAAATGACCATGGATATATAGTCCCGGGATTAGGAGATGCAGGTGACAGATTATTCGGCACAAAATAAAAAGAGAGTTATGTTTGTATTTGGAACAAGACCGGAGGTTTCAAAGCTTGGTCCGGTTATATTTGAGGCTAAAAGAGAACCTCTTATAGAGACCCTTATAGTATCTACCGGACAACACAGAGAGATGCTGGACCAGATGTTAAAGATATTCGGTATAACTCCGGACATTGACCTTTCCATTATGGAAGAAAAACAAAATTTAAGTAGTGTAACGGTAAAAATCATAGAAAGACTTGAGCCTGTGATTCTGGAATATAAACCAGATATTGTAGTTGTGCAGGGGGATACAGCTACTGCATTTGTAGCCAGTCTGGTAAGTTTTTATAACAGGATACCGGTAGCTCATGTAGAGGCAGGTTTGAGAAGTTATAATATCTACAATCCCTTTCCTGAGGAGGCTTACAGGAGATTCATCTCGGTAATATCCAGTCTTAATTTAGCTCCTACCAGGAAGGCTAAGGAAAATCTTATAAAAGAGGGCATAAAAGAGGAAAGTATACTGGTTACTGGAAATACAATTGTGGATGCAGTTTACTGGATATCAAAAGATGTCTCTGATATTATTTCCGATAAGAGGATTATTCTGGTAACTGCCCATAGAAGAGAAAACTGGGGAGAACCGATGAGGGAGCTGGTTCTGGCTATAAAAGAACTCACTGGTATGTTTTCTGATATAAGGTTTGTTATACCCCTCCATAAGAATCCTCTGGTAAGAGAAACATTCTCAAGTATCCTTTCAGAAGAGGGAAGAGTAGATCTTATAGAGCCATTGGATTATCCATCGCTCATTAGAGTAATGAAGAGCTCATTTCTCATACTTACAGATTCCGGAGGTATCCAGGAAGAAGCTCCAACGTTCGGTAAACCGGTCCTTGTTCTGAGAGAGACTACCGAGAGACCGGAGGGGATAGAAAAAGGTGTGGCAAAACTTATAGGGATGAGAAAAGAGAATATTGTGAATAATGTAAAGGCTTTACTTACAGACGAATCACTTTACCTGGCGATGAGTAAGGCGGGTAATCCTTATGGAGATGGGAATGCCGGTAGAAGAGTTATAAAGGCAATAATGTACTTCCTGGGAATGGGAAGTAAACCTGATGAGTTCGAATCCTAGAGGACCATTCAGGGTATGGCAGTATTTGGGTATAGCACTTTCTCTCGGATTCACTATAGTAGCCTCTATTTTTATCGGATTATATATAGGAGGATTCCTTGATAGAAAATTACTCAGTGGATATTCCTTCAGAGTACTCTTTATGTTTCTCGGAGCGATTACCGGACTGAGGAGTGTTTACAGGCAATTTAAGAAGTGAATAAAATATTCTCTTATATCTTGAGAATCTATATCTATTTATCTTTGATCTTGGGCTTTTTCTTATCCCTGTACAATACAAGATATCTTCTAGGGTATCTAATTGGGTTAACGATTGGACTGGTTGATTTCTCCCTTCTCTATATCTCATTTAAAAAAAGAAAATCTTTATCCTATACAGGGGTTATCTGGAATATGCTATTGAGGATTCTCATTGTTATTCTGATATTATTACTTCTATCTATTTATGGTATAATTAATAGGTTAAATATAGTCGGATTGATATTTGGTATAATAGTGTATCCAATAGTGCTATTTATAGGAGGAATTAGGACTTTAAGATGGAAGAAGTAACACCCAGAGTAGTATTTAGTATCCTTGGAATACCGGTGACAGATGTTGTTACCACTACATGGATAGTTATGGCGATTATAGTTTTTGTAGGCTGGATCCTGACAAGAAGCCTGTCCACAAAAACAAGCAAGATGCAGGTGTTACTCGAAAGTCTTATAGAATTTTATGAGAATATAGCGGTGCAGGTGATGGGAGAGGAAGGAAAGAAGTTTGTCCCACTGGCAATTTCGATAGGATTATTTATCCTTTTTTCTAACTGGATAGAGGTAATACCAGGATTCCATGCTCCTACCAGAGACCTCAGTACGACGATAGCCCTCGCAATAGTTGCTGTTTCGTCTACTTATATAGCAGGTATAAGGAAGAAAGGTCTCCATTTCTTCAAAAAATATATAGAACCAAATCCTATCTTCTTACCTATAAATATATTAGAGGAGCTGGTAAGACCTGTATCTCTGGCTTTCCGTCTTTTTGGAAATGTCCTCGGTGAAGAGATAGTAATAGCTATACTTGTAATGATAGTCCCGTTAATCTTACCGATCCCAATGATATTACTTGGACTTTTCACCGGGCTTATTCAGGCATTTATATTTTCTCTCCTCACACTATTATATGTGGCTGGTGCAGTGGGAGAAGAAACTTAACTAGGAGGTGATAATATCATATGTTAACTGGCAAGGCTCTGGTTATAATAGCATCTATTATATCTGCTGGATTTGGGATGGGGATAGCTGTATTGGGTGGAGCTTTAGGAGAGGGAAATGCAGTATCCAAGGCTATGGAATCTCTGGGAAGACAGCCTGAAGCTCAAAGTTCTATTATGACAATACTTTTATTGGGGCTGGCATTCATAGAATCCTTGGTGATATTTATGCTGGTGGTCGCCTTAGTACTTCTCTTTGTAAATCCTTTCGTGGGGATGGTTCAATAAATGATAAGTTTCTCATTTCCAACCTTTATATTTGAGACTATAAACTTTATAATTACTCTTTACCTCATATATAGATTTATTTATAGACCACTATCTTCATATATAACTAAGAGACAGGAGAGTATACAGAATGAGCTTGAAACAGCTAGACTTGAAAAGGAAAAGGCTTCTCAATTAAGAGCAGAACTTGAAGAAAAGTTACAGGAGGCTCAGAAGGAGGCAGAAGCCATAATAAATAAAGCCAAGGAACAGGCTGAAGTAGAAAGGGCTCAGATTTTAGATAGAGCTCAGAGAGAGATTCAGGCACTGATGACCAAGACTCAAAATGAACTTCTCCTTGAGAGAAGCCATGCGATAGAGAAATTTAAAGATGAGGTTACATCCATAGTGGTTGATGTCACTTCTAAACTTATAATGAGTGAATTGAATAATAAAGATGAGGTCAGAGAAAAAATATTTGACAACTATCTTAAGGAGATAGAAACCTATAGATGAGTACGGTATTAACCCCAGCCGATATAGAGTCTCTGGGTAGAGAACTGCTGAAAATAGCGATAAGAGATGATGCTATAGATTTATACAGGGATTCATTCAGAAGACTTATAGATGAAGTTGCCTATAATTTAGAATTAAGAGCTGTTTGGACAAATGAAGATGCCGGATTGAAAAAGAAGCTTATCCTAGAGCATCTCTCAGATAGATTTCCAGAGAGGCTGGTTGAGTTTGTCTATAAGATTATAGACCTCAAGGCTGAGAATTTTCTTCAACAGATATATCTCCATTTTATAGAACTGGTAAATACCAATCAGTACTCCAAAGTAGATATTCATCTGCCATTTCCTATCCCTGAAGAGAGGCTTGAAGAGATTGATAAGATCCTTTCAGAGATCCTTAGTAAGGAAGTTATATGTTCGGTAAAGATAGACAGCGGTATAATAAATGGATTAAAGATAGATTTGGAGGAGGAGGTAATAGACCTCTCTCTAAAGACACAGTTAGACATTCTAAAAGAAAGATTGGAACTTATCCAGGCCAGAGATTCTTTCTATGATGTGATAAAAGAGGTAAAAGATCTTACCGGACAATTTTCGGTAAAACCCTTAAGACTTTCCTTGGGAAGAGTTGAAGGTATCAGAGATTGTGTGGTAACTGCCTCCGGATTAAAAAATAGCAGATATGGAGAACTGGTCTTATTACCGAACAATATCTATGGGATGACAATGAATCTGGAGGAAGATTCAGTAGGAATAATTCTCTTGGGACCTTCTGATAGAATCAGGGTAGGAGACGCAGTAAGGTCTACAGGAAGAGTATTGGAGATTCCAGTAGGTGAAGAGCTTCTGGGAAGAGTTGTAGACCCGTTAGGAAGACCTTTAGATGGTGGATCTCCAATCGAGACAGCCAGATTCAGAAAACTTGAATCCCTGGCACCTACTGTGGTAGAACGAGAGCCTGTAAATACTCCTTTGCAGACAGGGTTAAAGGTGATAGATGCCTTATTTCCTATAGGTAGAGGACAGAGAGAACTGATAATAGGAGATAGACAGACAGGAAAGACAGCCATAGCGATAGATGCAATCATCAATCAGAAGAATGAGAATGTTATATGTATATATGTGGCTATAGGACAGAAAGCTACCACTGTCGCTGAGATAGTAAAGATTCTGGAAGATAGGGGGGCTATGGACTATACCATCGTGGTGTCTGCTTTTGCTGACGATCCTGCCTCTTTACTCTATATAGCACCGTATGCTGGGTGTGCAATAGGAGAAGAATTTATGTATCAGGGGAAGGATGTCTTGATAGTTTATGATGACTTATCAAAACATGCCAAGGCTTATAGAGAAATATCCCTTCTTTTGAAAAGACCGCCTGGAAGAGAGGCTTATCCTGGAGACATATTCTATCTGCACTCGAGACTTTTAGAACGTTCTGCAAAATTGAATGATTATCTGGGAGGAGGCTCTCTCACTGCCTTACCAATAGTAGAAACACAACAGGGAGATATATCAGCCTATATACCTACAAACCTCATCTCTATAACTGACGGACAGATATATCTTGATTCATCGCTCTTTTATGAAGGAGTAAGACCAGCAGTTGATATAGGCCTATCTGTCTCAAGGGTTGGGGGTAGTGCACAGATAAAGGCTATGAGACAGGTCTCCGGAAGACTGAGGTTAGACCTCGCTCAGTATCGTGAAGTAGAGACATTTGCACAGATATCTACTGAGATAGACTCATCTACCAGGGCTCAACTAGAGAGAGGAAGTCGTATAAGAGAAATATTAAAACAGCCACAGTACAGTCCAATGGATGTAATAGATCAGGTTATTATCCTGTTTACAGTTACCAGGGGATACATAGATGAGATAGCCTTAGAAGAGATATTGCACTTCCAGAATAATCTATTGGAATATATAAATAAAAACTATAAAGAGCTAAAAGAGAAAATAAGAACCGAAGGATTAACAGAAGAGAATATTAAAGAGCTGACCAGGGCTATATTTGAATTTAAGAGAACCTTCAGTAGCGAATAATGTTATCCAGACAGAGATTAAGAAGACAGATAAGTAATGTCAGTCATATAACAGATATAATATATTCAACAGAGTTAACCTCGGCTTCTCGATTAAGAAAAAGTCAGTCCAGGTTGAGGAGTATTACCCCCTATAGCGAATCTATAGAACGTTTACTCCAGGATTTCGCAGGGAATATCGATAGAGAAAATGTCAAGGGTTTCACACTTTTGGAATCTTTCAATACTGATAGGGAGCTTCTACTGGTTATAGGTGGAGAGAGAGGACTCTGTGGAGGATACATAATAGATATTGTGAGGAAATGTGAAGATTCTATTAAATCTAATACTGACATTATCGTGTATGGGACGAGAACTGGGAAGACTCTTTACAAAAGAAGATTTAATGTTATAGAGGTAAATGCACTTAATCCTCTGATAAGCTTTGAATCCATTCAACTTATATCTAAGAATATTCAGGATAGATATATAAGTGGTAGATATGGCAGGGTAAAAGCTATATATCTTTCCCCTAAGACGGCTTTTACCTCTATCCCGGCGGAAGTTACTCTGATACCATTAGAAGCATTAAAAAGAGGATCAAGGGATATAGAGAACTATATAATAGAGCCTTCCTCAGAGGAGATATTAAGAAGATTATTGCCAATGGGGTTTACTATGAGATTATACAGGATATTCTTGGAAGCTATTACAAGTGAATATTCTGCTAGGAGAATTGCTATGCATCAGGCATATGAAAATGCGAAGGAATTATTAAAAAATCTTAATGTTACATACCAGAAGCTCAGACAGGAAAGTATAACCAGAGAGATAATAGAAGTTTCTACCAGCAAGGTAGCTCTTGAGGGTGAAAGATATGAGTAAAGGATATGTCCTGCAGGTATTTGGACCTGTAATAGATGTACAGTTTCAGTCAATAGAAGATGTCCCAAAGGTTAAAGATATACTCATCCTGGATAAGGGAACAGGAGAGAAATTGTCCCTTGAGACATCCATAATAATGAATAACACTATTGCTAGATGTATAGCACTTGGACCACCTGAAGGGATAGCCAAGGGTATGGAGGTAACTAATACTAAAAAATCCCTTCACGTACCTGTAGGTGATAAACTCTTGGGAAGGATTTTAAATCTCTTTGGTGAGCCCATCGATAGTCTTGGACCCATAGAATCGGAGGAATCCTGGTCTATCTATACAGATGCTCCCCCTTTGGAAAGGATAACTCCTCCAAATGAGATATTTGAGACAGGAATTAAAGCTATAGACCTGTTAGCTCCCTATCCCAGAGGTGGAAAGATAGGATTGTTTGGAGGTGCCGGGGTAGGGAAGACTGTGCTGATTATGGAACTTATCCATAACGTAGCGGTAAAACATGGTGGGATATCCATTTTTGCTGGAGTGGGTGAAAGGACCAGAGAGGGAAATGATCTCTGGCTAGAAATGCAGAGATCAGGGGTAATAAAAAATGCTGTACTTATCTTTGGTCAGATGGATGAGCCACCCGGAGTTAGATTCAGACTTCCCAATACAGCTCTTACAATAGCAGAATATTTCAGAGAGAAGAAATCCACCGATGTTCTCCTCTTTATAGATAATATCTTCAGGTTCATACAGGCAGGTAGTGAGGTATCCGCTCTTTTAGGCAGACTCCCTTCAGCTGTAGGATATCAGCCCACTCTCTCTACTGAGGTAGGAGAGTTAGAGGAAAGAATTGTATCTACAACTAAAGGTGCAATAACTTCTGTTCAGGCAGTTTATATACCAGCAGATGACCCTACAGATCCGGCTCCAGCAACTGTTTTTAGCCATCTGGACGCCACTATTATGCTCTCCAGGGAGATTGCTGAAATGGGGATATATCCTGCCATAGACCCACTGAATTCTTCTTCAAGATTATTAAATCCATACTATGTGGGAGAAAGACATTACAGGATAGCCAGAGAAGTTCAGCGGATAATAGAACATTACTACAGATTGAGAGATATAATAGCAATACTAGGGATAGAAGAACTCTCTGAAGAAAAGAAGGAGATAGTAGCCAGGGCAAGACGTATACAGAGGTTTCTATCACAACCAATGTTTACCGCCGAGCAGTTTACCGGAATTTCGGGTAAATATCTCACCATTGAAGAGACCCTGGATAGTTTTGAAGAATTGTTAACTGGTAATCTGGATACTATTCCAGAACAGGCATTCTTTATGATGGGTAACATTGATGAGGTTAAAGAAAAGGCTAAAAAGTCACAATGAAACTGAACGTTAGAGTTGTTACTCCAGACAGATTAGTATACGAAGGTGAAGCTGATAGTGTGGTCATTCCAGGATACGATGGGTATTTTGGTGTCCTGCCTAACCATGCACCTATGCTCTCCATGCTGGATATGGGTGAGTTAAAAATAAGAGATGGGGTTCAGGAGCAGTACTATGCTATAGATGGTGGTTTCTGTGAGATCAGTAAGAATAAAGTTATTATTATCACTCCGTCTGCTCAGAGGGCAGATGAGATAGATGATAATCAGGTTATGGCAACCCTCAGGTCAGCCAGAGAGAGATTGCATTCAAAAGCAGAGGAGAAAGAATTGCTGGATTTGCAGATCACTATAAGAAAGGCTTCTGTTTTACTTGAAGTCTCTAAACATAAGCTAAGGAGATAAAAAGATGAGATTGAGGATAGAAGGTGGAATAAAGTTAAAAGGAGAAGTGGACATAATAGGAGCTAAAAATTCTGCCTTACCAATAATGGCAGCAACCCTACTTACCAGTGGAGAAAATATTATTTACAATGTCCCGGATCTGAAAGATGTCCATACAATGATGAACATGCTGGAGAACTTTGGTGCTAAACTGAGGTTCGAAGATAATACCCTGTATATAACTATAGATGAGATACAGGAAGTGAACCCTCCAGAAGATCAGGTAAAACAGATGAGAGCTTCCTTTCTTGTAGCAGGACCCTTGCTTGCTAGATTAGGAAAGATAAAAATTCCTCCAGAGTACTCTTTATGTTTCTCGGAGCGATTACCGGACTGAGGAGTGTTTACAGGCAATTTAAGAAGTGAATAAAATATTCTCTTATATCTTGAGAATCTATATCTATTTATCTTT
>Ga0209508_1000639_pt1 | contig 33363 bp, 22 predicted proteins | sample AD_UKC129_MetaG_FD_184427 | JGI IMG/M metagenome (GOLD analysis project Ga0209508, IMG submission 184427) | Active sludge microbial communities of municipal wastewater-treating anaerobic digesters from Canada - AD_UKC129_MetaG (SPAdes) (version 2) | ecosystem: Engineered > Bioreactor > Anaerobic... | reverse complement strand
CTGCAGTCCAAATCCCTAAGAAAAGGGAACTGAAAGTGCACCTCTCATCACTGATAATCCTGATCTATGATACAGCTGCAGTCCAAATCCCTAAGAAAAGGGAACTGAAAGTGCACCTCTCATCACTGATAATCCTGATCTATGATACAGCTGCAGTCCAAATCCCTAAGAAAAGGGAACTGAAAGTCCATGTGCCCGTTTTGAATACTTCAATTAATAACAGCTGCAGTCCAAATCCCTAAGAAAAGGGAACTGAAAGGGTTAATCCTGCGGGCGTAATATAATCCCTCCTCAGGGCTGCAGTCCAAATCCCTAAGAAAAGGGAACTGAAAGTATTTTGCGTTAGTGCGTTCATTGCGTTTGCTGCAGTCCAATACCCTAAGACAGGTTAATTGAAAATATAACGCTATAAACACCATAACTCTATAACGCTATTATGTTGCAGTCCAAATCCCTAAGAAAAGGGAACTGAAAAGCGGTTATCTTCATCTTGACATTTTTGGTTGCAATGTTATAATCGTCGATAGGAGAAGTTTATGATACTTGCTATAATATGCGGAGGATTATTTCCATTCACCTTTATATTTGCCTTGCTTATGTGCTTTGGGGGACATCCAGTCATAGGCGGCCTTGCCATAATTGCGTGCCATTGGATGTATAAAAAGGTTTTTGGTAAATAATGACCATCACTTCGCCGTAATCCTATTCGCACATACTTTCCTGCACATTGCACATGCATCGACATTTTTGCATCGCTTCTGTTTTCCACGACCATCTCTATTCCGCTCTTAAATCGAGAAAAAATCAATAACGACCTATCTGAACATCATTTCCCGCCGCAGCTCATTTCCTTGAGATAAGGGAACTGAAAGAGATCCCTCTCATGATGGGCTGCATGCGGTTGCAGGGTTTAAGAAGGTTCTGCACGCCGGTGTCATCAACGGTAATGGTTATGTCTATACTGCGGCCAACATATCGTTGACAAAAGAGAAAAATTGGTATATATGCAAAAATTATGGATACTTCCGAACATATTGAAACAGTCTTCGACTATGCCACACCTGAAGAGATTGAAGAGCTGGGGCTTGAGAATATGACAAGAGAAACCTATCTTGCCATCCATGCTCAAAACCATGATGATATCTACATAGACCTTAGCTGCCTTTTTGAAGGTTATCGTAATGATCCTGTGCGTGGTAAGTTCTATGCAGATAAGATTCAAGACCCTCAACGAAAGTTCTGGCACAATTATCAAGATATCTTTTAATCCCGCCATATAAACCTCAAGCCGACATCAAACAATGTTGGGTTCTTTCTAAATGTTTAGTAATGCTTGGCGTATATGATGAATATAACACACCCCAACCTTGTAAATTAGTGTACTAATAATGAAGGTGTCATAATGTGATTCCAAAGACAGAACAGGTAGGGTATGTTGAACCGTTCAATCAAACCCAAAAAGCATCTCCTGTGGCACGACGATTTCGATTCTTGTTATTCTGCATATTTGATGTTATCATTATGTATTATGGGTTTCTTACTTAGTCTGCCTTTGTATTTTATTATAGGAGTAATGTTATTTTTTACGTTCTGCGCATACTGGCAACCCATTCTTATCTCTATAGGCATTGTTATCTTCCTTATAGCTTTGTGTCCTCCGGATAACCCCAAGAATTAATCCTGGAATCAGAGTAAAATAGTAAATCAGTGTTAGCCCCATACACCCTATTTCCCAATGCAAACTGCACATACTGATTTAAGTAAACCATTGTAGAGCTAACAAATTGTAACAATCTGAGACCCAATTTATTGGGGTTTCACTGTTTCTTTCATGGTCTGAAAGGCTTCGTAATGCGCAAGAACAATAAACTCCTAAAACCGAAATGATAATAAAAATCAAATGGTTAAGGTAAACGAACATTGACACTGCCCATCAATATTTATATTATATAATTCCTTCACATATAGAAGAAAATTAAAAAATAATGTTATGCCCATAGGCAGTATGCCAGGAGGAGAGGTATGAAAAAGATTACGCTTGCTGTCTTTTTTGCTTTTGTATTTTTAAGCAATGCTGCACTTGCTCAGAGAATACCCGAGCCAAGTCCAAAGGTCCATTGTAGTTACGACGGCAAGTGGTACAGTCTGAGGATTACAAAGTATATTGTAAACCGCCCTCTACATCAGGTCGGCCCCAAACTCCCCCCGCAGGATTAAAACCAGAACAACAGATGCAGCTTATGATGATGCAGAGCATACTTCAGCCATTTTTTAACTCTCTATTTAATTTTGGAGATCTTTTTACTCCTCCTGATACCTCAAAGCAGCAAGAAACAGAAAGGCAGAAGCAGGAAAAATTAAGACAGGAACAGGAGGCGAAGCAAAGAGCCCTTGAGGAGTGGTTGAATATTCAGCAGGAGGTAGAAAAAACAAGAGCTGCAGAAGAAGCTAGAAAAAGAAAAGAGGGGCAAAAAATCCTAGCCAGAAGTAGTATAACCGGTAATAGTGGAGGGCTTGCACCTTTTTCCTGGAGCACTCCTCAAATGTCTTTAGCTCCCATATCCATGAAAGGTTATGAGACAAAAAATTTTAATGTAACAGAACAGCTCCTTTGTGCGGCCTATTTTTCTAAGCTCGCAGAAGGTGCTATGATAGGTGGAGATCTGGAAGGAGCCCGCTATTACGCAAATCAGATGGACAATGTTCTCCAGGGAATGCCCACTGCGATAGAGTGCAAACCCCCAAAGGATCTTACCTCTTCCATAAATACCAAAAACGCACTTGAACTCAATAGAAAATATAGCCAGATGGCAAGGCTTTATGATAAAGTCATGCCCAAGATAGAAAATTTAAGTGGTGTGATGGTAAAGCTTGACGAGGTGGTCAAGAAAAAGGAAGAATCAAGGAAAAAGATTGAAGACCTGGAAAGACAGATAGAAGAGCATAAAGCAAAAGCGCTAACGATGGATGAGCCTGAAAAAAAGGCCGAAATAGATAATTTATTAGCACAGGCCTTAGCGTTAAAAGCAGAAGCAGAGAAGGAACATCAGGAGGCTATAGCATTAGAACAGAAACTTAACCAGGAAAAAGAAAACCTGGAAAAAGAGATCAATTATATCAAAGCTAAATATCAATAGGGAGAGAAGAAATGAAGATGTTTAAAATTGTCTGTTTCTTTTTTGTCTTCATTTTTCAAACAAGCTGTGCTATGACCATATCAGAAACGAGAGAAAGCTACGAAAAAATTTATAAGCTTGCTCATCAAATACCCTCCTCCTACTCTGTCCCAGAACGGTTACCTTTTACTGCAGCCATTGAAGTAAATAATAGCTTGATACTTCGAGATACTGACGATAGGGGGGACCGTTATGAATTTCAGGCTGGTCCGAGGTTAGAAGAGGCCGCGAGATTTTATCTTAAACCGATGTTTGCAGGAGAAGAAAAAAGGAACATTTATCTCTATCTGGATGCTTATAACCTGGAAATTACCCATAAGCGCAAGGAGGGTACCATAAAATTCCTTACATGTTATGAGGTAAGTATATCAGCACGTATATACATTGATGCGATTGATGTGACATACGTTAGTTCCAAAGGGAGTTATTGTGCAGATGAGACAGGTTTAAAACCAAAGGAAGATGGCTTATTTATGGCTATAGTCAAGGGCTTAGAAAATTTAAGGCCAAAAATCTATGAAGTGTTCATGTTTCCAGAAAAAGAGAAAAATGATGCTGCAGTCTTAATGCAACAAGAGCCCAATAATCCTCTTAAAGCCATCTCTTTAGCACATTTAGCCTTATTATGCAAAGATTATAATCTAGCTATATCTGCTGCCCAAAGAACAATTGAATTATTAAGAAACCCAAAGACTCTCCCCATACCTTTTGATCTCCGTTATGCTGACCGGGAGGTAATAAACAGAGACTTATCCCAGGCGTATGCAATCTTGGGCAAAACCTATAAGGAAATTGAACAATATAATGAGGCCATCAGTAATTTAAGAAAAGCAATAGAGCTTTTTCCCAAAAATTTGTCGTATTATGAGAAATTATCCGAAGTTCTTTTGATTCAACAAAACTTCACTGAAAACATTAAACTGTGGGAAAAAGCTGTAACAGCAATTCCATCATGGTACAGTTATACACGTCTTGCCTCGGCTTATACCAAAGTGGGCAGATACAACGATGCGATTACGAGCCTTAACAAAGCCGTAGATTACTTAACTATAACAGGAATTGGGGCCTCAATATCTATTGAAGAAAACTACCCAGTTGTGAAGGAACTTCATGAGTTTGGTCCTGCCAAAAGGGCAGGAATTGAGGTTGGAGATAAGATAGTCAAAATAAACGGCCAATCGACTAAGGGCTGGGAGATTAACAAGGTTTTCCAAAATCTACGGGGAAGTGAAGGAACCCGGGTTACATTAACCACAGAGAAAAAGGGAGAGGAATTCGAAAAGACTATTACAAGGGAAAAAATAATACAAAAAGAAGCGGCTTCTCCACATGGTTTGCGCAGTCTGGTTTATGCGGTTGTGGGAAATATTGAAAAGTCTTTGAAAGATGCAGAAATGGCTTATGCTCTTAATCCTAATGATGAATATGCCAAAAGGGCTATTGGGCTGGCTTATATTCAAAAAGGCAATCCTGATGAGTCATTAAAGATTTTGGCTTCTTCAAAAGAATACTTTGATAAACTTCTTCTTGCCCTTGCCTACGCTAAAAAGGGAAGCTTTGCGATGTCCTCTGAAATTTACAGAGATATACCAGAGGATTATCTTGCTTCCCAGAGTGTTTTTAGCCAGGACTTTAGAAGAATGGTCCTGCAAACCATGAAACCATACATTGAAGGGAAAAGAAGTCAGGTAAAAACCCTCGAGGCTAAAGGTCAGTATAAAGAGGCCTTGAAAGAATATAGCGAGCTTATCAGGTTTGCCGATGATAGAGATGCTAAGGAGATTAGATCTCATGTAGCGAAACTTTTGAAAGAAAGGCCATATCTTCTTGAGATTCCTGAAGAGGTCAGGAAATTTGCCATAAAAGCAGAGGAGTACACAAAAGAGGGTAAGTTTATTGAAGCTGTCAATGAGTACAAAAAGGCGTTAAAAATTTCTCCTTTCCTTCCAGACCTCTACAAGGCCCTTGCCTTAAACTACGCCGGTATGAAACATTATGCCCAGGCAATAGATAATATGAAAATCTATCTTGAACTTTATCCTAATGCCCCTGATGCCAGGGCAGCAAGAGACGAGATTTACAGGTGGGAGGTTCAGATGGAGAAGGAGGGGAAGCGATGAAAATACTAAAATACATCTTATTTTTTGTTTTAATACTTTCAGGGATTAAGGCTACCTATGCTCAAGACATAAATGGCTTCCTTTTGGGCATCTATTTTAAACGAGAACAGGCAATAGAAAAAATAAGACAGCTCGAAATAGAAATAAACAAAAATAAAAGCACCATTTCACAGTCTCAGACCTTAATAGATCTTTCAAGGCAAAAGGGCAATAAAGAAGCAGAAAAGGTAGCTTTAGAAGCCTTACAGAAGGCAAAGGAGAGTCTTAAGAAAAATGAAGAGAGTCTTAACAGATGGAAGACGCACAAGATCATGCTTGATCATGTTTATACCTCATTGCAAAATGAGATAAATAATAAAAACATAAAAGGTGTTACTTCTTACTGTTCGGGCAGGGTAGATATATTCAAGGCAAATGGGGATAAAGTGAGTTGTGAAAATGGGCTACTTGAGCCTGGAGACATGGTATGGACCTATGATGGAACTGCAAAGATAGAGATGCTTGGTGGAAGAGGAACCACTACAGTAGGTCCATGGTCGATCTTTAAGATGAGGGATGATTCTGAGATAGAGCAGATATGGGAGTTAATAAAAGGCAAGATTCATATGACAATTGAAAAAATAAAGGAGTCAATTAGGAGTAGGAGAGTGAATATACGAACCGTAGAGGCTGTGTGTGCTGTAAGAGGCACTGAATTTTACATGGAAAGAAAAGAGGATATTCTCTGGCTTTACGTTATTGATGGGTCTGTTGAGGTAAAGGGCATAAAAGACGAACGAATGGTGGAAGTGTTCTCTGGCTATAGAATAAGGGTTACAAAAGACGGCTTAATAGGTGAGCCCGAAAAGATAAATCTTAAAGATGTGGAAAGGTGGTGGGAAGGATAAAAAAGATTAAACCCTGGCATAACAATCTCATGCACAGGGAAGGTGATAAACTCGCGTGTGATGATAAGTTACGGTGCGGCATCAGCCTTTACATTTGACAGTATCACTTTTCAAACAACCCCTGTCTGATTGGGTTGAGATGAATGTATCTACTTAGCTCAAGGAAATAACTGTTTCTTTAGAAAGGTATTCAATCCGAGTCAAGGTTGAAAATATTTTTCACCTCTATTCAATAATGATTTTATGGACTATCCTCACGCATATGGTGTCTGAAAGGGTAGATTCTCCTGTATGTCATGTATCTATTATGTCCTTTTTGCCTTTTTTGGGAGCAGAAAAACTCGAAGAGAGGAAAATGCTCGAAAATGCCGCAGAATGCCACACCTCAGGTGCACGCTTTGTTAGCCCGCTTTTTGTTTGCAAGGATTTCATGACTGAGACATCCTTGCCGTAACATTTCCAAACCATTAGGTGCTTCTGGTGAGACCATTGCTGTGATTCGCATGTGCGCTTCAAGTCGTGTGTCCGCTTTCGGTATCCATTCGCGTTTTCCATCTGAACATCGCACAAGAATACATCCTGATGGAAGTCCAAGGGAACGCACTTTACGACCCACAAATGGTGCACCAGGTTTGATAATAAACTCCACCACCACAGGCTCTTGAAGCAAATGGGCTTTTCCACCGCGTTTTAAATCCCGCTCCAAAAGGGCTTCATAAATTGGTAAATCTTTTAGCAACTCAGCGACAGCATAGGCGCAAAAACAACCAACCAACAAGGGGAGCATTTGATTGTAATTACCCGTCATTTCAACGATAAGCATAATCCCTGTCAGCGGCGCGCGGACAATGGCTGTAAAGTAAGCTGCCATTCCAACAACCGCAAAAACCGCAGGGATAGGAACAATTGCAGGAAGTAAGATATGGGCAATTTGCCCAATACCCAGGCCAATTAACGCGCCAATTACAAGCAGTGGCGCAAAAATGCCACCAGGCGCACCGGTGCTATAACTGGAAATAGTTAACAGAAAGCGGACTGCAAAAAATAATGGGATAGCAGAAAGCAATAAATCGCCCTTAAGTGTTGTTTCTGCCAATAAGTGACCACTTCCTATAAGAAACGGAGAAAACCACCCTACCAACCCCACAGCTCCACCGATGAGCACTGCAACGGGTAACATAAATCGAGCGGGTATTTTTGCGTAGATATTCAGTGCATTTAATAGACTTCGGTTAAACAACACTCCCAAAAAGCCAGCCACAACACCTAACAATGCGAATATAGGCAAGGAAGCCAATGGTGGAACAGAGTAACTTGGAATTAAAAAGACTGGAAATTGCCCCGAACCAATTCTTGCAACAATATCTGCAATGACTGCGGCGACAAAGGCCGCGCCAAAAACAATCGGTTGAAAGTCGCGGCGCACTTCTTCAAGAACAAAGACAAGCCCCGACAATGGAGCATTAAAAGCTGCAGCTAACCCTGCACCTGCGCCCGCTGAAATTAAAGTGAAACGTTCTCTTTCTGATACTTTTAGCCAGCGCGACACCGCGTCTCCAACCGTGCCACCCATTTGAACGGTAGGTCCTTCACGACCTAAAACCATACCGCTTCCAATGGCAATAATTCCACCAAAAAACTTTACCGGTAAAATACGTTTCCATTCAAGTTTTCGGAAACGATGAAGCACGGCTTCTAAATGGGGAATACCGCTTCCGCTTGCTTCGGGCGCATAACGCCGCGTGATGGCTACAGAAACCCCTGCTCCGAGCATGGTAAATACCATCGGGAAAATCCATCCCAAAATCGGAAAACTATGCGCCCAAGAAATCAATCCATCTCTAATAATATCCGCACCAGTTAATGCGGCACGGAAAAGGAGTGCCACAATACCAGCAAAAAAACCCACTAACATTGCCCGTGGAAAAATCCATCGCCGTTGTTGGCTGATAGTTAGATATTCTTGAATTTCAGATTGAACGGAATCATCCATGTTGTTAGTGAGCAAAGATAGTTTATCGTGCTTTTTTGTTCTCATGGAATAAATTTTGCTGAAGGCAGGCTAACATTATTTTTTAATTTTCTTCTATATAATGGAGGGATTATATAAATATTGATGGGTGGTGTCAAGATTCAAGATTCATTTAGATTGAACCTTTGATTTTTATTATAATTTCGGTTTTAGGAGTTTGTTATGCTTGCGAATTACGAAGCCTTTCTAACCATGAAAAAAACGGTGAAACCCCAATATATTCCGAACAATGCTTCTTTCATGGCATATTTTGAAGGCTTACGATTAAGTCATGCATAATAGCCGCAAAAAGCGCTTACTTTTCATAAACGCACACCTGGCAGCGACTCTTTCCATCTTTACCTGAGTAAATTAATATTTCCATTTCTGTTTCATTTAAGGGTTTCTTAGAGCTTACTACACTGGAAAGTCTGTTCTTTTTTTCTGCCATTACCCAATAGGTTATGGTTTACCATCATCCTTACTGCTTCTTCTAAAAGCTTCTTTGTGTAAACTGTATTTGGAATCTAATAAATCCTGATACCTCTTTTCTGTATTGAACATCAACTATAAATCAATTAAAACTGGAATTGGTGCTGGAGGTTGAGAGGAATTTACATCATAAACACATATGCATGCAAGATAAAGCCGTATTTTTGGCAGGCATCCTTCATGTATTGTTTGAATTTTTCAAAGTCTGACTTTTGTAAGAATAATCGCATTCGTTCATTTCTTATGGTGGTGATATGATATAAGACATGTTCATATTCAATGCAAGGTGGTCTGGCCATTTTAGACACTTTTCATAAAATTACCATAAAGCATAGGATAAGCTGATAGATTTGTCAAATGTTAATAGCCTGTTTCCCAAACCCCATTTACTGTGATGCATAAATATCTTTTAAATTTATTTTTGGTTTAAACATATGCAAACTGCACACACTGATTTAAGTAAACCATTATAGGGCTCAATGTGCCCTATTTTAATCTTCTTATTTACTTTATCGGATACTCCTTGCATAGGATATTGACGGATTTTAATATCCCTTTGTGCTTGGGAGCTTTTAGTTGTTGATATCATTTTATCCAGTTCTTCTTTTCTTATATTACGCCGGATAGACCATGTAGTAGAAATCGAACTCCACTGTTTCTTTTATTCTCCTTAAGGGATTATCCTTTCTTATTCTGTTCTTATTCTGTCCTCAAGGTAAAATATTAAACAAAAACAGGTTATACTGAGGTGATCTATAATGGTGACCCATCATATCGTGTATGTACTTGTAGTTACGAAAAGAAAGTATGACTGAAAGAAATCCATAATTATATACAGTTATACACACTATTGTGTGGTCTTTTCATGATGAATATGGTTTATGGTGGGGGGTTGGGCAACAGGCTGTAAAGGGGTGATACAGATGTTGCCTTTGTTTAACCTATTGATAACACACAATAATTTATATTTTTCACCCTTGGGTTGTAGCAGGATAAAATATGATATGGTATATTGTATGGAAGCAAAAAATATGAATACCGATTCTGATAACATCAAGGGGAGGAGGATTCACCATGAAAACAGCTTTTAGGTTAATCCTGACCGGCATGTGTCTCTTTGCGATGTGCACATTTGCATGGGATGTGGCATATTCGATAGAGCTTGTCTTCAAGGATACACAGTACTCGTTCCAGACCTTAAGGGCTCTTAGCTATGCGGTGAGCGGAGGCGCAGATGTCGGTGATGTGCTTAAGACCGCATATGCCATCAAGGAAGGGGATGACGAGAGCTGGTATCAAGAATGGTTCAAGACTGCCAAACGTTGCGAGAAGGCAGGGGATGATTTCCTTGCCCGAAATAAAAGAATCAGCGCACGGCAGGAATTCTTCAAGGCCTCGAATTATTATAGAACAGCCGAGTTCTTCCTGCATATCAACCCAAAAGACCCCCGTATAATATCGACTTGGAAGAAAAGTCGGGAGTGCTTTCTAAAAGCTGCACAGCTCGCCGACCATCCGATTATCCCCATCACAATCCCCTTCGAAGGAACCACATTGCCGGGATATCTCTGTCTTGTAGACGGGTCAGGGGCAAAAAGACCTTTGTTGATTGTCCACTCGGGCTTCGATGGCACAGCAGAGGAACTATATTTCTCAACGGCACATTTCGCTGTTATGCGGGGTTATAATGTGCTTATATTTGAGGGGCCTGGGCAGGGAGGCGTAATAAGAACACAGGGTATACCCTTCCGACACAACTGGGAAACCGTTGTATCGCCTGTTATAGATTTTGCCATTACCCTTAAGGAAGTGGATGCAAAAAGGATAGCACTCATGGGTATTAGTTTCGGAGGCTACCTCGCCCCAAGGGCAGCGGCATTCGAAAAAAGGATCAGTGCCCTGATTGCCAACGGCGGCGTTTATGACTTTCATATGACATCCCGTCTGAAACCGGAGGATGAAAAATATCTTGACACCAAAGAGGGTGCAGCAGAAATCGATAGGATACTTTTAGAAAGGATGAAAACCGACCCTTCTCTGAGGTGGGTTATGGGCAACGCCATGTTCACGTTTAATGCCCCCTCCCCGAGTGAATGGATGAAGATGACAAGGGTATACACCATGAAGGATATAGCTGCTAAAATATCCTGTCCTGTACTTATCGTCGATTCCGAAGAAGACAAGGATATGCCAGGACAGGCACGGATGCTTTACGAAGCCCTTAAAACACAGAAAGATTTCCTGCTGTTTACAAAAGACGAAGCTGCTGAAGAACACTGCCAGATGGGCGCTATCCTCATATCAAACGCAAGGATACTCGACTGGTTGGACACGATTATGAAAAAGGACGTGAATAAGAAATAATAACGATAAGATGTGTTTTTCACATCCCCGCGAGGAACCTGTAATAACTTTTAAGTCAACATCATAAAAGGTCGAAACGGTCAAGGTTCATGACTTTCGTCCATGTAGCTATAAAATCGTGCACAAAACTTTTCCTTTGAGTCATCACAAGCTTATGATTCGGTGCGGTGTCAGCCCCAGACAGCCTGTTTCCCAAATCCCCTTTACTGTGATGCTGTAATAGCACCTGTTTTAACGGACACCCCCTAACCAAAATAATAGCCCATAGAGTTATTTCTGTAATTAACAGGTAAGAGAAAAAAGAACTATGAGTCTGGTAGAAATCGTTACATCGGTTCAGAGAAGACAGTAACTTTACACGCAAGCAGAAAAAACCCTTGGTAGAAGAAGCTTAAGTAGCCGGGAAATAGCACCTCTTTTGTGGCACAAAACTATAAGATTCATTCCAATCAACTCTTTAAGATGGAGATGTCTTATCCATGAAGGTGCCGTAAAGCTGAACCCATTTAGATTAAATGTAACCAAGCCAAACCACCACATAACTGCCCTTCTTAGCCATTCTCTCAAAGCTAATGAAAAGCTATCGGTGAATCATAAGAGGGTATACCGTATCATGAGGGTTAATAATTTTATTTTGCTTAACACATAGTAAGGCCTATAAAACCCAATGATGGTTTAACAAAAATACCTGTGATAGAAAGATTATAAACTACATTTAATTATTTCCTTTGTGGTTTAAAGATTATAACATAAATCATCCCTATAAGGGGCTTAAGATGAGATACCCAAGACAATACGGGTTGATGGAAAATAAGTTAGAGAGGTGTCCGGTTTGACAGGGGCAAGTCCAAAGTTCTTTCAGGAAAATTATCTTGAAAGTTGTTTCCATCTAAGTTATTCTTTATTCACTTATGGGACTTTACAGAAGGAAAGATTTACCCCTTTGGTGGGTAGTTTTTTCATGGGGTGGACACGATTGTGTTACAAGACTAATGGCAAAGTCAGAAAAAGAAAAGAAAGCGATAGAAACACTTAACATAAATGTGGTGCAGAGATGTCATCAATTTTCACGATTTTTTCACTAAATATTTGTAAAAAAATTTGTTACTTTATATATTAAATAAAATTATTAAATGCGCCTGTAGCTCAATAGGATAGAGCAACGGACTTCTAATCCGTAGGTTCCGCGTTCGAGTCGCGGCAGGCGCGCATAAGATTTTGCAATACAGTAACTCTGGGGTAGAATTTAAGTAGCTCGATCTGTATCTTTTCACCATATCCTGAGACAAAGGCTTATTTTTAAAAAAAAATAAAAAAAATTATTAAAAATTGAAAGTCAACCTCTCACGCATATCCCAGATAATATTCCTTATAATATTCTTTGTTCTTTTTCTCATGACAGAATACAGAGGTAAAGACGAGATCTCCCTTGCTGTAAACAGTTTTTTTAGGGCAAACCCCCTTGTAGCAATAAGTTATATCCTTTCTGCTAAGTCGTTTAATTTAATTCTAATACCTGCTTTATTGATGATCATTTTTTCTGCAGCACTGGGAAGATTTTTTTGCGGATGGATATGTCCATTAGGTACAACCATAGACATCGTAACAAAAAAAATAAAAAAGACAAAGCCCATTGCTTTTTTAAAGTCAAATCTCAAATACTATATACTTCTCATATTACTTTCATCTGCACTGTTAAACATGAATATTGTAGGTATTTTTGATCCCATAGCCATTTTTTTAAGGGCCCTTACATTTTTTATCTACCCAGTTTTCGGCTGGATAGTTAAGGGAGGTTGGGCTGGACTGTATACTGCAATAGGAGATAAAAGGGATTATCTCGAGTTTTTTTACAAATTTTTAAAGGATTATATCCTTCCTTTCAGAGAAACATTTTATCCCCTTGCCTTTTTGTCCATGGCATTTCTATTTTTAATAATATTCCTCGAAAGATATGAAAAGCGAAACTGGTGCAAGAACATATGCCCCCTTGGGACATTTCTCGGTCTACTGGGAAGGCTCTCCGTATTTAAAAGGATACCCATAAGTGTTTGCAGTGATTGCGGCGCATGTAAAGAACTATGTCCTACCGGATTTGACAGAGAGATACTTCAAAAACAGGACTGCATTCTTTGCATGAATTGCCAGCTATTATGCAAATCAAAGAGGGTTAGGTTTTCTTTAAAAGATTTTAAAAGAAAAATAGATGAACCACTTCCTATTTTTGAAAGAAGGGTCTTTCTTACAGGCATCATTTCAGGTTTTGCCTTATCAAAACTATTTATTTTTACAAACCCAGATGGGAAAAAACTGCTAAGACCACCTGGTGTCCAATCAGAAGAGGATTTTCTTAAAAAGTGCGTAAGGTGTGGAGAGTGTATTAAGGTATGTCTCAAAAATGCCCTGTATCCTTCAGGTTTTCAATGGGGGGTTTATGGTCTTTTTACGCCTGTTGTTATCCCCAGATTGGGTTATTGTGAATACAACTGCAATCTATGCGGACAGGTGTGCCCTACCCATGCCATACCGAATTTATCCCTTTCTCAGAAAAAGAAGAGTGTCATAGGTGTCGCTGTTATTGACAAAAATCACTGCCTGCCCTATGCAAAGAGAATAAATTGTATTGTTTGCGAGGAACACTGCCCTGTAGAGGAAAAAGCCATAAGGCTTGAAGAGGTCATGGAAAAAGATTACAAAGGTAGGTTAATAAAATTGAAAAGGCCATACATTATAGATGAGCTTTGCATAGGCTGTGGTATTTGTGAAAATAAATGCCCTGTTGAAGGCAAGGCAGCCATTGAAGTCTTCCACATTAAAAGTAAAAAAGTGAATTAATAAAACAACGAGATTTATTTATCTTTTAAAAGTAATATTATCTATTATATATTATCGGTATAAATTATCGCGGCTTTTTAATATTACTGTTTGAGATTGAAAAAAGGATATGGGGTTAAAAAATCTAAGCCTTACAACAAAGATGGCATTGACCATTTCTTTTCTATTTTTTTTCATGTTTTCAGGTGGGGCATTATTACTTTTTAACTATTTCGAAAAGGAATATAAAAAAATTATTGCAAATCAGCAGTTTGAATTTGTCTCTAACCTTGCAAACGATACGGACGAAAAATTAGAGGAAGCAAAAAAGTTAATAAAGATGGCAATCGGTAATGTGCCGGAGCATATCGTTAACGACCCTAAAAAACTGCAATCCTATTTTATGGAAAAAATCAAAAACAAACCTTTTTTAAGCTATTTTTTTGATAAAGGCATTGTTCTTTTTTCTGAAAATGGAGAACTTATAGCAGAATATCCTGAAAACAAAGAAAGGAACAAAAGGAGTTTTTCCGATGCAGATTATTTAAAGGTAACTGCTGAGACAAAAAGGCAGTATGTTTCCAATCCTTTTATAGATTCAAAATCGCCTGATGAACCCTTGATAATGTTTACAAATCCAATATTTAACGAAAAAAAAGAACTCAAGGCAGTTATAGGTGGCTGTATCAGGGTTTTAAAGGATAATTTTCTCGGGGAGTTAATAAATGTAAAAATAGGTAAGACAGGTTATGTCTATCTATTCGATACAGATAGGCGAATTATAGTCCATCCTGATAAGACAAGGATAATGAAACAAGATATTCCTGAAGGGGCAAATAAACTCTTGGACCGGGCTTTAGGTGGTTTTGAAGGCACAGGCGAAACAGTTACTTCAAGGGGTGTTCATGCAATCACGAGCTTTAAAAGGCTAAAAAACAAAAATTGGATACTTGGGGCAAATTTTCCCACCAGGGAAGCCCATTATCCCATAAAAAAGGCACAAAAGTATTTTGCCGTTTTTACAATTATTGGCATAGTCTTTTCAGCATCGATTATTATCCTACTGATGAAAGGGTTCTTGAACCCCTTGACAATATTAACGAGTCAGATAGAAAAAATCGGTTCAAGGTCTGGAGAAAGGCATTTGCTAAATATAAATGCAAAGGGCGAAATTGCCATACTTGAAAACTCTTTTAACGAGATGCTGAAAAAACTATATATCAGGGAAGAAGAACTATTAAGACTCTCAAGGGCCGTTGAGTTTAGCTCTGCCATTGTTATAATAACAGATGTTGATGGTGTTATAGAATACGTAAACCCTAAATTTACAGAAATAACGGGTTATACGAGGGAAGAGGTGATAGGTAAAAAGCCGAACATTTTAAAATCAGGCAATAAGACCCAAGAAGAATACAGGTTATTATGGGATACAATCAAATCCGGTAAAGATTGGAAGGGCACTTTTCTAAATAAAAAAAAGAATGGTGAGCTTTACTGGGCATCCTCCTCTATTTCGCCTGTAAAGGATGGGCAAGGCAATATCATAAACTTCATAAGTATTCAGGAAGACATTACCAAGATAAAAAAGGTCGAGGAAGAACTACAAAAGGCAAAAGAAATGGCAGAGGCCGCAAACATGGCAAAGAGTAATTTCCTTGCAAGCATGAGTCATGAGATAAGGACGCCTATGAACGCAATAATTGGTGTCTCTGATTTGCTTCTTGAAACAAATCTCACCCCCGATCAGTTAAGATACGTAAAGATTTTCAAAAATGCAGGGGATAATTTGCTGAACATAATTAATGATATACTCGATTTATCAAAAATAGAGGCAGGGCATGTTGAAATAGAACATATCGATTTTAATTTGATAGAAACTGTAGAAAAAACCTGTGAGATTATGTCTCTAAAAGCTCATGAAAAGGGTCTTGATTTTATATGTCATATACATAATGACATACCTGCCCACCTTAAAGGTGATCCTTTTAGGTTAAGACAGATTTTAACAAATCTCATTGGAAATGCCATAAAGTTTACTGATAATGGCGAGGTTGTAGTAGAAGTGTCCCTATTTACGGACAAATCGAAAACAGAAACATCCATATCACAGGAAATATCGGATAAGAAGAGGATAAAAGATGAAAGCGAATATGTAGATATACTTTTTTCTATTAAGGATACGGGTATTGGAATACCTGAAGATAAGATAAAGTCTATTTTTGATAAATTTACCCAGATAGATAATTCCTCGACAAGAAAATACAGTGGGACCGGGCTCGGTCTTGCCATCACAAAGAACCTCGTAACGTTAATGGGAGGCGATCTGTGGGTTGAAAGCAAGGTGGGGAAAGGCAGTAGTTTCTTCTTTACCCTGCCATTTGGTATACAAGAAAAATATCCAAAAAAGATTTTTGAAGAAAAAGTGGACTTAAAGGGAAAGAAAATACTCATAATAGACGATAATGCTACAAACAGGATTATACTAACAGAGACTTTAAACAACTGGGGTGTTGATGTAAAAGAGGCAGAATCAGGAGAGAAAGGCATTTTTGAATTAAAAAAGGCAAAAGAGTCATGTACCCCCTTTGATTTAATCCTTCTTGATTATCAAATGCCTTTAATGGATGGTTTTGATGTAGCAGAGAGGATAAGAGAAGACCCTTCCATATCAGACACATCGATTATAATGCTTACATCAGATTATGCAAGGCAGCATTCATTAAGGTCAAGGGAATTAAATATTGAAGCATTTATTACAAAACCCATCAAAAGGGAAGAACTAAAGTCTGTCATATCAGAAACGATAAGTAGGACAAAAAGAGTGCCTGACATGGATACAGAGGAAGTAATTAAGACAACAAAATCTTATAAACCCACAAAACCCCTTAATATACTGATTGCTGAAGATTCAGAGGATAACAGGACCCTACTACAGGCATTTTTGAAAGACCTTTCCTTTAATTTATTTTTTGCAAAAAACGGGGAGGAAGCGGTTAATCTCTTCAAGGAAAGGTCTTACAACCTCATCTTAATGGACATTCAGATGCCTGTAAAAGATGGGTATGCCGCTACTATGGAGATAAGGCAAATAGAAAGACAGAAAAATCTTGAAAAAACCCCAATCCTTGCTTTAACTGCCTATGCATTAAAGGAAGAGATACAAAAAAGTCTTGAAGCAGGTTGTGACGCCCATATTACAAAACCTATTAAAAAAGCTACCCTTATAGAGCTGATAGAGAAATACGCAAAATTGTAGATTAAAGGAGGATTTAATGGATGTAAAAGATAAAAAGATACATGTTAAAATCGATGCTGATTTAAAAGAACTCATACCCGGTTATATAAACAATAGATATCTCGATATAGAAAACATAATTATAGCCCTTGAAAAAAGTGATTATGAAACAATCAGGATCTTGGGCCATAGCATGAAAGGTTCAGGCGGAGGTTATGGATTTGATGCTATAACAGAGATTGGAGGTGTCATAGAGGCTGCAGCGAAAGAAAAAAATAATGATGTAATAAAAGGTAAGGTTGAAGAGCTAAAAGATTATTTGAGCAAAATTGAGATTATTTATGTTTAATATTTAAAAGGGGGTCAAGGGATGGAAAGACAACGTTTAATAGTAATCGGAGGTGTTGCTGCCGGGATGAGTGCTGCAAGTAGTTTTAAGAGATTAAAGCCCGATGCAGAAGCCTTTGTTTTCGAAAAGGATTACTTTATATCATACGGTGCTTGTAGTCTTCCGTATTACATATCAAACGATGTAAAAGACTTTAACGACTTAATAAGCCTAACGCCAAAAATGGCAACAGAAGAACGTAATATTCACGTCTATACAAGACACGAGGTAAAGGCAATAGATACCCAGAAAAAAGAAGTGGTGGTTTTAGACATCGAAAAAAATACGGAAACGAGATACAGCTACGATAAGCTTGTAATAGCCACAGGAGGTCTTCCTGTTAGACCCAATTTACCTGGAATTGATTTAAATAATATTTTTACAATAAGGACTTTAATGGATGGGATAGAAATAAAAAAATACATTGACGAATGGGGGCTGTTCGAGGTCTGTATCGGTTCCCCTGAGTGCCTTTATGTGAATAGATACGGTGAGAACAGAAGACAGATGAAAGCAGTCATTGTCGGTGGTGGATACATTGGTATGGAGATGTGCGAATCCTTTAGAAAAAGGGGTCTTGATGTGACTGTGATTGAAAAAACTGATAGGGTTCTGGGGAACATGGATACAAGCATTACAAATGTGGTAGAAGAAAGATTAAGGTCAGAAGGCGTAAAACTTTTAAAAAATACATCTGTTGAGGGATTTTCAGGTGTTAAAAACTCAGTAAAAAAGGTTTTAACAGATAGGGGAGAAATGGAAGCTGACCTCGTTTTAATTGCCATAGGCGCAAGACCTAATACAGATCTTGCAAAACAGGCAGGTATAGAACTTGGGGTCAATGGCGCAATTAAGGTGGACGAGTTCTTAAGGACAAATATTCCCCACGTTTACGCAGCAGGAGATTGTGCAGAGGCAATACACATTGTAACAGACAAAAAGGTGTATATACCATTGGGGACAACGGCAAACAAGCAAGGCCGCATTGCAGGTGAAAATGCAGCAGGAAATAACAATAAATTTGAGGGCGTGGCAGGCACGGCCATTACAAAGATTTTTGACCTTGAGGTCTCGCGAACAGGTTTATCACCCCTTGAGGCAGAAAAAGAAGGCATAGACTTTTTTGTTACAACCATCAAAGGCAGATCAAGGAGTAATGCATATCCTGCAGGCAAACCCATCATAGTTACTTATATCACAGAAAAAGGCTCTGGGAGACTTTTAGGCGCCCAGATGGTAGGAGAAGAAGGTGCTGCCCACAGGATTGATACCCTTGCAGCATGCCTTTCTGCCAGAATGACCGTCTATGATGTGGCAAGGTTGGATTTAGGGTATGCCCCACCTTTTGCAACTGTTTGGGACCCCATACTCATTGCAGCAAATGCAGCTATAAAAAATGTAAAAAAATAAACTGCCATGAATATTATTCCTTATATTTAAAAAAATGAAGGAAGGAGAAAAAATGTCGGCAAAAGAAAAAATGGAGGCAAGATTTGAAAGATGGTTAAATCCAGAAGGTATTGTATTCAATGATAAAGAGGCTGAAATTACATACAAAAAATCTGTTAGTAGATTCATCGATGCAGTTCAATTAGAAAAATTGCCTGACAGGGTCCCTGTGTATATATCTGGAAGTTTCCTCGTGCCTAATCTTTATGGAATATCTCCTTATGAGGCAATGCATGATTACGATAAGACTATTGAGATACATATAAAATTTCTTTTAGATTATGAACCTGATTATATACTATCACCTCTTTTTTTAGGCTCCGGTAAGGTTCTGGAAATTCTCGATTATAAACAATACAAATGGCCCGGTCATGGTGTTTCAAAAGAGGTGGGTTATCAATACGTTGAGGCAAAATATATGATGGAAGATGAATATAATGCCCTTATAGATGACCCGTCGAATTTCTGGTTAAGAATTTTATTTCCCCGTATATTCGGTGCCCTTGAACCATTAAAGGATATCGCGCCCTTTACAGATATATGGGAAATCGTCAATGTGACCCCCTATATGGTCCCCTTTGGCATACCTCCTGTTCAAGGGGCCTTAAAAAAGTTGTTAGAAGCGGGTAGCGAGGCAATGGTATGGATAAGAAAATTTGCCGAATTCAGAACAAAGGCAAATAGTATGGGCTTTCCTGCTGCAGTAGGCGGTGCCACAAAAGCACCCTTTGATATTATCGGTGATACATTAAGGGGAACAAGGGAAATAATGATAGATTTATACCGAAGACCAGAGCTTGTTATTAAGGCAGTAGAAAGACTTACCCCGATTGCAATAAAGCAAGGGGTAAGGGGTGCCAATGGAAGCGGTGTTCCTGTTGTCTTTATCCCCCTTCACAAAGGTGCAGATGGCTTCATGTCCGACGAACAGTTCAAAAAGTTTTACTGGCCTTCCCTTCTTGCCCTTGTTTACGGCCTCGTAGAAGAAGGTTGTATACCTTATCTTTTTGCAGAAGGTTCATATAATACAAGACTCAAGTATTTAAAAGAGCTACCTAAGGGCACATGCCTGTGCCATTTTGATAGAACAGATATGGGAGAGGCAAAAAAGGTTTTAAAGGACATTGCCTGTATTGCAGGAAATATCCCTGCCGGCCTCTTGTTGACAAAAACATCGGAAGAGGTTAAGGGCTATTGCAAAAATTTGATAGATATTGCAGGAAAGGACGGGGGCTTTATCTTAGCACCTGGCTCTGCCCTTAATGAGGCAAGCCCCGATTCAATTCGTGCCATAATTGAATGTGCGAGAGATTCAGGAATCTACTGATAATCTTTCAAAAGGTCATCTATATCGGGGAAAGGGTCTTTCCTGTGGGGGATGTATAGGGCATCGAGAAATTCTTCCTGAAACCCCTTATAAAGGGTAAGCTCTACATATTCAATTTTTCTTGCTATTTTTTCAGCTTCTTCCCTTTCCTTTCTGTTCAATAAAGCAAAGATTGCCCCTTCTCCTGCTGCATTTCCAACTGCAGTAATTTGAGATACAGTAGCATAAGGAAACATGCCGAGGACATAAGCATTTTTTACATCAATATAATTGCCAAAGGCACCGGCAAGCATGATCTTTGAGGGCCTATCTATATTGAGATGTCGCAGCAGTATCTTTGCACCTGCATATATTGAGGCCTTGGCAAACTGAACATTTCTTATATCTTCCTGGGTTATTGTTATATCCCTTCCTGTAGCCGTATGTTCTGCCCACTCTATAACAAATTCCATCATGCCATAAGTGTTTCTCAATCTTTTACTGTTTATATCCTTTTTAAAACGTCCAGAGCTGTCTATGATTCTTGCCTTAAAAAGCTCAGAAACCACATCTATTACGCCTGAGCCGCATATACCCTTTGGTTTTTTATCTCCCATTACCTTATATTCTACTTCCTTAGTTTTGGGGTCTATAGTGACCTTCTCAATAGCCCCTATGTCTGCCCTCATGCCATGCTTCACGTGGGCACCTTCAAGGGCAGGACCTGTTGCACATGAGGCACAGACAAGCCTATCTTTATTCCCTGCCACTATCTCTCCATTGGTTCCAATGTCTATTATGAGGCAATCTTCATCGGAAAGATATGGCTTTAAGGCAAGAACTACACCTATATTGTCTGCACCAACAAATCCCCCTTTTACAGGAAGGACATACACATTGCCTGCGGGATTAATCTTGATACCTAAGTCCCTTGCCTTAAGGGTGATTGATGATGACAGAAAAGGTGTAAAGGGAGATAACCCGAGACTTGAGGGATTGATATTCAAAAATATATGATGCATGACTGTATTTCCCACAACTGTTACCTCGAAGATATCTTTTTTAGATATACTGGCCTTACGACACATGTCATCTATAAGGGCGTTCAAGCCTTTAATAAGGGTCTTATTCATATCCATGAGCCCTTTAATCCCGTTTTCCCTGATATACCCTATCCTTGACATAATATCCTCTCCAAACTTTATCTGGGGGTTCAATGTTGAACCTGATGCGAGGTGGCATGCGTCTTTTAAATTCAAAAGATATGCACCTATTGTTGTTGTGCCAATATCCATTGCAACACCATATAGTTCTTTGTCGTTCTTAGGTTTTATATGAAGTATTTCCTCATCCCATGATACAACGACATTAACCTTCCATTTTTCTTTTCTCAATATTAAAGGGCCGGCCTTAAAACAAAAAGGGTCTATCCTTGACACTGACACATTATGCATTTTTTTTAATTCTCTCTTAATCCTTTCAACATCACTTTCATTATCTGAAAAACTTGGGATAGAAATCTCAATAGGATAAAGACAGACAACGGGCTGAGGGAATATCTGCCTTTTAGTTCCTGCTTTATCCTTGACAAAACCCCTTACAATACTTTCTTCAGGTACCTCAATTATCATGTCCCCATATATTTTAGTCTGACATGCAAGTCTCATCCCTTCTGTAAGTTCCTTTTCTGTGACTAGGCCTTTTTCCCTTTTGGTTACACCTAAGAAGTCTACCTTAGATAGTATTTTAACTTTACATTTTCCGCATTTGCCTTTTCCTCCGCATACGGATGCTATGGGGATGTCTGCCTTTCTTGCAGCATCAAGTAAGGTTTTTCCCTTATCTACCTTTATTGAGCTATTAAAAGGCAAAAAAGATACATCAAATTGTTCCACCTTTTATCCTTTCTTTTAATCCCGGGTAAAGGACCAAGATTTTTTCTTTTAAAAGAGATCCAAAAAGCCCAGAAATAGAACCTATAATCATTCCGCCATCTAAAAATATCTCTTTCGCCCTTTTTATTTCCCTTTCCACTGTTTCTTCATCCCATTTTAAAAGATCTATATGCCCCATAAAACAGACCCTTTTTTTTATGCTTGCCATAATTTTATACACATCCATACCAGCACCAGCATCTAATGTGTGAAGACAGTCAAAGCCCATATTTACAAACTCATCTATGTATCCTTCGAGATTGCCGTCGCTGTGAAAAAAGATAAACAGACCATGGGCCTTTACGTCCTCAACTAATTCTGAATAAACAGGCTTAAGCAAAATTTCAAAATCATTCTTTGAAAAAAATACCCCGTCGTTGCCTGCAATATCGTCAACGATGGCAATGCCGCTAAATCCTAAATCCTTGTAAATGGGTAATCTTTTCCTGAAACCTCTTAAAAATTTTTCTGTAAGTTCAAAAATTATTCGCCTGTCCTTTCTTAATGCCTTAAGGACCTCAATAAAACCAAGGCGACCCATCCAAAAGGAAAAAGGGCCTTCAAAATTGCATACGAGAAAAACATCCTCCAGTTTTTTTAAATTTCTTTTTTTAATAATCTCTTTGTCAGAAAAGGGAATTCCAACCATATCTAACTCGAGTATAGAAAGGGCATCTCTTAATTTATCAAGATAGCTACATGAACACGGAAACGTCTCGTTTAAAAAAGATCGCTCAATAAAAAGCTCACCCTTTGGCACATAGGGCAGAGGACCACTAAAAGATAGTGCCTTCTCTACAACATGTTTTTTCTTAGCCATTATTTATCTGGATTTCAGTGCTTTGCAAAAACTAATATACCTTCTTGCAAGGACGTCCTTACCTGCAATAAGATCAGAAGCCATTATATAAGGTTTCAAGATTCTTGGATTTGTTATAGCACATGTAAGACCGTAATTTATGGCCGTTGAGAGAAAAACAATATTTATGAAACTTCTTTGAGGGAGACCATAAGATATGTTACTGGCACCTAAAATCAGGTTAAGATTCCACTCCCTTTTCACCATCTTCATGGTCTCAAAGGTATTTAATGCAGCTTTAGCATTCAACGCCACAGAGTCTACAATAGCATCCACTATAATATCCTCTCTTGGAATATTCTCTCTGTCCGTCTGTTCCAGAATGTCCTTTATTATCTTTAACCTGCTATCCGAATCCTTTGGTATTCCCTTCCCATCAGATGCAATAAGGACAACCGCTGTTTTGTATGCTTTAATTATGGGGAGTAGTCCTTCCATCACATGCGTTTCCCCTGATACGGAATTTATTAAGGGCTTTCCGCACCCTATATCGAGAGCCCTTTTAATGGCCAAAGGATTCCTGCTTTCAAGACACAGGGGCACATCAAACCTTTTTGTTATATTTTCCACAACGAATGGAAGAACAGATGTCTCGTCTATCCCAAATGCCCCAACGCTTATATTTAGAGCATCTGCTCCGTCTGATATCTGTTCTTCAGCAACCCTCAATATAGGGTCTATATCCCTTTTTTCAAGGGCCTCCTTAATGCCATTTTTCCCAAAAGGGTTTATCCTCTCACCTATTATAACCGTTGGAACATCGTCTCCAATTATCAGTTCCTTTCCGCGAGGGCCATATAAAACTGTTTTCATCTCCACTCTCCGCTTATATCCATTTTTTACAGAGGTTAACCGCTGCAATGGCATCTTTACCGTAGGCATCGGCCTTTACATATTCCCTTACCCTCTCATCAATCTGGCCACCGCCTATCATTATTTTTATGACATCCCTTAACCCTGCCCTTTCTATTTCCTCTACAGTTTTTTTCATGGCGTCGAAGGCAAGGGTAAGAAAACCACTCAAGCCAACCACTTGGGGTGAAACATCCTTTATCTTTTCTACAATCCTTTTTGCTGGCACATCGACCCCTAAGTCATAGACCTCATATCCGTTAACATCGAGCATGAAGACCACAATATCCTTACCTATATCATGGATATCACCTTCTACAGTCGCTATAATCACCCTACCTTTTTTCTTTGTCTCTTCCTTTTGTTTTATGTAAGGCTTTACAAGCTCTGATACCCCCCTTAATATCTCACCTGCCATGATTAAGTCGGGAAGAAAATATTCTCCCACTTCAAAACGCTTTCCCACTATCTCCATGGCAGCCCTTGCACTGTCCAATATCTCAAGGTGATCTACGCCACTTGCGATTTTCTCCTTTGTCAGGTCTAATACTTCCTGTTCCCTGAGGTCTGCCATAAGATTCAAAAAATATTGATCCATTTGAAGCCTCCTTAGAAAAATAAGACGTAAAAACGTATAACAAAGAAAGGATAAAAAACTTTTTGTGGAAAAATCAACAGAAAATTTCCATAGTTTATGCACTAACACTTGAGCCTTAACAGGATATAATATTCTGTGATGGAGTTCTTAAATATTTATCACATTAAAAAAGGGCTTTTATCTGGGAATTGAAAACCAAAATGTGCTTCCTTTTCCTGGATGACTCATAACTGATATAACCCCATTATGTGCCTCTATAACAGCCCTCGCAATAGAAAGCCCGAGACCTGAGCCCTCGCCGTCTCTGTTTACCCTATGAAATGCATCAAATATATAAGGTAGGTCTTTTTCATGAATTCCTATGCCTGTATCCAGTACCTCAACGGTTATTTTGTCTTTATCTGATAAAACCCTTACTATAACCCTTCCCTCTTTTTTATTATATTTTATTGCATTATCAATAAGATTTGACAAAACCCTGTCCATCATCTCAGTATCAGCATGGACTATAAAATCCTTTTCTTTTTCATATTCAAAAGAAATTTCTATATCCTTTTTTTCTGCCTCTATTTTTATCATTTCAATCTGTTTTTTTATTGCCTCTTTAATATTATATGGGGCAAGGATCGGTTTGTATTCTTTTCTATCAAACTTTGAAAAATCAAGAAAATCTAAAATAAGCTTTTTAAGTTTTTTTATGGCATTATTTATAATGCCTATATAATCTCTCTGTTTTTCTGTCAGGGGTCCAGCCTTTTCTGCGAGAAGTCGCATTAAAAAACCCTCTAAAGCCACTATGGGATTTTTCATATCGTGTGCAAACATGGATAAAAGATTTTTTCTTTCCTTTTCAAGCCTCTTCATTTCTGTTATGTCCCTGAATAGCTCAGCCCCGCCCACAAACTCACCTGATATGTTGAAAATTGGAAAAGCCACAACTACCACATCTATTTTATTACCGTTTTTTTGTTTCAGTTCTGTTTCTATTGCAACAGATGACTCGTGTTTTTGAAAAAGGGCTTTGAATATGGGACACGATTCCTTATCTTCTGAATTGTGGATTATCTGAAAATGTGATTTACCCATAACATCTTCTTTTTTGTATCCAGTTAATTCCTCTGCAACATCGTTAAAATCGTGGATATTACCGTTTTTATCAAGAAGAATAAAGCCTATGGGAAGATTATCTATAATCATTTTATAGACATGTGGTGTTGATAATATCGAACGGTCATCTATGGATTTGAATTCATTTTTATCCATAACTGGCTTTTTTAATTTTCCTTTTTTAGCTAAACCCTGTCAAGACTTTTATAGGTAATCTAGGCTTTTTTCAATTTTTCTTGAAAAACAACGAATTATTTCTCAGTAATGCTCGAAGGCTTCTTATATTTAGATGCAGCTTGTAGCATTGATAAGGCAATTTAGGTTCTCATTTTTTTCCACCTTATACTTATAATAATCGTTGAAAATATGGGGGAATAACAGCTCTATGTGCTATTTCTAAGAAGGCCAATTAATTGCAGTGCATTTTGTGGGGCATAGGCATAGGCATCATTATTAAAATAAATAAATACATCCTTTCCATTTTGAAGATACCTTTTTATCCTTTCAGCATCTTTTGATATTTCCTCATATGTGTAACATGTTGCATAATTTCCTTCATGTCCATGCCTTCTTATGTATGCGAAGTCTGATGTCAAAGGAAGGTCATCTATAAAATAAGGCCAATCAGCCATACAAAAGGCAGCATTAAAGTGTCGTAAAATCTCTACAATTTCATCGTTTATCCAGGATTTATCCCTGAATTCAAAGGCACATCTTTTTTTGTAAGGTGACAATAGTTTTAGGAAATTTATAAATCTCTGAGTATCAATCTTAAACCCTGGAGGGAATTGCCAAAGCACAACTTTCAATTTATCCTCTAATATTGATGCCCTCTCAAAAAAGGCTTTAAGAGACTCTTCTGGGTCAGCCAGTCTTTTTAAATGTGTAATAAGCCTACTGCCCTTTAATGCAAAAGAAAAATTCGATGGTGTTTGGTTAGCCCATCTTTTAAATGTAGTGGTGGTGGGTAGCCTGTAAAATGTTACATTTAATTCTACGGTAGAAAAGATATTGGAATAATAGCTTAGCCATTCTTTTTGCACTAAACCTTCAGGGTAGAATCTTTTTTTCCATCCATAATAACTAAAGCCGCTACATCCAATAAAAATTTCTGGCATTATTAAATATATTATAACTTTATCTTACTTTAATATACATTAATTCTGGCTCTAACACTATTCTGCTATAAAATCGAAAATAGTCACTTCAGGAGGTGCTAAAAACCTCACAGGCGGTCCCCATGTGCCAGTGCCACTACTTACATATAGGTATTTATCCTCAGAAAGGACTGTAAGACCTGAAGGATATGGATAAATCATCTTTGTTAGATATCTGAAAGGATATATCTGCCCATTATGGGTGTGACCTGAGAGCTGAATATCAAAATATGGCTTTGCAGATTCATCAATTAAAGGTTGGTGTTTAAGTAGTATTATAAGCCTATCCTCTGGCAGGTCTTTTAAGAGGCCCTTTTCTGAAACCTCTACATAATTAAAAGGAATACCTGCTGGATCATCTACACCTGCAATGGTGATTATGCCTTGAATATCTACTGCTTTGCCTCTTAGTATCTTAAACCCCTGCTCTTCAGTGAATCTAATAGCGTCTTTTATGCCTGCATAAAACTCATGATTACCCAGAACGGCAAATTTTCCAAATCTCGGCTTTATTTCTTTGAAATAAAAAAAATTATTATCTGTATTGTTAATCCTTTTATCCACCAAGTCACCGGTAGATACAAGGATATCCGGTTGATAACTTTTTATTATGTCCGTTATTTTTTTTATCCTTTTGGCATCTACGATTGTGCCTGCATGGACATCTGATATCTGGGCAAGCCTTATTCTTCCTATATCTTTGGGAATTTTTTTAGATTTTATAATGATTTTTTCTGCCTTAATATTGGCAGCCTCATAGTATCCGTATGCAACAACGCAGGTGCTTAAAATCAAGGCAAGAAAAAAATAAACCCTATTCAATAAAGATTTGTTGAAAATATCCTTTTGCAATAAAATGCCTGTGAGATTTATAAATAGGGCAATTATGTCAAAAAAAAGACATATGATAAAAAACAAAAATATAAATGCCATCCATGTATATCCAATATATGCCAAAATAAGCGCTATGGTTTCATAATTCGCCTTCTCTGATATGCGGATAAAAATAGGGGCTAAAATCATAAATACCATAAACAGAGCCAGTGCAACATGTGCAAGGAAAGGCAAATACAATGCCCTTAAGACCTTTACAAACATATATAGATGCAATAGGCTGTAAATAGAAAAGAAGCTTATGAGAAACCAGTTCATATAATGCAAAAAAATAACAGAAAAGAAGGGATTAGACAAGGAAAAGAGATTAAGAGGTTAGGAAAAATGAATAAGTTTTTCAGGAGTTCGAAAAACTCCTAATTCAGATTCAATTAATAAAAAGCGTCCCCAGGGGGCTTTGAACCCCCGTTGCCGGCTTGAAAGGCCGATGTCCTAGGCCAGGCTAGACGATGGGGACGTAATTAATTAAAAATTTAATCTTAAAGTGGGCCGTGCAAGACTTGAACTTGCGACTCTCTGCTTAAAAGGCAGATACTCTACCGACCTGAGTTAACGGCCCGTAAGGCTATTAAGATATTAAAAAATTCAAATATTGTCAAGTTTAATAATTTTTAGGCAACGTAAAACTTCTATGCAAATTTTTCCAGTTTAAAACAAAAAATGTATATTCTCTAATGGTCACATACTCAAATTTAGGAGGTAATAAGAAGGAAGAAAACCATTAAAAGAATTTACATATGGAGATTGACATTACTTTGCGTGATATTTTTTTGATAAAAGGGTATTGAATGATAAATATGCCAAAATATTTACATGCACCATGCCAATAAGAAAGATATCATAGACTGCAATAAAAGGCAAAATTATATCTGATTTTTTTCGTTTATGGAACTTAATAATTTACTTTATTAAAAAAAGAGATTATTCTTAATAGATTATAACCTTTCTGCAAAGGGGCGTGATGAATATGAAAAAACAATTCATTAAAAAGAACAAATTCCGGTTCATAAAGGGGTTTAGCATAAAGTTATGGACGTTCTTTTCCATTATCTGTCTGCTGGGAGTGCCTGTGGCAAGTAGGGCCGACGAGGATGATGTATATGAATCCATGTATGGTTCTGCCGCATCTCTGTATAGCACCTCTTACGGAATTGCCTTTGACAACTTAAAGGAAGGCCAGCGTCTTGAGCCTTACATTGACAAGATTAACAAGATCGCCGGCTTTGCTGCTACTGTCGGCAGTGCAACGAGAAAGGCAGCATCCGGCGATATGTACGGCGCAGGCGAGGAAACGGTCCTGGCGATTTTAGCCGAAGTCGCAGGTTGGGAGGCAACGGGTCAGGCCTACCTTAAAGCCATAGGGCTTTCAACAGGGGTTTTTCAGCTTGCCCTTACGGCATATTCCATTACCAAGGAGTCCTATGCGCAAGTAGAATCTACGCGGATTGCCCGCGACATAGAATCGCTCTACGGGGCTATCGAGAGTGACCCGGTGCTGAAGCCGAAGACCGGCAGACAGCTCGGCGATAAAAGCGACCCCATACCAGTCACCAAACAGTCAGTAGAATATGTATTCCGCAAGGTGGTGCAGGATACAAGCTGGCGTGAAAGACTCAAGGCCTACGTGACCCAGGAACTGGGGCGTGAATTTCCCGAGCCGTCCATCTGGGACTGGCTTATGGTCACCGCTGTAGAAGGAGGGAGAGGCTCTGACATGGCTGCTCAGGCAGAGGTGTTCAAGAACAGGCAGGAGATAGAGACTTGGATCGCGGGGCTTTTGAAGCGGCTGAACGATTATGCAAGGGCAGCGGAGAGCGAAGTGATTATGCGAAAGGCCCTTTTCGAGATTGAGAAGGCATCAAAGAAGATTACCCCAGAGTTCGTGAATTACACGGTAAGTGTTGAGGAGGCGATAAAAAAGCTCCCTGAGATAGATGCCTACGCGAAGCAGGTACCGCAGATGATCGCCTCCGCGAAAAAGGATAAAAAGTGGGACAATCTATACAATATTCGGGACAGGATCGGGTATTTTGTGAGGGTTTACGTGAGGATCCTCCCTGATAGAGGCGATATCGGCAGGAAGAAACAGGCAACAAAGGCTGCACTCAAGCAGTCATGGAGCGATGTGTCAAAGGCATTAAAGGAAATACCGAAGACCATTCAGGAAGAGTTCACTGCACAGGCGTCTACCCCCCAATACAGCACCTCCCTTTCGTTTACCGCTACCTCCCCGAACTTCATAACCATCGATGAGGCTGCGATGAGGCTGCACCAGGCGAAGACCCTTCAGGCCATGGAGTCCGAGGCAAAGATCATGACCGAGGACGCTGCTGCAAGAAGAAAGAAGTTTCTGGAGCAGTTCAACAAAGAAAACCCCAATGGCAATGAACACCCACAATTCTTGGATATGCGCAAACGGTTGAACACCATAGAAGATGCTCTAGCAAAGCAATGCGGCATATTCAGAAATCAAGAGTGCGATGACAGATATGCCGACCTAGGAAAACAGTACAACAACCTTTTTGCCGAAAGAAATAAATACGAAGCGAAGCGCACGCTCTATATTGATAATGTAGAAACACAATATACAACTTTAGTTCGGGCCATCGGCAGATTGGCGAATGAGGAGCGCGCGCGGTTCGCCGATATGGAGAAATTGAAGAAGGAGGCGTGGGACAAGCTTGAGGCAACCAACCGCAGGGTCCCGGTTTCTTATCCTGCGTACCCTGTTTCTCCGCCTCCAGTAAACGTTCCCGCTAATTATTATAATACAGAAGGCACAAAACAGCTTTTGAACGGCCTTAAGAACATGAAGATAGACAGCGGGTATATGGGGCTACCGAAGATGAAGTTTCCAGCGTGGGGAGAGAATGGGAAGGCGGTAGTTCAATATGTCGAAAACATAAAGAGGAAAATATCCAACGAGAGTAGCAGCATCTATTCAATGAACCAGACCTTTAAATTCGCGATGGAATATCTTGAGCGACTAAAAAAGCATCTTGCCGAAAAAGACTTATATACACAGGAGGTATCAGAGGCGAGGGAGAGGATATACGCACTCAACCTCCAATCTGACCTTAAGGCCCAGGTATTGACGGATCTGGAGAAGAGAATTGCCGGCATGAAGGATGTGGAGAAGCTTACCCTGGAGGTCGAGGCTGTGATGAAGAACAAGGTTGCTAATGAGAACGACAAGCAGCTTGCCAGCATTCAGGAAGACCTGGCGTATCTCGACAGCCTTCGCAAGAAGGTGGAATACTGGAGATATGCGGTCCAGATGTATTCCACGCCTTTATATAAATTCGGTGGTTCGGTGAATGCGGTTATGGTCTCAGTGGCGATGGCCTCAGAGGGTAGCACTGGCTCCAACAGGCGCATATTCCTGGCGCCTTCCACCTCATCCACCGACCTCTTTGACAGGGCAAAGGCTAACGCCGCCGCGGACGCGCTTCTGAAGGATATCGAACAGACCGGCATCGCCAAGTGGGATCCTAACGGGGATACGGGGCTCAAGACCATGCTGGAGAAGAAGGCCGCGGAGATAAGGAACTACTACATAGATACCCCTGATTATGCCATAGTGAACGGCAACATTATTTATGCCTCGAGGATTGCGAAGATGGCGTCCGACGTGAAGGCGATCCCCACAAGCTCTTACGGAAGCAATACATACAAAGAAGGAATCAAAAATCGTACCTTTGATGATAAGCTCAGCACGGCGCTCCGAAACGGCACGGCCTTTGCTATGGATATAGAGATGAAGAAGAACTCCAATGACCAATCGGTTTCGGTGACACTCGATACGGCTAAAAAATTGGCGGCTGGCCACAAAAGCGTTGCTATTAAGACGGCATCAGCCGATCTGGTAAAGGCGATCGAGGAGCACCTGACACGCTATAACGCGCAGGTAGCCGAGGAGGCTAAACAGTTTGCCATCGACCGTGCCAAGTTCGAGGCAGAGATGAAGCTTCAGAATGAATGTTCAGCCAAAGGAGGGGTATTTGCGGATGGTAAGTGTATGACCAAACCTGGACTGGGTCAGGCAGGACTACCAGGCCAGCCTGTACAGCAGGCAGGAACAGGCACTGGTGCACCCCCCATTGGCAAGGGCCCCATGACCACACAGTCAGGACCAGGTGCAGCAACCCCTCCGACAGGTTTAGGCCAGAGGACACCGCAAGTCGCACAGGGAGCTATAGCACAGCCTAAAGTCCCAAATGACATAGGCCCGATGGCGGCTAAGCCAGGAAGCCAGCCTATAGCCCAGCCGCAAGGGCCTGGTGGACAGGCTCCGGCTTCAGGCCAGCCCGGAACGCCTCCAATGGCTCCGCCGACAGGACAGGGGCCTACGATGGCTCAGGCTTCCACAAAGCCCCAGACGCCACCTCCAAGCCCTTCCATGGTAAAGCCAGGTGTATCGGCGACTCAACCTGCTTCCCAGGCAATGCCTCCGCAGGGCACAATGCAGATCGCTTCGCTTCCACCAGCTGGAAAGACGGCACTTACAGGGATGGCAACTCCCCAATCTTCACCTCCTCAGGTTGTTTCCCCGCAGTCTGGAGCACAGGCAAAGGTTCAGGCACCTGTTGCCAGTCCCGGAACACCGCAGCAGACTTCTCCTATCCAGCAGACAAAAGCCGCTTTCGCTTCATCCATGCCTTCACAGATGCCTCACGCACAGCAGCCCAAGCCAGGAGCTGCTGGTTCTGTGCCGCAACAACCAGGTATAGGACCCATGGCATCCCTGCATGGACCAGGCACCACCCAGAAGGTTGAAGACCTGACACCGAAGGTGAAGGATCTATACAACCAGTTCAAGCAGTCATACGAATCCAAAAACGTCTCGGGGGTAATGCGTTGTCTCAGCAGTCAATGGACGTCTGCCGATGGAGGAACCTCCTCGGATCTCCAGCGGAGCTTGCAGAAGATATTCACCATGTTTGACGAAGTCAGATTTAATATACAAAACATGCAGATTAATAAACAGGCAGAGGGGAAATATCGGGTCAGCTACGATGTGACCATTACGAGCAAAATCTACAAGAAAAATCTGAAGCATGAAGAAAAATTGAGCATAAACGAGGAAGTCACAATAGACCAAACAGGTCAGCCGAAGATTTCGAGAACGCTAAGTGGAAAATTGTTGTCTGTTAAGTAATTTACATTTTGAGCGAAATAGCGTCAACCCCAGACACTTAAACACTCATTCAAGAGGCATATGTGATCCATGATGAATTTAATGGACCCCAAATTTATAAATTAATACACTAAAATGGTGGTAGTGTAAAATCTTTTGTGTAAATTCATTAAAGGGATGAAAAAAGGATGTACCTCCTAAATGAAGTTTGGGAGCCTTGAAGAAGCCAGAGAATGTATAAGGAGTTGGACAACGAATGATTATAACAGGTTTTATGTTCACAGTAGTTTGGATACCTATCTCCTGAAGAATTTGAGTTAAAATACTACATTGAAAGGGAAAGAAATATTGCATTTCTACAAATTAAAACATTAAAAAGTATCCACAAAAATGAGGAGTAGTACACAAACCTGGCTAAAAGACAAGGGACACATGCTCTATATTTTAGGCAGATATATTTTTTCTTGAAAAACATGAAATAGTTATTTTACAATCAGTTAACCCTTTACAAAAAGTATAGTGAAAATTTTTACCGTATAATTGTGCAAAAAGGTATTATATTCGTTATTGATCGGTTGTTATT
>Ga0209508_1000635_pt1 | contig 33444 bp, 28 predicted proteins | sample AD_UKC129_MetaG_FD_184427 | JGI IMG/M metagenome (GOLD analysis project Ga0209508, IMG submission 184427) | Active sludge microbial communities of municipal wastewater-treating anaerobic digesters from Canada - AD_UKC129_MetaG (SPAdes) (version 2) | ecosystem: Engineered > Bioreactor > Anaerobic... | reverse complement strand
GCTGTCGCTGAAGGATGCGCAGCTCCGTTTTGTCTTTCCAATAAAGACCGAGGACTACAACGAGGACGGCCAGCAGGATAGAGAGGGCGGTTCGGCGGACGGGGGCCGAGAAGAGCTGCTGTCGAAGCGAAGGAGCCGGTTCGGTCTTTTCGATGGTAAAGTCGAAATCGATAGTCTGTCCGTCCAGAGCCAAAAGAGCCAGGCCGAGGGCTTCCGGACAGTCGACGGCGGTTTCCGGTGTCAGACGGGCCAGACGTTTTATTTTTTCAGGAGAAGGACGGCAGGGCTGAACCTGAAAGTTCTCCTGCCGAAGGTCATCGATGAGCGACGGGAAAGGCTCGACCTGCGTATCGAGAACGAAAATCGGTCTGGAGCGGATTTGGGGTGTGAGAGACTCGAGCATCTGAATGAGATCGGTTTTGAGCAGTTCGAGGGGGGCCTGCGGGTCAATGTCGATGCGGGCTGCGCCGAGAAGACGGCCTTCTTCGGCAAGAACGGCGGAGACCTGATGGGGTGTGAGCTTGAGCAGGACGGCTTCCTGCGGTCCGGGGGCGGGATGGAAAAAGGTCCGCCAGGCGGTCAGCAGTCCGACCAGGTCTGGAGCGATGGACACGGAAGCGTCGGCAGGGAGCGGTTTGGAAACGTGTTCATACAGGTCATTTTTGACGGCTGCCAGGATACAGCGGTTTTCGGAGAGGTTTTTGTCAATCCGCCAGGCCAGCCGCATGGCTGAAACCGGAAGGGGCAGATACCCTTCCGCCTGCGTACGGACGACGGCGACCAGCTGCGGGGCCGGAAGAGACGGCACCTCCAGACGGTAGAATCCGACACAGGACGAGTCGATTCCGACCGCCAGAGCGAGGGCACCGTCGCCGGGATTTGCCGGAATCGCATGGCGGAGGGACTCGGAGACGGAAGAGTTGAGGGGAACAGTTCGGAAATCGTGAACCTCGATTCCCTGCGGGCTGCGGCGGAGCCGTACGACCTGAATCAGGTTATCAGCTGCGGACCATCGCAGGCCGATGGAGGTGTTCGGCATATCGATTTTTTCTTTTTCGGCTGTCAATCCTGAATCTCCTGCTTTTCCTATTGTTCTCTCCAATAAAGGACACGTCCGTTTTGTTCATCCCGATTGAGGATGACCTCGATGGTATATTTTTGTCCGGTGGCATCGGAAACAGCGGTGCTTTGAATGGAAAAGACGCTGGAGCGGACATCGACGAAGTCGATGATTTGCCGGAGGACGGATTCGGTCATTCCCTCGACCTGTGCCAGGTCCTGAAGGGTTTCAAAGCCCGCGGCCCGTCCTTCGCGATAGGTGATGATATTTTCAGCCAGGTCCCGCTGCCCCTCCAGCAGGGCGGTCAGCACAATCAGTCCGGCGGTATTGACGTTGACTTTGCCGGCGGTAACGGTCTGGCTGCTGAAGCCGATGCGGTCGGCATTGGCCAGAACGCTTTGCCAGGAGGGCGTTGTGGCGGAGGTTTGCTGGCCGGTGCGGGTTGACGTCGCGGAAGCGGCGGTTGTGCTGCTTTGGCCGGTGCGTGAAGAGGTTCCGGATGTGCCGGTGCCGGACTGTCGGGAGGATTGCTGGTTTTGGGAACCGGAGGAGCTGGTTCCTGGAGTTGAACCGGTTCCGCCGGAGCCGGACGTGGAGGAACCGGAACCGGTGCGTCCGGAGGAACCCTGGGTCTGGCCGGAGCCGGCGGAGCTGTTTTGCCGGGAAGAGCCGGATTGACCTGACTGACCTGATTGGCCGGACTGGCCGGATTGTCTGCCGGTTTGTCCCGAAGAAGAGCCGGCGGATGAGCCGCCCGCAGATGAACCGGACGAGGTACCGGAAGAGCCTCCTGTTCCGGCAGTCGTGGAAGCCGAAGACGCCGCGGCGGTGGAGGTGGAGGTGCTTTGCGTTAGAGAGACAAGGTTCTGGAAGGGGCGGTTGTTCAGAATCCACTGGGCCTCGTTGCGGCTGAAGGACAGCGAGCTGGTCAGTTCATCCCGCTGGGCCTGGTTGATGTCGATTTTCGGATTGCCTTGGCTGTCGATGTTGGGCTGGGCCGAATGGCAGGTCAGGTAATTCATCCATCCCTCGTTTTCACTCCAGGCCAGTTCGGGCGAGGAGGGACCGTAGAAAATATCCCGGGTGACTCCTTTGACGCGAAGGAGTTCCCGGACAGTCTGGAAAGAACCGTTCCGGCAATAGTAGCCGTTTGGGAGGGTCAGATAGTATCCGGATTCGGCGCCGTCCGTGCGGATTTCTTCATCGGTATCACGCCAGTCGAGGATGCTGCTGAGGATTTCCTGCGTCATATCCGGCAGATAGGCCAGGGCGGTTTCGGAGACGGTGTTGATGTTCAGTTTGGAAGATTCATCGATAACTTTGGCGGTGAATCGGCAGCCGTAGAGCGGGACGTCGACGAGGTCGGCCTCGTTTTGAGCCCAGATATCGAGTTGGGTATCGGAGGCCCGCTCGTCCGACAGAAGCAGGGCCCGGGCGGTTTCGATCCCGGCGCGGGCGGCCCAGCGGCAGCGGATGCGTTCAACCGCCAGCTGGCTGATGCGGCTTTCAAGCATTGTCATTCGGGCGGTGACGACGGCGACGGTAGTCATCAGCATCACCAGCCACAGAACGATGACCAGGGCAGAACCGTTTTTCCGAATTGTTCGGATTTTACTGAACACCGGTTTGTGTTTCTCCTGAAGCGGCGGTATCTGTTTGAGTTGTTGCTGTCGTCGTCGAGGTGTTTTGTCCGAGATGGGGCTGTCCCGGGAAGAACATCCAGATCGTTCTTTGTAAAACTTTGGGCGCCTTGCCGGAAGACGGCTGAGATGTGTTTTGCATTTGGGAGGTGTCGGCGGCCAGCAGGTTGATTAAAACCAGCTGAGGCAGTTCGGTTTCGGTCAGCCAGTAATCCAGCCATTGGCTGCCGTCAAAGTACTGGGCCTGAAAGTCGATAATGGATTCGCTCAAAACGGTCAGAATGCCGCCGGAGGTTTCCTCCCGGTCGACTTCGACACCAACCAGAGGGCAAATCCGACGGACAAAGAGGGTCTTGTCTTCGGACTGGAGCAGGGAATATTCGACCTCGTACAAATCGGATTCTGGGGAATTCGGACGGGCTGGGTCGGTTTGATAAATCCGCATCCGCAGCGAAGGAGGCATACCGATAGCGGGGTCGGCGGCAATGGCCTCAAAGATGACTGAGTCTCGAGCGACGGAGGCCAGATCGCGTTCGAGGATTTCCGCGGCATATCGCAGGGCATCCGCGGCTTCGGAGGCCTGGTCGATGGTGGTCCGCGTCATACTGACGGAACGGAGGCCCGCTACGGCCACCAGCGCCACAAACGCCGTCAAAACGGCGGCCAAAAGTACTTCCAATAATGTAAAGCCGCGTGTTTTCATAAAGAGGTTTCACTCTGGGTTGTTTGCGATTCGGTTGTTGGGGAGGTCTGCTGAGTATCGGGCGGTTCGCAGAAGCGGGTTTGGCAGCGAATCGAATGGACTTTCGAACCGGACTTCCAGGAAACGACAATTTCCACGGAATACAAATAAGGTATATCGAGTTCTTTGATTTCGGCCTGCCAGGAATAGGATTCATCCTGAGAGAACTGCCCGGCGAACTGCCCGAGTTTCTGGAAGGCGGAGACCCCGTAGGCATCAATGAGTTTAAGCTGCATGTCGGCCAGCTCCCAGGCACGTTCGGTTTCCTGATCGAGCCGGACGGTCTGAACACTTCGGCTGCTCAGGGCACCGAGGGTCATTACAGCGCCGGCCAGCAGTGAGGAGGCCAGAATGGTCTCAAGCAGATTAAATCCGGAACGAAATGGAACGGTTTTGGTGCTCATTGGACAGCGGATTGCTCCTCATCTAAATCCACACGATCCAGCAGAAGGGTCGTCAGCTCGCCGGAGGTTACTTTGACCCGTCCGGTGATCTGATGGATGGTGACAGCGGCCTGATTTTTTCCGTCTGACAATTGGATGACAGCGGTTTTGGCGGAACCATTCGGCTGAAATTCGATTTCAAGGGCATCGGTCGGCTCGTCGCTGAGAATTAGGATTTGTTCGAACGAAACGGAGCTGGGCAGCTGGACGGTTTTTATCGGGGCTGATGCGGAGGGATTTTCCTGCGATTCAGAGGGCAGCATGGAGACTTTTTTGTTTTCGCGGTCAAGAGTGAGCCGGCAGGGCTGTCCGGACTGGACGGCCTGGATGCGGGCGGCTTTGGCGGTTAAGGCAATCTCCTGGGCCGCCTGAAGAAGTCTGGTTTTGGACTGGTTGCGGAGCATCAGGGCGGTGCTTGCCAGGGCTGCAGCGGCGATGACCGCCGCGACGGCCAGCAGCTCAATCAGGGTAAAACCATTTTGTTGAAGCGTTTTTTTCATTATTTAGTCATTGACAATATCTGCATTCTCGCCTTCTCCGCCTTCCACACCGTCGGCACCGAGGGAGATAAGGTCGTAGCTGCCGACGTTAATGGTGCCCGGTTCGATGTAGAGATAAGGACGTCCCCATGGGTCGAGGATTTCGGACTGTTTGAGGTAAGGGCCGGCCCATTTGTCTTCCACATCCCGCGGGGCGGTCAGAAGGGCTTCGAGTCCTTCGCTGCCGGCAGGCAGGCGTCCGCAGTCATACTGAAACTGGGCGATGGCCTGTTCGATGATGGCCATTTTGCCCCGGGCAATGTCCTGTTTGGCTTTGCCCAGTCCCCGAAAGGCCCGCGGAACGACAAAAACCGCCAGCAGGGCGATAATCATCGCCACAGCCAGCAGTTCAATGATGGTAAATCCTTTTTGTTTTCGCTTCATTTTTTTGGGTTCCTTTCCTTGTTTCATCGCTAACGGCTGAAGACGCTTAAATCCATTCCAATGACGGGCAGGAGGGTGGCGGCGATCAGGAAAAAGATAACGGCAGCCAGCATCAGAATCAGCAGGGCCGGCACGAGCGACATATACCGCTGCAGGGTGGAATCGGCCTGTTCGTCGAAGGTATCGGCGGCCTGCAGGAGCATTTCATCGAGCTTGCCGGTTTGTTCACCGATGGAAACGATTTGAACCAGCAGAGGGTCAAACAGACCGGATTGCCCCAACGGTCGTGCCAGGTCGCTGCCCGCTTTGACCTCCTCACAGACATGGTCGATTTGCCGGGCAAGCACCTCGTTGCCGAGGGTATCGCGGACGACGCGAAGGGCTTCGAGGATGGGGATGCCGCATTTGGTCAGGGAGCCGAGGGTCCGGGCGAAACGGCCGACGGAAAGGGTTCGGAGAACCGGTCCCAGCAGCGGAACCCGCAGTTTGAAGGCATCCCATTGAAGCAGGCCTTCGTCTGTGCGTTTCCAGCGGAGGAAGGCATAAAGAGCCGCGGTCAGTCCGGCAGCCAGAAGCCAGCCGTAATAGAGCAGAAAATGGCTGGTGCCCATCAGGATTCGCGTCGGCAGGGGCAGCGCAGACGGTTCCGTGCCCAGGGCTTCAATCAGCTGGGGAAGAATCCAGACCAGGATCACAATGATGGAAATCAGTCCGACCGTCAGGACAAAAATCGGATAGGCCGAGGCGTTTTTGAAGCTGGACTGGATTTTGTGTTCACGGGACAGCAGCCGGACCAGCTGCTGCATGGTGTCTTCGAGGATGCCGCCGGTTTCGCCGACCTGGACCATCGAACGGTACAAGGCGGGAAAAACAGCAGGGTATTCGGCCATGGCTTCGGACAAGGAGCGTCCGGAACGGACGGCCTGAGCCAGCTGTTCGAGAATCCGCCGGATGGGCAGTTTGTTTTGCTGCTGGGCGACAATTTCGAGGGTCTGGAGAATCGGCAGTCCGGCCCGCAGCGCCGTGGTGATTTGTTCAGTGACCAGAAGAATATCTCGGCTGCTGATTCGGTTTGAGACAAAAAGGGGCTGTGTTTCCTGCAGGGGGGCCGCCTGAGGGGCTGCGCCCGGCACGGCTTCCTGGATTTCGAGGGCAAACTGTCCCTTCTGGGCCAGCAGGGAGATTGCACTCTTTCTATCCACGGCTTCAATGATGCCGGCGGCGGGTGTGCCTTCCTTTGAAACTGCCTTGTACGAAAACCGAATCATCCGAAGATTCCTGTTTTTTTATGAAGTTTCGACAGGGGCGGTACCGCTGCTTTCGGCGCGGTCTTCTTCTTCCATTCCCTGTGTGACGCGCAAAACCTCTTCCGGAGTTGTGATGCCCTTGAGGATTTTCTGGATTCCGTCGTGACGCATGGACGTATGGTCCTCGGGTGCGGCTTGGAGGATTTGGTCGGTTGTGGGCCGCTGGGCGATGAGTTTTCGCAGAGGTTCCGTGATGCGCAGCAGTTCAAAGATTCCGATTCGGCCCTTCATTCCGGTCTGGCTGCACTCTTCACAGCCGCGTCCGTGGTAAAGAACGGCATCAGGCCCGATGGAGATGGAGTTGGTGAGCGTTTCGAGCAGATGCGGGTCGGGGGTGTAGCGTTCTTTGCAGAAGGGGCAAATCTTCCGCACGAGCCGCTGTGCCAAAACACCTTCAAGGGAGCTGGCCAGCAGGAAGGGTTCCACGCCCATATCAATCAGCCGGGTGACGGCTCCGGCGGCATCGTTGGTGTGAAGCGTGGAGAAGACCAAATGGCCGGTAAGGGCGGCCCGAATGGCGATGTCGGCGGTTTCGCGGTCGCGGATTTCACCGACCATGATGATATTCGGGTCCTGGCGGAGGATATGGCGAAGCCCCCGGCTGAAAGTCAGTCCGCGGCGGGGGTTCACCGGCATCTGGATGATGCCTTCCAGCTGATATTCCACCGGGTCTTCAATCGTAATAATCTTCAGGCTCGGGTCGTAGATTTTGTTCAGGGCGGCATAGAGCGTCGTGGTTTTTCCGCTGCCGGTCGGGCCGGTCACCAGCACAATCCCGTGGGCCTTCGTCAGGCAGTGGGTGAATCCCTTGAGGGTCTCTTTGTCCATCCCGAGGTCTTCCAGCGGAATCAGGGCGGTGCTGCGGTCCAACAGACGCATGACCACGGATTCGCCGAAGATGCTGGGGACGGTGGAGACTCGGATATCGATTTTGCCGCGGGCGGTCGGAAACTCAATATGCCCATCCTGCGGGATAAACCGCTCAGCGATGTTCATATTGGCCATGATTTTGATGCGGGAAAGAATGGCCGCCTGAAGCCGTTTGGGAGAGGCGGATTTTTCAATGAGCATGCCGTCGATGCGGTATTTGATTTTGACGGAGTTTTCGAACGGCTCAATGTGAATATCGCTGGCGCGTGCCTCGATGGCTTCGAGAATAATCAGATTGACCAGGTTCACCAGGGAGGGTTCGCGGGCCAGTTCGTGGAGTTTGGCAGGTGTCAGTTCCCCGTTGGTTTCGATTTCGGCGGCAGAGCCCTTGTCGGCGGGGGCCAGGTCTTTGAGCATCCGTGCGACGTTGCTGCCGTAATATTTCAGGATGGCCTTCTCCAGTTCCATCGGGCTGCTGTAGCAGCGGCTGATGCTGCATCCGGTAACCAGCCGAAGGTTTTGAAGGGCTTCCGTGTTGAAGGGGTCGGCCATTGCCACGGTCAGTCGGCCGTTGCTTTGTTCGAGAGGAAGAACGTTGTACTGAGTGACTATTTCCGGAGGTATTTTCTGAAGAACATCCGGTTTTATTGAGATGTCATCCAGATTCCTTTTCGGAATGCCAACTTGTTCGACAAGGCATTCGATGAGCTGCCGGTTTGTGATGGTTCCAGATTCAAGGAGAATCTGGCCGATTTTTTTTCGAGAGCGTTTTTGAGACTCGAGAGCGGCAGCCAGTTGTGAATCGTTTATAAGTCCTTGTTGACAAAGAATTTGGCCTATTTTTGTTCGCACGTGTATTCCCTGCTTTTTCTCAATTTCTGAGGCATCTTCCTTATTTATATTTATAGACTTTGATGAATAGACAAGGTTTGCTGGAGGCCCTGTCCCGGGAAGATAGACGTATGAAAAGGGGGGTTTGTTTCGAAAACTGTTTTTTTTGAACGGTTTTCGGGATGAAATTTTTAAGTCTTTAATATAAAAGGGCTTATAGACAAACGAATATAGCCGAGTGTCCGGGGACACTCGGCCATATTCACAACACCTCCTCCAGTGCTAACGAACGTGTGTCTTTTCCTTGTTAACGCTCCAGTGTAGAACGTATCATAAGTTCGTTGTTTGCTTTCCTGGCCTGCAGGTCTATCCTGATACGCGTTTGAGTCGAAGCAGAACAGTCCCGGCAGCTAACAGACACACTGTTGTTGGTTCTGAAATCGGATTATCCCCCGGTACCGGAAAATCCTGATCCGGGTTGTCCCCGGGAACAGGGAAGGGGTCATTTTCTTCTTCCGGCAGGTTGGGCCACGTGTAAGAAGCGTACTCCATTTCCGGATAGTAGGTCATCATTTCCCCGCCGCCACCGACCGCCAGAGGAGTCTGAACGGCTCCCCCCTGCGGGGCGCCCGCCGGCAATGAACGGCTGACTTCGAGGGGGATTTCAAATTCGTCTCGCTCATAGACGGCGATGACGATTTTAGGGGCGTCCACACGCATTTGGGTTGCCATACTGGCCGGGTTGCTTACATCGCCGAGCCAGTAAAGGAAACGATAGCCCGGCTTGGGCATCGCCGTCAGCGTTACGGTGGCGCCGACCGCCAGTTTGTGGACGCCCAAGCCGGGGTTAACCGTTCCTGCGTGAATCGGACTTTGTTCAATCAGCACGGCATAACCGTTCTCATCCGTGTCGGCTGCGAACGCAGCGGCCGCTGCAGCCAGCAGAACCGCCAGCGCGAATCCCTTCATCCCTTGGTTGAATGCTGTTTTCCGTTTTTCGGACATTTGGGTCTCCCCAGCCGATTGTAAGTTTGGAACATTCGTTGGCATTTGTCGGGATTAATGGATTTTTCGGACGGCCGCCGAGGCCAATCCGATGCTAAGAATCAGCAGAGTTGCCGGTTCAGGAATCGGATTGCCGTTGTCTTCATTGCCGGGGACGGGAATACCCTCATCCTCCGGCGGGAACAAATTATAGGTTCCGACTTGAATCGGACTGTTGCTCCGGACCAGCAGGAAAACGGAATGTTCCCCCGCCTGGATGTTCTGGGTTTCGAACAGCCAGTTGCCCTCCGTTCGGCTGACATTGAAAAAAGCCGAGGAGGCATCCACGCCGGAGACGGTATTGTTCGTGCCGATGTAACTGTTTGGATTGTCGGCGGGAATAGCCCCGTCGCCAATCTGTTTAATCACAAACGCGGTCAGAGCGGCATTGGAACTGCCGGAGTTGTGGAAGATTTGGTACGCATAGATGTAGCGTCCGGTTCCGGGGGCCGTTCCTGTGAATTCGCTCGGATAAGCGGAGGTGTCGTACACGGCGAATTCAATGCGTCCGCTGAGGACCTGACCGTTTCCGAGATTGACGTTGTAGTACGTTTTCCCGGAGTAATAAGAACTGTCCGGCAGGTAGGTAAGGGCTGCCTGCGCCGCCGGGCTGGCGGCAAGCATCCCTGTAAGAAAGAGCCATAAACAAGTCGTTTTGATTCGGGTCATATCAATGACCTTCTCACTTTTAGAGTTTGGATTGTTTCGTCGAGGATGCTGTTCATCATTCATTCAGCGTTTCTCTTTCGAGAAAAACGGCTCAGCAGGCTCCCTGCAGCCAGAAGCAGTGCGGTCATCGGTTCCGGGACAATTGGCGTGAGTACCTTGCCGACCAGGAAATTGTATTGACCGGCTGTAATACCGGCTAATGAACCGTCTGCTTCAGTGGGCTTTTGGGGACTGATGAACCAAAGCGTTGCGGAGGTGTCACCCGGCTTGAGGGGGTTCTTGAAGAACGCCTCAATGCTTTTAATTGTGCTTTCGACAGGGTCATTGACCGATTCCCAAGGGTCATTGACCGATTCCCAGACAAAAGGAGTTTTGCCGTCTACATCCCATCCATAAGCAAGAATCTCCACGTCTGGTAATATCTCCACGGAGAAAAAGCTGAGATTGACGCATGCATCGGAGATTAGATAGGTGTAGAGATAGGTGTAGATGTAATTGCCTTGGTAGTTGTGTTCTTCGCCGGCCAGATAAACCCGGCTGAGTACCTCGGCGGCTCCTGTGCCTGAACCCGGCACAAAGGTGTCACTTAGAGAGGCATAGAGGGTGCTTCCGTCAGTGATCCCTGCGAAAGCGATGGGTGAAACCAGCAACGCCAGAAGAACGATCCAGCATTGCCTTAGAATCGGTTTCATAGTGTCTCCCCTTAAAGAAAGAATTTAACACGTTCGACTGCACAGACTGCAAACTGCACACACACTTCCTGAAACACACACAAAACGCACACTGCACCACACACACACGCTATTTTTACTCGAACCCGCCGCACGCCGGCGAATTCGAGCACCACACCGTTTTGTGCGGAAAGGGTTGCACTGTTCAAAACAGGCGCAGACTCTCTCCGGCTCGTGTTTCCTCTTCCTCTAAGAAAGCGTCCTATCCTCCCCACTTCGAACGGTAAGATGTGTCCTTACATCCGCAGACAAAACCTTGTCAAAAAAAGGTGCAGGGTCAAAACACGTTCACTCGGCACTTTCAATGATCCTGCTTCTCTTTCCTCGACCTCCCCAAATTGGATGATACTGGTATTTAACCAGATTGACGGTTTGGAGTCAAGAGAAAAATTTTCAAAAATCAAAAAAGTTTTTTCTCTTTCATATCGGCGTTTTTTTCGGACGTGCCGAGGGCGGCCCTTCGAAAAAAATGCTGATGCGGAAATGGAGCCGACAGGGCCGTCTAAGGAATCTGCATCTGTTTCCGTCGTTTTCCGGGGACGGGTTTGCCCTGAAGGTAGCGTCCGATATTCCGAACGGCTTGACGAAGCCGGTGTTCGTTCTCCACCAGGGCGATGCGCATGTGGTATTCGCCGTTTTCTCCGAAGGCGCGGCCGGGGGCCATGGCGACATATGCATTTTCGAGCAGCTCCATCGCAAAATCGATGCTGCCTTTCCCTTTGGAATGTTCGACGGGAAATTTCGTCCAAACAAACATCGAAGCGCGGGGGACATCCACTTCCCACCCGATTCGTTTGAGGCCTTCGCAAATGATATCGCGTCGGGCCTGATATTTTTCGTTTTGAATTCGGATGTGGTCGTCGCAATGACGCATCGCGATAATGCTGGCGATTTGGATGGGCTGGAAGATGCCGTAGTCGTAATAGCCCTTAATCGTAGCCAGGGCCTCAATCATTTTTCGGTTGCCGGCGGCAAACCCGATTCGAAAGCCCGCCATTCCATAGGGCTTGCTGAGCGTGGTGAACTCGACGCCGACGTCTTTGGCGCCCTTGGCGGACAGGAAGCTGGGGGCTTTGTAGCCGTCAAAGCAGGTCTCTCCGTAGGCGAAATCGTGAATGACGGCGATTTGGAAACGCTTGGCCAAATCCACAACGGTTTCAAAGAATCCTTCCTCGACGGTCATTCCGGTTGGGTTATGCGGATAATTGAGAATCAGCAGTTTGGGCCGCGGGAACAGGTGCTCGCAGACCATCGCAATGGTATCCAGAAACTTCTGGTCATTGCCCAGCGGGACGGTGATGACATTCGCGCCGGCCAGAGCGACGCCGTAAATGTGGATGGGGAAGGCCGGGTCGGCCACGACAGCCGTATCACCCGGGCCGAGCATTGCCAGACACATATGGCTGAAGCCCTCTTTGGAGCCGATGCAGGCGAGGACTTCGGTTTCCGGGTCGAGGGAGACATTCCATTTTCGCTCGTATTTAAGGGCCATCTCGCGGCGGAGATTGAAGATGCCCTTGGAGGCGCTGTAGCGGTGGTTGCGCGGGTCGCGCGCAGCCTCGCAGAGTTTGTCGATGACCAGGTCCGGTGCCCCGTCCATCGGGTTGCCCATGCCGAGGTCGATGATGTCGATGTCCTGCCGGCGTTTTTCGAGTTTAAGGGCGTTTAAGCGTCCGAACAAATACGGCGGCAGCCGTTTGATTCTCGAAGAAGGTTCAATTACAAACTCGTCCATTTTTTGTGGTCCGTTTTTTAGGTTTTGATTTTTGATTTTCCAATTTAACCGATAAGGCGGCTTTTGTAAACCATCGGCATACAAGAAGAGAAAGGTTTGATTTTTCGATTTGCCGATGCGGAAAATCTGTATAGAATGTCCGAAACTTGCAGGTCTTGTCCGATTGGAAAGATTTCGGATTGCGGAAAGGCAGGGCTGAGTTGTGAAGCGGACGGTTTTGTATGATTGCCATCTGGAATGCGGAGGACGTCTGGTGGATTTTGCCGGCTGGCATATGCCGGTACAGTACCAGAAGGGGATTCTGCAGGAACATTTGGAGACGCGGCGTTCAGCCGGTTTGTTTGATGTATCTCATATGGGGCGTTTTGAAATCACGGGCCGGCGGGCACTGGAGTTTTTGCGATGGGTTCTAACCAATGATGCGGGAGCTTTGCCGGTCGGGCGGGCTCATTATACCCTGCTGGCGGATGAGACAGGGGGGGCGATTGACGATGCCTATCTGTATCGTTTTTCGCCGGAACAGTGGATCCTGGTTGTCAATGCGGCCAATACCTATAAGGACTGGGAATATTTGCGGCGAAAGGCCGGAGAAATGGGTGGGGGGATTCAGCTCAAAAATGTCAGCGAGGAGCTGGCCATGATTGCCCTTCAGGGCCCCCAATCTGAAAACATTCTTTCGGGGGTGCTGGAAGGGGGGCAGCTGCCGGAACCGAAGCGAAATGCGCTCGGGGCGGTTCGCATTGCCGGCTGTGAGGTGCTTGTCGGGCGGACGGGCTATACGGGGGAACCGGTCTGTTTTGAATTGTTTGTTCCTGCTAAGGCAGCGGAGGGGCTCTGGTGTCTGCTTTTAGAGAGGGGGGCTTGTCCGGTTGGATTGGGGGCTCGGGATACGCTTCGTCTGGAGGCGTCGTTGCCGCTGTATGGGCATGAATACGGCCGGGATGTGATGGGACAGGAGATTCCAATTTTGGCCTGTCCGGCGGCAAAGGTTGGGGTGAACTTAAAAGACCCGGAACGTCGTTTTATCGGCCGGGAGGCCCTCGAGGAGCAAAGCCGAACTTTAAAAAAAGGGCTCTGCGCGTTTCGTGTTCTCGGCAAGGGGGTCGTACGGGCCGGGGCAGCGGTTTTCCAGGGTCTGCGGGAAATCGGACGTGTCACCAGCGGCACGGTCGTGCCGTACTGGGTGCCGCGAGAAGTGTCCTGCCCGCATCACTGCGGTCATGGGGCGGGATGGGAGGCCCATTTTTCCGGTCAAACGGCCCAGCGTGCCATCGGTCTGGCGATGCTGGAAGGGCCTTTGGGGGCGGGGGCTTTGATTGAGATTGACCTGCGGGGGCGGCGGGTCGAGGCCGAGGTTGTAAAAAGAAATCTTGACAATTCCTGCGGCCCCGTTACGTTTGCGGTGGTGTAAAAAACGACGATATTTTTGATTTGATATCGGAGGTTTGCAGAATGATTGACCCGGAAGCCAGATACTTAAGGACCCATGAATGGGCCAAAGACGAAGGCAGGGGAGTTTTTGCCGTCGGTTTGAGCAGTTACGCCCTCGAGCAGCTGGGGGATATCGTTTATTTGGAGCTGCCGGAGGTGGGAGATACGGTCGAACAGGGAGGCACGTTCGGGGTGGTGGAGTCTGTGAAGGCGGCTTCCGATTTGTATGCCCCGCTGGGCGGTGAGATTGTGGAGGTCAATCGGGCGGCGGCGGATAATCCGGACATGCTCAAGGAGGACCCCTATGAGGAGGGCTGGCTGATTAAAATCAAGGCCTCCAATCCGTCGGAATTTGAGGATCTGATGGATGCCAGGGAATACAAGCAGTTTTTGGAGACGGAAGCAGAGTAGCCGCACGTTTGGACCGATTCTTTTTGCCCCTTTTTTCTTGAGGACAGGATGCCTTATATTTCCCATACGGACCAGCAGCGGGCTCAAATGCTCGCGGAGATTGGGCTCAAGCCGGAGGATTTGTTTTCCGATATCCCGCCGTCACTGCGGTGCAGACCGCTGAATCTGCCGGAGGGCTTAAGCGAGCAGGAGGTGCGCAGCCGTCTGGCGTCGATTGCCTCCAAGAATTTTATCCATCTGACCTGTTTTCTGGGCGGCGGGTTTTATGACCATTTCATTCCGGCGGCAGTGTATGCCCTGACAAGCCGAAGCGAATTTTATACGGCCTACACGCCGTATCAGCCGGAGGTGTCGCAGGGCACGCTTCAGGCGATTTATGAGTTTCAGTCCGTCATCTGCCGGCTGACGGAGATGGAGGCCTCCAATGCCTCGCTGTATGACGGGGGAACGGCGCTGTATGAGGCGATGATGATGGCGCTTCGGCTGACGCGCCGCAACAAGGTGATTGTGGATGATTCGGTCAATCCCATTTATCGGGTGATGCTGCATTCCTATACGCGGAATCTGAAGATTGAGCTGACGGAAACGGAAAACGCCGGCGGGCTGGCCAATCGGGAGGCGATCCGCAGGGCCCTCGATGAGCAGACCGCCGCGGTGATTGTGCAGAATCCGAACTTTTTCGGGTGCATCGATGATTTTACGGATTTGGCCGAGGCGGCGCATTCGAAAGGGGCGCTGCTGATTGTCTCCTGCTATCCGATTTCGCTGGGGATTTTGAAGGCCCCGGGGGCGATGGGAGCGGATATTGTAACGGGGGAAGGGCAGAGTCTGGGGCTGCCGATGTGCTTCGGGGGGCCGTATCTGGGCTTTATGGCGACGCGGAAGGAGTATGTGCGTCAGATGCCCGGACGAATTGTCGGGCAGACGACCGATGCCCGGGGGCGGCGCGGATTTGTGCTGACGCTTCAGGCGCGGGAGCAGCATATTCGCCGCGACAAGGCGACCTCGAATATTTGTTCCAATGAGGCGCTCTGTGCCCTCACGGCGCTGGTGTATTTGTGTCTGCTGGGCAAAGAGGGACTTCGGGAGACGGCGCAGCTGTGTGCAGACAAGGCCAGTTATGCCTATCAGCGGCTGACGGCGATTCCCGGGGTGCGGCCGCATTTTCCGGCCCAGTGGTTTTTTAATGAGATGGTGCTGGATTTGCCGTGCGAGGCGGCGGAGGCGGCGGCCAAACTGATTGAGCGGGGGTATGCGGCGGGATTCCCCCTGAGCCGCTATTACAGGGGGATGAACAATTCGCTGCTGATTGCGGTGACGGAAAAGCGCACCAAACAGGAAATCGGAATGCTGGCCGAAGAGCTGGAGGCGATTTTATAAAACCGCTGCGGCATAAACAAAGGAAAGAAAAGGCGATGAAATTGGTGTTTGAAAAAAGTGCGGCGGGACGGCGGGGCCTGCGGATTCCGAAATCGGATGTGCCGACGAGCATTCATCTGAAGAAAGAATACCTGCGGGCGCAGCCGGCGGCCCTGCCGGAGCTGTCGGAACTGGATGTGGTGCGGCATTTTACAGAGCTGTCGCGGCGCAATTACGGTGTGGATACGAATTTTTATCCGCTGGGCTCGTGCACGATGAAATACAACCCGAAGGTCTGCGAGCGGATTGCGTCGTATCCGGGTTTTGCGCATCTGCATCCGCTTCTGCCGCAGCTGCGGGGCGGCGGAATGCTCACGCAGGGGGCGCTGGAGGTGCTGTATGAGACGGACCTGATGCTGCGGGAAATCTGCGGGATGGCGGCGTTTACGATGCAGCCGATGGCCGGCGCTCACGGGGAGCTGACGGGGATTATGATGATGGCGGCCTATCACCGCGACCGGGGCAATCACAAAACGACGGTGCTGGTGCCGGACAGTGCCCACGGGACGAACCCGGCCAGTGCGGCGATTGCGGGCTATACGGTTAAGACGGTGCCCAGCGATGAGCACGGGTGTATGTCGCTGTCGGCGCTGAAAGCGATGCTGGACGAAGAGACGGCGGGCATTATGCTCACCTGCCCGAATACGCTGGGGCTGTTTAATCCGCATGTCAAGGAGATTTGCGAGCTGGTGCATTCCGTCGATGGACTGGCCTATTATGACGGGGCGAATCTGAATGCGATTGTCGGCAAGGTGCGGCCGGGGGACTTGGGCTTCGATATTGTCCATGTGAATCTGCACAAGACCTTTGCAACGCCGCACGGCGGGGGCGGGCCCGGCGCCGGTCCGGTCGGGGTGGTGGAAAAACTTGTGGATTATCTGCCGGTGTCGGTTGTGGTCAAACGCGAGGACGGGACGTATGCGCTGGAGTACAATCGCCCCAAGTCGATCGGATATATCGCGCCGTTTTACGGTAATTTCGGGGTCATTCTGCGGGCGTATGTGTATCTGCTGATGCTGGGCCGGGAGGGGCTGGAGCGGGTGGCGGAAAACGCCGTGCTCAATGCCAATTATATTAAGGAAAAACTGAAACCGTATTACGACCTGCCGCATCCGGGCATCTGCAAGCATGAGTGTGTGTTAAGTGCGGCCCGCCAGGTCAAAGAAAGCGGCATTCACGCCCTCGATATCGCCAAGGCGCTGATTGATGCGGGCTTTCATCCGCCGACGATGTATTTCCCGACGATTGTGAAAGAATCGCTGATGATTGAGCCGACGGAGTGCGAAAGCAAAGAGACGCTGGATGCGTTTATCGAGGCGATGATTGCGATTGCACAAAAAGCCCGAACAGAGCCGGAAACCCTCAAGGCTGCTCCGATGACAACGCCGGTCGGACGGCTGGATGAGACCAAAGCGGCCCGGGAACTGAATATCGCCTGCCTGTAGGAAAAGACCAAAGAAACAAAGGGCACGGCGGCGGTTTATTTTTTGCCGGTCGGCAGTGACGGTTTTTCAGAACCGAGCAGGGTGGCCAGCCATTGGGTGTCCGGACGGCTCTGGAGGATGATTTTGACCAGCATTGTCAGGGGAACGGCCAGCAGCATCCCGAAGGGCCCCAGAATCCAGCCCCAGAAAACCAAAGACAGGAAAACCACCAGCACGGACAGTCCCAGGTGTCTGCCGAGCATTCGCGGTTCAATAAAATTTCCGAGCACTACATTGACGACTAAATAGCCCAAAGCCGTCAGAAGGGCGGTACCGGGGCCGCCCTGGAGGAGGGCCATCAGGACGGCGGGCACAGCGGCCACCAGCGAGCCGATAGTCGGGACAAAATTCAGCAAAAAGGCAATCAGCCCCCACAGGACAGCATAATTGACCTTCAAAACAATCAGCCAGATGGTAATCAGCAGGCCGGTCAGCAGACTGATGGCGGTTTTGATGGCCAGGTAGCGTTTGACATCGTCGGCCATTCGGGCAAGATTTTCAAAGGTCTGGGGCGACTGCTGCATAGCGGCTCGGATTTTGGCCGGCAGAATGGAGGCCTCCAGCAGAATAAAAACCGTTGTCAGGAAGATGAGAAAGCCGTTGGTCAGAATGCCGCCCAGCTGAGAAAGCAGGTCTTTGAGGATGTTTACGATTTCGTTCGGATGGATATACCGCTGGATGGAATTTTGAATCAGACGGAGGATTGCATGGACTTTTTCCTCGGCTCGGCGGCCAATGGATTCTTCGCCGGACGGGCTGCTGTCGGAAACGGGCGAAGGCGAAAACCATTCCGTCCATTCCACGATGGTTTTCTGGAGATTTTTTTCAAATTCCGGCAGAGCGCGGGTAAAATCGGCAATGGTGGCGGCCAGCAGGGCTCCCAGGAGCAGGCCGGCAATCAGAATGACGGCGGAGAGGATAAAGACGGCAAGACCGGTGGGAATCCGCTTCTTCTGGAGCCAGAAAAGAGCCGGTGTGGCGATAATGGCCAGAAAGACGGCCATCAGGAACGGCACAATGATGGAGACAGCCGCCCGCAGACCCGCAATGATAATCACAAGGGCCGCCAGAGGAATGAGAATCTGCGAGATAGTGGAAGTTCCGGACGAACCGGTGTGGGTCGAATGCGAAGACGGCTGTGCTGTCATACCCGGATTTCCTCAATCGAAAGTAAATGCCCGTTTGGAGAAGACAATAGTCCCCGACTGCAATTCTGTCAAGGCCGTTCCGAAAAGCGGTATTCTTGACGGGGCGGGCGGGGGTGGTATAATCCGCGTTTCTGAGTGAGTCTTCAGCAAAACGGAGCGGATTGTGCCGGTTCAGAAAAAAAGCAAAAAGAAGAAGAAAACAGAAGGGGCGGATTGCTGCGACTGCAACGGCTTGTGCTGCCGGTATTTTGCCCTGCCGATTGATACGCCCAAAACCTGGAAGGATTATGATGATATCCGCTGGTATCTGAGCCATCGGGGCGTTTCCGTTTTTGTGGAAAAAGGCGATTGGTACCTTCAGGTGGACAATCGCTGCAGATATCTGACCCGAAACAATCGGTGCCGCCAGTATCCGCTGCGTCCGCGCATCTGCCGAACGTACCATACGCGGAACTGTGAAAAAACCAGCAGCGAGTATGGGTACAAACTGCATTTCCTCCATGATGAACAGATGGTTGAGTATATGCAGAAGCGTTTCGGGTCCGATGTGCTAAAACGGCTCGAAAAGATAGAAACGGACAGGAAGAAAGCCAGAAAAACCGTTCGGCGAAAGGGTCGCTCGTGAAGATACCGCCGGTCAAAGGAACACGGGATTTTTATCCGCCGCAGATGGCGGTGCGCAATTTTATTGTCGAAGGATGGAAGGCGGCCTCCTGCCGAAGCGGCTTTGAGGAATATGACGGCCCGATTTTTGAATATCTTTCGATGTATCAAATCAAAAGCGGCGAAGAAATCGTTGAGCAGCTGTTTTCACTGACGGACCGGGGCGGCCGGCAGCTGGCGATTCGTCCGGAGATGACGCCGACGCTGGCCCGAATGGTCAATCAGCAGATTCATACGCTGCCGCGTCCGATCAAATGGTTTTCCGTGCCGCGGCTTTGCCGGGCGGAGCGGCCCCAGAAGGGGCGTCTGCGGGAGTTTTTCCAGTGGAATCTGGATATCGTCGGGGCGGAGGATGTGCTGGCGGATGCAGAGGTCATCTTTTGTGCGGTGGATTATCTTCGTTCGACCGGGCTGACGGCGCAGGATATTGTGGTGCGGCTCTCGAGCCGGCGGCTGCTGGCGGCCCTGCTGGAGGAAGCTGGGGCGTCTTCGGAGCAGCTTACAGCCATTTACGGGGTGTTGGACAAGAAGGCCAAAGTGCCGACGGAGGTGTTTGAAGCGATGCTTCAGGAGGCGGTGCCGTCGGACCAGACGCGCGGGCGGATTCTGCAGATAATGAACAGCCGAAGTCTGGATGAACTGGAGCCGAAAACCTCGGAAGGGAAGGATGCAATGGAGGAGCTGCGTCGGCTGTTTTCGCTGCTGAACCTGATGGGAATCGGCGATTATGTCCAGTTTGATATCGGGGTGGTTCGGGGACTGGCGTATTATACCGGCGTGGTGTACGAGATTTATGACCGAGGGGCGTCGCTGCGGGCGATTTGCGGAGGCGGCCGCTATGACAATCTGCTCAAGGATTTCGGGGGGCCGGCCGTATCGGCGACGGGGATGGGGATGGGTGATTGTGTTCTCGAGATTCTCTTGCGGGAAAAGGGGCTTTTGAAGGATGAGAATCTGCCGACCCGCCGGCTGGATTATTATGTGGTGTTTGCCGCAGAGCAGTGGGCCTCGGAGGCGGTGCGGCTGGCGGCGCAGATTCGTCTGGCGGGCTGGGCCTGTGATTTCAGCTATAAGGGCGGGAATCTGGGCAAGCAGTTAAAACAGGCCGACCAGTCGGGGGCCGAGCGGGCGGTTATTTTGGGCCAGGAGTACACCGCCGGGAAATTGGTAGTTAAAGAAATGAAGAGCGGCCGACAGGAAGAAGTCGCCACAGACGAGTTTCTCGCTTCCCTGAAGCGGGTGTAATCCGCTCTCTTTTTACCATTTTTTGAAGATAAAAAACACAGCGGCGATAATCAGAGCAAATCCGACAAGATAATTCCACTTCAGCGGCTCCTTCAGATATAGAATGGAAAACCCGCAGAATATCAGCAGAGTGATGACTTCCTGAATGGTTTTTAACTGGGCGGCGGTGAAGATGCCGTGCCCGATACGGTTGGCCGGCACCTGAAAGCAGTATTCGAGAAAGGCAATCAGCCAGCTGCACAGAATCACAATCACAATCGGTTTGTCCTTGAATTTCAGGTGGCCGTACCAGGCGAACGTCATAAAGATATTCGAAATCGTCAGAAGGAGTATCGTTTTCATCTTGTTTTCCTTTGTTAAACCGTTTCTTTGATTGAGGCGGTGAATTATACAGAAAAAGGAGGTCCGGTTGTCAATTGTATTTTGAGGAAGGACAGGGTATCTTTTTCTTCTGATGGCGGGAAAGAATCGAAGAGCGGTTCCGACACCGGTGGGGTCACCGAATCTTTATGAAGCGGCTTTTGAGACCTGGCTGGCGGAGCGGAGAATCTCGTATCGGGCCGTGCCGCAGGGGCATCGGTCGGTGCCGGAAGGACCCCAGAAGCGGTTTGACTATCTGCTTTGTCCCGAGGGGGCTGTGCCGATTTTGGCGGAAGTGAAGGGGCGGACATTTGAGGGGGAGTCCCTGGTCGGACGGCGCGGGCTGGACGGATGGACGACACAGCAGGATTTACAGGCTTTGCAGCAATGGGAGGATGTGTTTGTCCGGCATTATCCGGGCTCCCGGGCGGTTTTTGTGTTTGTTTTTTGTCTGAAACAGCCGGATGTGGACACGGATGGTCTGGAGGTGTTTGCGAAGGACGGCAGACGATTTGTTTTTTTGGCTGTTGAGGCGGGTGTATATCGGACATTTGCGGTGCAGCGCAGTCCGAGATGGAAGACGGTAACCTTGAAAGCAGAGGATTTTCGGAGATGTGCGCTTCCGCTTGAAGTGTATTTGGAGAAGATTTGGAATGAATGAGCTGATTCAGTCGTATGCGGAATATGTTCTGTCCGGCGGGATGCTGAACCGTCAGCAGGCCGTTGAACTGGTTCAGGCGGGCCGGACGGACTTCGAGGACCTGTTATATTGGGCGGACCGGATTCGGCGGCATGTTTTCGGGGAAACGGTGCATCTGTGTTCGATCGTGCCGGGGCGGCTGGGCGGGTGCAGTCAGGATTGTGCGTTTTGCGCCCAATCAGTTCATTATGATACGGCCGTGGATAAAAAGCCGCGTCTTCTGACGGAGGAAGAGATTCTCTCGGCGGCGGCGCAGGCCAAGGCCTGCCGGGTCAGTCATTTTGGAATTGTTACCAGCGGCCGTTCAATTCCTGAGGTTGAGCTCCATCGGCTGGAGAGGATTATCCGCCGGCTTCGTCAGGAGTTTGGCATTCGGGTCTGTGCGGCGCTGGGGATACTGGATGAAAAGGCAATGCAGCGGCTGGCTGCCGCGGGTGTGGAACGCTACAACCATAATTTGGAGACATCCGAGCGGCATTTCCCGAATATTGTAAAGACCCATCGGTACGAGGAGCGGGTTGCAACGATTCGGGCTGCTCTGAAGGCGGGACTGAAGGTCTGTGCGGGCGGCATTTTCGGAATCGGAGAGACCCTCGAGGACCGAATTGATATGGCGATGGAACTGCGGGGGCTGGGGGTGGATATGGTGCCGCTGAACTTTCTGCATCCGATTCCCGGGACACCGCTGGGGACGATGACGCCCTTGGCTCCCCGGGAGATCCTTCAAATTGTGGCGTTGTATCGATTTCTTCTCCCGCATACGCATTTAAAGGTGGCGGGGGGACGTGTGAAAAACTTGCGGGATTTGCAAAGCTGGATATTCCGAGCGGGCTGTACGAGCATTATCAGCGGCAACTACCTGACCACGGCGGGCCGGGCGGTCGAAGAAGACAGACAAATGATAATCGATTTAGGGCTGCAGACGTCTGATTGCCGCTGAAAAAACTGTTTTTCAGTGCAGGACAGAGCAGCAGTCCTGAATCAGTTTGACGGCCTGGTCCACATCCGTCGGGTTGGTGAGAACGGCATCGAATCCTTTTTTCTTGAGAGCGGCAGTTTCGTTTTCGTTCAGCCCGGAAGCGACGGCGATGATTTTGGTGTACTGCAGGTCCTGATGCTGGCGGACATACGTGCAGAGCTGCTGGGGGTTGACGGCGTTGGACATCAGATTGACGAGGATGACCTGAGGCTTGAACTTCTCGGCTAAAAGGCCTGCATCGAAACTGTTGTGCGCACAAATCGCCTCAAAACTGCCTTTCATTTGGAGCGTCTCGGCAAATTGACGGCTTTTTTCTGGGCAGGAGTCGATAATCAGGACCTTCATTTGCCCCTTTTCGAGGGCGTCCGTCGGCATATTGTGGGCTTTCATAAAGCGGATAAGCTCACTGGTTGGGATACGACGGTCACGGGAGCCGGGGATCCGATATCCTTTTAATTGTCCGGAATCAAACCATTTTGTGACGGTGCGAGGGGCCACGTTGCACAGTTTGGCTACCTCTCCGGTGGTCAGAACATCTTTTTTCTTCATCGTTCAAATCCTGCAAGAGTCGGCTGTACGCCGTAAATAGTCTGCCATAAAGGGCTGGACAGCGGTTTTCCAGCCGTGATTTACATCGGACTAAGGTTTTCCCTGTTTAACATCCTTCTTCAAAAAATGAAGATTTTTTCTTTTTTTCGACCGTTTGAAGGGGGCTTGCAAAAGACAGGTCCGATAATAAACAAGATAAATTCGAGTTATTTTGTTTTATTGATTTTTGAAGGAAAGTTTTTTGAGTATTGTCAAGGAATTGTTCGTATAGGGGAATAAGAAGCAGGGACGTTTTAGATTTCCCTATTAAACGGAAGGTTTCGGCTTGACCGATAAGAGAAGTGTGGATATGATTCGGTAAGATTAGGTTTATTAAAAAGTGAAGCGCATGACAGAAAAGCCCTAATCAAGATGGGCGAGGTCGAAAACGGCAACTTGGCAGATGGTTGGCAGAGCTTCATGAACATCGTTTTCTGTCGGCAGGGCGAAAGGCGTCGAATGATTTCTATGGCGCCAAGTCCAAAAACCGTCAGAAACGGTGAATGGGACGAATTTGGAATTTGTGGATAAACAAAACACCAGTGAGAGGGCAGGCAGGAGGCCGGCCGACAATGACAGACAAGACAAAAAGATTCTTCGCTATCCAATCAGCCGCCGGAGATTCCCCGGGCGGAGAAAGCGAGATGGTCTGACGGTCTTTTTGGGCATTTAAATCCACAAGTTTCCTTTTTTGTGCCTTTCTGAGGTTCCCCCCTTCAAGGTGCCGGTTATGTTGTGCGCCCAGTGAACGATAAACGGTAACCTTGAAAGGTGCAAACTATGGAAGTGTTGATGGCCATTAACACAGCGTCATGGATTGTTGGCATTCTGCTGGGGGGGATAATTGGTCTTGCAGTTTCCATTCTTGTTGGTTTTTCCATATCAAAAATCCGCCTTAAAGAGGCAGAAAAAGACATTCAAGGTCGTCTTGAAACAGCCCGGCGTGAAGCCGAGACGATTCTGAAAGAAGCCCGTCTGGATGCTGCCAGTGAGTTTATCCGAAAGCGCGAAGAGTTTACCAATGAAGTGGCGGCCAAAGAGGCTCAAATCCAGAAGCAGGAACTTCAGCTGGAAAAGATGAAGGATGCTCTGGAGCGGCAGCAGGAACAGATTGAGCAGCGCGACAGGCAGTTAAAGAACCTCGAAAAAGACCTGCAGCGGAAGATTGAGAGTGTGGACAATAAAAACCGGGAATTGTCTTCTTTGCTTGTTCAGCAGAAAAATCAGCTGCTGAAAATTTCCGGAATGACGGTGGAAGAGGCCAAAAATCTGCTGCTTCAGGAGCTCGAGGAGGAATGTGAAAAGGAGATGAGCGAGCTGATCAGCCGGAAAGTGGCTCAGGCGGAGGAGCAGGCCGAAGAAAAGGCCAAAGAGATTATCAATCTGGCGATTCAGCGGTATGCCGCCGAGCAGACCTGTGAGGTGAGCGTTTCGATGGTGGATATCCCGAATGATGAGATGAAGGGCCGGATTATCGGACGGGAAGGACGGAATATCCGGGCGTTCGAGAAGGCCACCGGCGTAGATGTGATTGTGGATGATACGCCGGGCGTGATTGTGGTCAGCGGGTTTAATCCGATTCGCCGCGAGGTCGCCCGGCTGAGTATGGAGCGGCTGATTCAGGACGGGCGGATTCATCCGACGCGGATTGAAGAGATTGTAGCACAGACGAAAAAGGATGTGCACCAGAGGGTCATTCAGCTGGGGAAAGAAGCAGCCGAAGAGGTGGATGTCCGCGGGCTGAACAACAAGATTATCGGGATGCTCGGGGCGCTGCACTACCGCACCAGTTACGGGCAGAATGTGCTGCGGCACAGCGTCGAGGTGGCTTTCCTGGCGCAGGTGATGGCGGATGAACTGGGGCTGGACGGTTCACTGGCCAAGCGGACGGGTCTGCTGCACGATATCGGCAAGGCGATGGACCGGGAGATTGAAGGCGGGCATCCGTCGATTGGAGCCAACTATCTGCGTCGGTTCAAGGAGTCTCCGATTGTGCTGAATGCCGTCGAGGCGCACCACGGGGATATACCGGCCGACAATCCCTATACGCCGCTGATTGCGGCGGCGGATGCCATCAGTGCCTCCCGGCCCGGTGCCCGTCGGGAAATCCTCGAGCGGTATATCAAACGGCTGGAGAAGCTGGAGGAAATCGCCCGCAGCTTTGAGGGGGTGGAAGGATGTTATGCGATTCAGGCGGGCCGTGAAGTGCGTGTGATTGTCAATGCGGAGAAGGTTAGCGATGATGCGGCAATGAAGACAGCACGGGACATCGCCAAGAAGATTGAGGAAGAGATGACCTATCCGGGGGAGATTAAAGTGACGCTGCTGCGGGAGGTTCGGTGCATTGAGTACGCTCGATAGCGGAACTTTCGCCGAACAGGTCCGCAGCGGTGCGGCTTGCGGAAAGTGAGCGGACTGTGAAGATTAAAGTGCTTTGTATCGGGGATATTGTAGGCCGTCCGGGCCGGCGGATTCTATCTTCTCAGCTTCCGCTGCTGGTGCGGCAGCATCAGGTTGATGCGGTAATAGCCAATGCGGAGAATGCGGCGGGCGGTTCAGGGCTGACTCCGCAGATTTATGAGAAGCTGGGCCGCTATAGGGTGCACCTGATTACGCTGGGCGACCACTGCTATCGGAAGAAAGAGATTTTGCCGATTCTCGAAAGCGGAGGCAATATTGTCCGTCCGGCCAATCTTTCGCCGGCCGCGGCGGGAAAAGACTTTGCCGTCTATCAGACCTCCAAGGGGGTCTGCGTCGGTGTGGTGACGCTGATGGGGCGGATTTTTATGAAACCCGCGGACTGCCCCTATGCCAAAATCGATTCGATTCTGCCCCGGCTGTCGCAGCAGGCGGAGGTGATTTTTGTGGAAATGCATGCGGAGGCCACCAGCGAAAAGGCGGCGATGGCGTATTATCTGGACGGCAAGGTCAGCTGCGTGTTCGGGACGCATACGCATGTGGTGACGGCGGATGAGCGGATTTTGCCGGGCGGAACGGCGTTTATTACCGATATCGGGATGACGGGGGCGCACGATTCGGTTTTGGGCCGCAAGAGCGAGTGTGTCATTCGGGCGTTTCGCACGCAGATGCCGTATCCGTTTGAACTGGCCGCCGGCGATGTGCGGATGAGCGCCATTCTGGTGACGGTGGACAGCCATACCCGCCGGGCGGAGTCGATCGAGCGGATTCAGGTTCGGGAAGAGACGACTGACGAGATGATTTACGACAGCGATGACGGTAAACCGGATTCGGCAAACGGTTTTATGAGTTAAGGGCAAGGGACGCCGCTGTTCCGATATGCATGGCCGGCAAGTTTCGTTCAGCCGAAGGAGGGGTCTGGCCCTGCGGACTGTTTTTCTTTGAATTCTCTGGCGAGTTGACGGAGTCTGAGGATATCCGTCTTGCCGGAGCCCAGACGGGGAATTTCGTCCAGTCCAATCAGATTTTCCCGTTTGGGCAGGTAAAGTTTGGGCAGGTCGCTTTCCGCCAGTTTTTCGTAAAGGTCTTCGGGATTCACTTTGTCTTTCACATACAGCAGGACGATTTGCTCGCCTTTTTTCTCATCGGGCAGACTGGTGACGGCCACCAGCGGTTCATTCAGATGGAGAAGTTTTATACAGGTTTCTTCAATTGTCAAATGGGACACCATCTCTCCGCCGATTTTGCTGAAGCGGCTTAGCCGGTCGGTGATGGTGATGAAACCGTCCCGGTCAAGCGTGACGATGTCTCCGGTATTGTACCAGCCGTCCTGAAGGACTTGGGCGGTTTTCTCGGGAAGATTCAGATATCCTTTCATCACATTGGGGCCTTTGACCCAGAGCAGCCCGGGCTGTCCGACGGGGACGGGACGGCCGGTTTCCGGATGGAGGATTTTGACGGCGATGCCGGGCAGGGGATGACCGGCGGTGCCGTCTTTGGTTCCGATTTGGCGGGCGCCGGCAACTTCGACATCGGGGACGTTGATGGCAATCAGCGGGGAGCATTCGGTGGTCCCGTAGCCCTCACGCGGACGGATGCCGAATTTCTTTTCAAATTCGTCGATGAGTTCGATTTTGAGTTTTTCGGCGCCTGCGATAATAAACCGCAGGGTTTTGAAGTCGTCCGGTTCACATCGTTTCAGATAATTCAGAAGGAAGGTAGGAGTGGCGAACAAAAGGGTGGCGTTTTCGGAGCGGACGGTCTGGCCGACGGCTTTGGCGTCGAGAGGATTGGGAACAAAACAGACCGGCACACCGGCCAGAATCGGCAGCCAGAGCGTGCAGGTCAGGCCGAAGGAATGAAACAGCGGCAGAACGGCACAGAGCTTGTCGCCGGGATAAACGCGGAAAATCATCAGGGCCCCTTCGAGGTTGGACAGGATATTATGGTGGCTCAAAAGGATGCCTTTGGGTTTGCCGGAGCTGCCGGAGGAAAAGAGGATGACGGCCGTCTGGTCAGCGTCGAAGGTTTCGGCACAGGCCAGGCGGCGGCGCGGGCAAAACAGGGCCTTGAGGGCGGCCAGCCGTTTTTGTGCCGGCGTGAATTGGGTCAGAAGGTCTTCGAGGAATAACGCGCCGGGCAGGGCGGTCGGAGAAACGTTTATCTTCTCCAGAAACAGACGGCTGGTGAGGATGGTCTTCAGACCAGTCTGCTCGATCATAAATTGCCGGTCGGACGGAGAAACAGCATAGGAGAGGTTGACGGCGGTTTTGTTGAGCAGGGCGACCGCCAGGTTGGCACAGACGGCTCCCACAGAGGGCGGCAGGAAGATGCCGATGTTGGGCTGGTCGGCTGTGCGGTCTTTCAGATAATCCCGCAGAAGGACGGCGGCGATGAGGGTTTTGCCCCACGTGAGCCGTTTGCCGCTGATGTCGCTGATAAAGGGCCGGCGGAAGTGTTTGCGCGCGGAGCGGACAAACGTTTCTCCCAGACTGATTCGGTGGGGTTTTCGGCTTTCAAAATAATTGCAGGACAGTTCCGCAATGGCCTGGCGGGCTTCTTCCGCAGAGGTGTCGGGGGGCAGGGGTTCCCCAAAATGAACCTGGACGGGGTAAGGCAGTCTTTTGGGCCAGGCAGACAGCAGCCGTCCGTGATAATGACTCAGAACGCTGCCCCAGATTCCGCCCAGGTAGGCGGGAATGACGGGAATATCCAGACCTTCGGCGATTTTTTCAAACCCGGGCCGAAAGCGGTTCATCTGGCCGGTGCGGGTAATGCCGCCTTCCGGGAAGACACAGACCAGCTCGCCGCTTTGCAGAGCCCGACGGGCTTGTTCGATGGATTCAAAGATGGATTTGGGTGAGTCGGAGGGGCTGACAGGGATGGCCTTTACAAGCCGAAAGAGCCAGTGAAGCCCTTTGTTTTGATAGAGAGACTTGTCCATCAGGAAACGGACAGGACGCGGCAGGGAGGCCATCAGGATAACGGCATCAGCCCAGGAGACATGGTTCGAAACAAGAAGTGCCGGGCCGGAGGCGGGAATGTGTTCGGCACCGAACACACGGAGGCGGTAGAGCAGTCGGGTCAGAACAGCGGCCAGAAATCGAAGGAGCGGATAGGGCAGACGAATAACAGCTCCGACAGCCAGCACCGCGGTCAGGAGTCCGAACAGAAGAAACATCCAGCTGGGACTGATTTTCAGAAAAGTCGTGCAGAGATTGACCAGAACGGAGGCCAGCAGGACCCCGACCCAGCTGAGAAAATTGGAAGCGGCCAGCACCTGTCCGCGGATGGCGGCGGGGGCTTTCATCTGGATGAAAGCGTGGATGGGGATAATAAAGAGACCGGCGCCGACTCCAAACAGGAAGGTCAGGGAGAAAATGCCGGGATTTAGGGCAAACATTTCTTTGGCGTCCTGCGGGGAGTGGGAATTGGGATTGACCAGACCGAGTGCAATGGCGGCGGCGGCCATCATCAGGCCCCCGATAGGAACAATCCCCAGTTCAATTGAGCGGCCGGACAGTTTGCCGGACAAATAGGAGCCCAGCCCGATAGCCAGGGAAGCCACCACAAACAGCAGGGCGCTGAGTTCTTCGCTGGCCTTGCAGATTTCCAGACCATAGGGGATTAGATTGATTTGGGCAAAAGCCCCCAGAAAGAGAAAATAAGCCGCTGCGGCCATGGCGACCAGCAGGGCGGTTTCGGAGCGGATGGCTTTCAGGGTTCGCCAAATATCTTTGAAGAACAGGATAGAGGCCTGAACGGATTGTCCGCCGGCAGGGGTTTTTTCGATTTGAAGACTGGTGAAGACTCCGACAGCGGCTGCGAGGATGCACGCTGCATCGGCCAGCGGGTAATTGCGGTTTGTAGTCAGGATGAGGATTGGAGCGGCGGCGCTGCCGAGCACGATAGCCAGGTAGGTCATACCTTCGAGAAACCCGTTCGCCTTGGACAGCTGGTCAGGGCGAACCAACTCGGGAATGATGCCGTATTTGGAGGGACCGAAGAAGGCGCTTTGGGTGCACATCAGGAACAGGACAAAGTAGAGTCCTGGAGCACTTTTGAACAGGAACATCAGCAGCCCGAGTGCCATAATGACCAGCTCGGCGATTTTGGCCAGGACGATGATGTCCCGTTTGCTGAAGCGGTCGGCCAGAATGCCGGCATAGGGCGTAAACAAAAGAAACGGAATGACAAAAATTCCGGCGGCCCAGGCGCCGATTTGAGCGGCTTTCTCCTGACCGAACAGTCCAATCAGAAACAGGACCATCAGCCAGCGGTAAAGGTTGTCATTCAGGGCTCCCAGAAACTGGGTGGCGTTGTGCCACAGAAACGACCGGCTGAGATGATTGCCGCTGACTTGGACTGAGATGTTTATTTCCTTCGGTTTCATGGGCTTTCAGATTTTTGATTGTTCTGGATTCCTATTTTTACCGGTTTTTGGGGAAAAAAGAAACGGTTCATTTCCTGAAAAATAATCGAGAACGGCCCGGATGGACGCCTGACGATAAGGGCTTGCCTCATTGAACAGTTCGTGGCGGGCTCCGGGGAGCATTTGGAGATGGGCGGCGGGAAATTTCTTTTGGAGAATTTTCAGGTTGTACGGCCAGTCCACCGTTTTATCCTCTTGCGGCTGAAGGATAAGGATTTCCCGATCGGAAGGCGGAAGGCTTTGAAGCTTGTCATTCCACTTGTAAAGGGCTTTGACCCATTGCAGGGAGACGACTCGGGCGTGGAGGAAATCCCGGCTTCGATTGAAAGACAGGTATTCGGGGTCGGAGGAGTTCTTCCGCTGGATACGGGGGATGCGGTCTGTAAAGCAGCAGGCAGCTTTCCAGAGGGGTTTGGAGAGGTTGTAGGCGGCCCAGCGGAGAAGGGGAGCGGCCAGGATGACTCGCTGAAGGGATGGAACCGCACCGGTCAGGAGGGCATCGGTGAGAACGGCAGCCCCCATGCTGAAGCCGACGGCAAAGTAGGGGCCGTGCAGGCAGGCGAGGACCTTTTGGAGGAAGTCGGCCAGGGCGATCGTGTACTCCTCGAAATGGTTGATAGAAGCGGGCGGGCCGGAGGAAAGGCCGTGTCCCGGCCAGTCAAAGAGGGCGACGGCAAAGTGATTCTTGAGCAGAGCGGAGAGCAGATGCCGCTTCTGGCCGCTGTGATTGAGATAGCCGTGGAGTAGAACCACAGCGGCTTCATAACGGGCGGGCCGGTAGATGTGGGCGGCCAGCTCATAGGGGCCTGACACAAAGGAACCAAAGAAATGCTCAATTTCTGGGCCGCAGTCGAGGCCGTAATAGGCAAAATAAGCTTTGGCCGATTCCGAATAACAGTCGGGATTAACCTGTTCGAGCGGTTCGAGGACAGGCAGCGGGCTGCCGTTCGTTCTTTTTTGAATTCGATGCAGCATAGGCCTATCAGGTCCATCTTATCACAGACGGGATGATTTGACACGATTTAAGGATTCTTATTCGTTTTGACGGACAAAAGGTGGCTGGAACAGACAAGGAACAAAAAGACGGCAAGGCAGTTTTGGTAAAGCGGCACAAGGAGTGTCATCTTCGCTGAAGCATCCGGATGAAGGTTGAATTGCCGGACCAAAAAGGCGGAACAGACAAGCAGAAAGACGGATGCGGAAACGGCGATCCTGCCGAAGCGGGTTTTTGTGAAGAAAAGATTGAGCAGGCCGAATGCCGCATACGGACTCAGGACCCAAAACAAATCGAAAGAACGGTTCAGGGCTTCACGGAAAGTCCCGGGGGCTGTGCCAAGAATGCTTGCGGCGGCTGTTAAAAAGCCGAAGAGAAGAATGAATGTGTTAAAAAGAGGCATTTTACGGGCTCCTACGACAGGAAAGTGGGTTGGAGATTTTTTGCAGGTATAGGATTTGGAACAAACGAAAGGGGCTGTTGGGCCGGGTTGTAACCTTTGATTTTGAAAGAGATTACACGGCCGAAGTAGGCCCAGTTCAGAACAAAGGGATAGATGAAATTGGACAGGCCGCCGGTGGCGGTAAGCCAGCGAAGGGTGCGGCGGAGGATGCGCCGGGGAGAATAAAACCTGCGGATAACCCAGTCGGTACCGGCCTGCAGCTGGGCGGCGGACATAAGTCTCGGCTGGAAAACGACATGGCGATAGTCGTAATGCTCCCAGTCGGAGTCGGTGATGCGGGGGTTGAGTTCCTCATAAAGCGGGGTGCCGGGCAGCGGAGTGAGGATGGAAACCTGGATGGCATCGATGCCGATCTTTTCGAGTAAGTCCAGTGTTGACTGGAAGATATGAACATCGTCATTGTCGAATCCGAAGATGATGCCTGCTTCGAGAAAGATGCCGTATCGATGGATGGTTTCGACGGCTTTTTTGTAATGGGATGGGACGTTAAATCCTTTTTCCGTAAGGGTTAAGGCGGACCGGCTGAAGGATTCCAGACCGATGAAAAGGCCGACGCAGCCGGCTTTCTGAAGCCAGGACAGCAGTTCTGGGTCGTCGGCGATTTCAATGGAGGCCTGGGTAATCCATTTTTTCTTCAGGGGTTCTAACTCCTTTAAGAGACAGAGGATATAATCACGGTTCTGGGTGAGGTTGTCGTCCACGAACATAAAGAAGCGGGAGGGAAAAGAGCGGATTTCGGCGATGACTTCGGGGATAGGTCGGCAATAATGCTGAGATTTATATAAGATTCCAATAGAGCAGAACTTACAGCGGTTTCGACAACCCATTGTCGCGTAGGTCGCATAGGTTGTGGAGTATTTGCTTTTGTCGAGGAGATGGCGGGGTAGGGAAGCGGGAACCTGGCCGGCTGGATTTCCGTAATATCTTTTCTGCAAACGATTTGCGCGAAGGTCTTCGAGGAGTTTTGGCCAGGCATCCATGGCGGGACCGATGACGACGGCGTCGCAATGCTGCAGGGCCAGATCAGGGTTGAGGGTGGGGAAGAAGCCGCCGAGGACGACAGGGATGTTATCCTTTCTGTAGTGGTCAGCCAACTCGAAAGCACGAGGGGTAGTAGATGTCATGCAGGTGATGCCGACCAGGTCAAAATCAGTGCCGGGGGGTACATCGTCGATTTGCTCATCCACGAGCGTAATCTGAGCGTCATAAGGGCTTAATTTAACAAGAGTTAGGAGAGAGAGCATGGAGAAGCGGAATGTCCTGCCGTTGAAAAGCTTCCTTCTGCCGACCTTGCGCCAGTAGCCCGATGCCGGAGAAATCAGGAGTATCTTCATAAGATTTTGTTCCTTTCTAAGCTTTTGTATTTCAATGAGTTATGAATTTCGACGCATTCTGTAGAGTATAATAAGCAAGGAGTGTGCCAAAAATTGTGTTTTGGTTTAAGTGGTTATGAACAAAAAGGATACAGAATTTTCTTCGCGAAGACGGATTTTGGTTTTGGTTTTGTGATTGACAAAAAATGTATACACGATATACATAAAATGTATATGAGAAAATTAATAAATAAAGATAGACAATTCTTTAATTTGGTAACAGAAGCCACCTTTTCGAATCCATTTAGTCCGGACCGTGAGGCCATCGACCAGCGGATTACGGGTCTGGATTCTTCGAAACCGAGGTCGCAGGTTCTGGATGAAGAAATCCGTTTAACCCGTCAGCGGTTGGCGGATTTGGACCGAGGGAAACGGTGTCGGCTGGAGGATTTCGAAGGGCCGGACCGCGACCTGATGAAGTATGTGTTTTTGTTTGTGATTTATCATCAGTGGGCGGAGGCGTTTGACAAACTGATTGCACAGCAGGCAACAGCGGGCGAGCACAATATAAAGGTCTGGTTTGCGACGGAGGTTCTCAGGCAGCTGCAGGAGCGGGGGTTCAGCGAGGAGGATTCGGTACGGTGCCTGTCGATGTTTTACCAGATACGGCGGGCGTATTATCTGATCGGCCGGATGCTGATCGGGCCCAGTGCGTCGATGCGCCGACTGCGGATGCATCTGTGGAATCATATTTTCACGCAGGATATTCGGCTGTATGAGCGGTATCTGTGGGACAAGATGGAGGATTTTTCGACGCTGCTGGAGGGGCCGACGGGCAGTGGAAAGGGGGCGGCGGCGGCGGCCATCGGCCGGTCGGGATATATTCCGTATGATGCGGCGAAGAACTGCTTTGTGATTCCGTTCACGAAGCTGCTGGTGGAGGTGAATCTGGCACAGTTTACGCCGACGCTGCTGGAGTCGGAACTGTTCGGGCATGCCAAGGGAGCGTTTACGGGGGCGGTGGCGGATTACGGGGGTGTGCTTTCGCTGTGCAGCCGGCACGGGACGATTTTTCTGGATGAAATTGGGGAGGTTCGGCCGAATGTGCAGGTGAAGCTTCTGCGCGTTCTGCAGGAGCGTCGGTACTGGCCGGTGGGCAGTCATCAGGAGCGGATGTTTCTGGGGCGTGTGGTGGGGGCGACGAATCAGCCGGTGGAGGTGCTGCGTCGTCAGGGGCGGTTTCGGGAGGATTTTTATTATCGGCTGTGTGCGGATGTGATACGGGTTCCGTCGCTGAAGGAGCGGATTGAGGAAAGCGCGGAGGAGCTGCCGTCGCTGGTTCGTCATTTTGTGGGGCAGATAGTGGGGCAGGCGGATGAGGGGATCGTGGGGCGGGTGCTG
>Ga0209508_1000630_pt1 | contig 33602 bp, 27 predicted proteins | sample AD_UKC129_MetaG_FD_184427 | JGI IMG/M metagenome (GOLD analysis project Ga0209508, IMG submission 184427) | Active sludge microbial communities of municipal wastewater-treating anaerobic digesters from Canada - AD_UKC129_MetaG (SPAdes) (version 2) | ecosystem: Engineered > Bioreactor > Anaerobic... | reverse complement strand
CTGGTAAAAAACTATTATGAGGAACTGATGAATCTATTGAATAAGGTTGATGTGAAGAAATCTAAACAGGAATTCATTGAAGAAACAGATATTGTGTGTGATGTATGTAAAGAAGGAAAGATGGTAATCAGGCATTCCAAAAATGGCGAATTTCTTTCTTGCAGCCGTTTTCCTGCCTGTAAAAATACCAAAAAATTCATTCGTGATGATAAAGGGAACATTGTTATTGTAGAACCACAAACCCTGGAAGAGAAATGCCCTGAATGTGGAAGTCCTCTAATAGAACGCAAGGGAAAATATGGCGAATTCATTGCTTGCAGCAACTATCCTAAATGTAAGTATTCCAGAAATAAGACAACAGGAGTTACCTGTCCAGAATGTGGTAAGGGTGAACTAATTCAAAGACGCAATAAAAAAGGAAATATCTTCTATTCCTGCAATCGTTATCCCGAATGTAAATTTATCAGTTCTTATAAACCCCTTCCTATCTCTTGTCCGGAATGCGGAAATCCTTATCTGGTGGAGAAAAAGACCAGAGAAGGTGATAGTTATAAAGAATGCCCTAAATGCAAGAGCAGGATGGAATAATTAAACTAAAAGATAGATACTTTTAGCTGAATCCTAATCCTGTATTTTTTAGAAGATAAGAGAGACTTTTCACCATATAAAGAAAAAGCAGCTTCTTTAAATTTTAAGCCAGTAGTAATGGAAATGGCTGTTTCTTCAGAGCTGCACATACTGTAATATTCAGGACTAATTTCATCTGCTATATAAAAGTTATGTGGACTTTGCCAGCTGGTATACCCTAATCTCATTTCCCAGATTGACTTTTTATAACCCAGAAAATATTGGAAATGGTAGGTATTTTTGGTGTAATCCTCTTTATTTTGGAGGGTATAGGAAAATTCAAATTGCTGAAACAAGTAGGTTGTGATTGGTAAATGACCGGTAGTCTGGATTCTATAATGTTCAGGTATTGTAGAAATATAAGTAGAATCAATCCAGGTGATTAACTCTCGGTCATACTGATAGAAGTTCAATTTCCAGCGAGTACCTCTTTTATCATAAGCAAGAGAAGAAATGAATCTGGAAAAAGGCTCTCCAGAAAAAGCAGGACCTATATTAATACCATAATGTATCTGTAAATTTGCATTAGTGAGAACATTCCACTTCAAATCACAATTTATCTCTTTTCGGTCGGTATTATGATTTAAAATAGAAGCTGAAAGAGCATAGGGAAATTGATGGTAGATAGTGTTTTGAGCATAGGAGAGAGTCTGGCTGAATGATTTCAAATGATAATTCCAAGATAGAATAGTGCTAAGCTGATGATTAGCATATGATAATTCTGTACTTATCTGATTATTAGGTAATTTTAAGGCTGCATAAAGACTGTAAGCATTAAGATTAGATACTAAAAGGGAATCGTTAAAAGCTCTATCATATTGCTGTCTATAAAGTAATCCAGCAATCTGAAAAGAGTTATTTACCCAGGCTACAGAAGTGCCATAAATATTTTCCTGAGTATGAGATAAATTATCTGAATTAGTGGTTGGTAAGCTTGTTATTCTTTCTTCTTTTACCCTGGCTACTCTATTCTGGACTGAAGCAAATGCCAGGGTTTGCAATGAGTTACCTTGATAGATAAAAGCTGCACCTGAAGGAGTATATGTGGAAGGAGAAGTTGGCATATAAAGCTTAAAAGGAGAATCTGGTAACTTGCGAGAACCAGTTCCGCAAACTAACCCTCTTCCAAAACGAACTCTATAGGAACCCAAAACCAAATTTACTCTATCCGTTTTAAGATTAAGATGAAGTCCCCAATCATTATTTCCCGTATCTATATTATACTGATTATTTAATAGCAATATACCCTGAGGAATTTCATATTGTAGACTGTTCAGACAGTAATTATTCGTATCTTGAAGATAGAGACGAGTGCTAAAATTAAGCGGCTTTTCAAGCTCTAAAAGTTCCTGATAATAGTTATTCCAGGCAGAATCTACTAAAGCAGGAGTATCCAGTTCAATTAATTCATCATAGTATTGGGCATATAGTAAAAAAGTAAAAGATAACAGGAAAGAGATGACAACAAAGCTTTTCACCAGTTGAAACCAAGGTCAAGGCTATGAGAAAGATTTAGTTCTGGATGGGTTCTGATGGCATAGGTAAGCTCTCCCCTTTTAATCTTTAATTTAATCCCCATACCAAATTGTGAAGGTGTATTTTGCCAGGATACCAGCAAAGAAAGAGGTTCGTTCAGTTTAATAGAAGTAGCAATCCGATAGTTATCTTCATAATTTGGAATATAAACATAACTGCCAGCACCATAAACCTCATCTATGATTTTGACCATAGCTGATATATGCCATTCTTCATCCGATGAAGTTAAATGTAAAGATTTTATTTCAGCACCATATTCGGGACAAGAATAAGTTAATGCAATATTACTCAACCAGGTGTGATAACTATTACCCGTACTGATTTTTTCATACTGAAGATGTTCAGTATAACCAAGTGTTAGATTCTTGTAGTGAAACGCCAGACCTAAAAAGTAATTCTGATTACGATAGTCACCCTGATCCAGATGAGCAATACCAGTACTTAAAATAAAAGGATTAAACTGAGTGGCAGTATTTAAGCAATATACTGTACAATCAGTCATACCGAATGGAATATGTGCAGAAAAAGCTATACCAGTGTTAGAAATATTGGGAGAAAGAGCAAAATCAGCGATAGAATTTGAGAGAATAGTTATGCCAGATAAGGCATTGGTAGAAGCAGTATCCAGAGTTATGATAGCATTTAAGGTGGGAAATAATAAAAGAATGAGGAGAAAGCTACCTACCTTTAATTGCATAAAAGCCTCTTATCGCTATGAATCAGAACATTTTCAAACCAGGCACTGTTCCGTTTCAGGGTCAAAATAATGAGCTTTAAACATATTTAAGCTAATAATTAGCTTTTCATTCATTTTGGGAAGTTCTTTAGGTTCCAAGCGAGCGATGAAATTGTGATGAGGAGTAGCCAGAACTACATGATATTCACTTCCCAGAGGTTCTACTAAGTCACAGATGGTCTCAATCTGCTGAGGGAATTCTGCCATTGAATCATAGCGTGCATCATATATATCTTCTGGTCTAATTCCCATTATAATGGGTTTATTGACATAGGAGGTAAGCAGTTTTTGATGTTCAGGATATATCTGAACTTTAAAGCCCTCACAAGAGAAGAGCAGATTTGAATTATCACTTTCCACTATTCCTTCCACCATATTAATAGCAGGAGAACCGATAAAACCAGCAACAAAAATATTAGCAGGATGGTTGTAAATATTAAGAGGGGTATCAATCTGCTGGATGATGCCATCTTTCATAACCGCTATACGATTAGCCATAGTCATTGCTTCCACCTGGTCATGTGTTACATAAATCATTGTATTAGCCAGTTGTTTATGTAGTTTAACGATTTCAGAACGCATTGCCACTCTGAGCTTTGCATCCAGGTTAGAAAGTGGTTCATCAAAGAGGAAAACCTTGGGATTACGGACGATAGCACGTCCTAAAGCTACGCGCTGACGCTGTCCCCCTGAAAGTTGACCTGGTTTGCGTTTCAGCAAATCCTGAATACCTAAAAGCTCCGCTGCATGTTGAACCTTCTTTTTGATAGTCTGTTTATCTTCACCTCTAAGCTTTAAGGCAAAAGCCATATTATCAAAGACGGTCATATGAGGATAAAGGGCATAATTTTGAAACACCATAGCGATGTCTCTATCCTTAGGGGGGACATCATTGACCAGTTTATCGCCTATCCAGATATTGCCGCTGGTAATTTCTTCTAAACCAGCAATCATTCTCAAGATAGTACTTTTTCCGCAACCGGATGGTCCCACTAACACTAAAAATTCTTTGTCTTCCGCTTCAAAACTTACATCTTTAACGGCATGAACATTATTATCATATATTTTATTAAGATTTTGAACAAGTACTCTTGCCATTACTACTCCTTCAATAAATCAATATTTTATATAAGATAAGCTGTCAAGCAGGAATTTTATTCTGTGAAACAAACTACGGTATTCCGTCCTGCTTCTTTTGCGGTATAAAGTGCCTTATCCGCCTTTTCTATATATGAATTTAAGGCAGTGTCATTTAAACAAGCAAAGCAATTGCAAACGCAACCAGTACTGATAGTAATATGAAACTTATTATCCTGATAGATAAATTCATAATTCTCTATTTTAGCACGAAATTCTTCCATCAGTTTTAACATATTCTCCTTCTTTATATCAAATAGAACTAAGAGAAATTCCTCACCTCCATAGCGAATAATAACATCACTTTTTCGGAAAAAACTTAACAATAACTCAGCCAGAGTTTGGAGTACATAATCTCCTGCCAGATGTCCATAAATATCGTTTACCTGTTTAAAATGGTCAATATCAAGTATGGCAAAACTAATAGGTACTTTATGACGAGCAGCTAATTGGAAAGTATGATAAAGATTATTATGCAGATAGTACCTATTTTTCAAACCAGTGAGATGGTCTGTTATAGAAAGAGCTTCCACCTGATGATACAGGTCACTTATCAAAAGGTAATTCTTGTGCAAAGTATCTACATAGGTGCTATTTTGTAAATTAATTTGATTAGCCAGAGAGATAACCTTTTTTTCCAGATAGGGCATAATTTGCACCATCTGTTCTGGGGAAAGATTTTCTCGCAAAAATTGAGATAAATTTTGCAGAGCCAGCCAGCTCTTATGTAGATAGTAAGTGGAATGGTGATATGATCTGATAGATTTAGGGAAGTTTTGTTCCACTCCCGAATAATAATTCCCGGCGAAAAAATATAGATATTGCAACTGTTCAAAAGACAAAAAGGATGAGGGTAAAGACAGCAAAATGTGAACATATCTTATTTTTTCTTCTGGTTTAATCAAATGATTCTCCAGAGTGACCAGTTCATTCAGTATAAATGCGGAAAGCAGAGTTTTATTATACTTCCAATCACTTGAATAGGTCTGCAGCACTTTTTTCTTTAAAGAGGCATTTCTCCCCCAGGGAATCATTTTTTGCCATTGGAGGATTAAATGAAGCGCAGTTTCGCTTCCATCTTCTTGATAGTATTTATAGATTAACTTAAGCCAGAGCTCAGTAAAATCCAATCTTTTGTTTTTCAGAATAAGTAATCTGGCAAGAGTTAGATTATAAATTAAATGGGGAAAAGGTGTGGTTATAGAAATATCTTCCTTTAGTTGTTTTAATAGTGAGTAAGCAGTATCACTATCTTCCAATTGAGCAAGAAGATAAGATAGCTGCAAGGGAATAAAGTTATCAGATTGATAAAAAGGATTGTCATTAACTGAACTGGATATGGTCTCTTTGAGATGATGAGGGATAGGATTCTCTGAAGATAAAGGAAAATAGTTTAAAAGCTCAAAAAAATCCGTCCATCTGGAAGGCTTTAAAAATTGTTCATCTTGAAGAAGTATTATTAACTGTTCTATAAGAGCAGCAGAAAAATAGCGAAATCTGGTTAAAGAAAGTTCTTTTTTAGATTTATCTGGAACATTAAAATGAAGCAGTTGATTAATTATATTCTGAGATTGACTGGCTTGTGAACAATAGAGTAATAAAGAAAGTTGCTTTCTTAGCTCTCTTTCCTCCTGTGCTGAAAATAGTGGAACTTTCTGGTTAGCCATAACCCTATTTTTTTATAATAGTTTTAGTTACAGGAAACTTAGATGATTTTTTACCAGACTGTTGTTCTTGCTTGAGACTGTCATTAGTAGCTTCTTTGAAGATAAAAACTGTCTCATCAGATTTTATTAAGCCGTGCTCTTCTCTTGCTACTTCTTCTGCTGCTTCTGGATCGGTCTTTAATCGGTAGTTATAATTAGCAAGACTGTCATTTTGTGCTTTTAATGCGTTATACTGTTGTTCCATTCGGTTTATTTTTCGTTTAAGCTTCCATTTTTTATAAAAACTATTATTTCCCCAGAAAAGAATCCAGCTTAACAATAATAAAATAAGCAGAACATAGATGAAATTGAGGAACCGTCTATTTTTGTTACTTTGTTTTTTCATTATCCCACCATCTTTGCTAATAAAGTCTTATGAATATCTATTGCCTCATAGGGACACATCTCATGACAGCAGAGGCATTTGATGCATTTCTTTCTATCTATAACAGGAAAGTTTATCTTATCTGGAGGAGAGATAGCTTTAGCAGGACAACTTTTTACGCAAATGCTACATTTTTGACAACGGGATGTTATTATCGGACGACGGTCATATAAGCGTTGAAAAGGATAACGAACTATCCTGGGGACATAACGCAAAAACTTATTGCTCATTTTAACCGTTCGGATATCCACATCTGGCAATTTGAAATCCTGGAAACTGGTAGGAATCTGGATATCAGAGATTAACTGTCCATCTTTATGTAAAGCATCCCAGAGATAAGGCACATCCTTTAACTTAAAACCCATCAGTTTTGAAGCTACATAATCAAGAGAGGATATACTTTTAGAACCCAGAAGCAATCCAAATTTACGAACTCTTCCAGCTGAAGGTCCTGGTCCATCCATTCCCAAAATACCATCAATAAAACTATAAGATATGTATTCTTTGGTTAATTGATAGATTGCTACTAACAATCTACAAAAATCATTGGTGTTAGGATAGAGTCTATGATAATCACTTTTAGCTAGACCGGGCACCAATCCAAAAAGGTTTTTCAGAGCTCCAGTGAAACCGACTAAACTATGAGTTTTAAGTTTACCAATGTTTATGATTATTCCAAAATTCCAGAGAATATCAGAGATTTTGACCGATATATCTTCATAGATTAATTCTCTATAGCCTGTAGTGGAAAGATTGAGCAGTCTTACTGGATAACGTTCCGCTAAATCCTGTAAACCACAGGTCTGCCACACCTTTTCTACATTAGCTGTTCCCCCTGGACTATCTCCAATCCATACTTCTTTGCCCAAATCCAGAAAATAGAGAATGAGAGCTTCTAACAAAGCAGGATGTGTGGTCACAGCTCTTTCAGGAGGAAAAGCGCCCAGAAGATTTGGTTTTAATAAAACTTTTTTACTATGTTTCCAGTGAGAATTAAATTCTTGATTAAGAAATTCATCCACTGCTTCTTGCAGAGGAGGCAAATTATAATCATCTAAACGCCGAATTTGAACCTTAGTCATTTACCAAAATAAAGGAAATCTTTCCTTTGAAAAGCACTAAAATACAAATCAACAGAGAGGCTTATCTGACTTACTGGTGCAGTGTTAGCTACATTCACCAATCCAGAAAGGTTGACATTGACATCTTTATGATGCCAGCTAAATCCTCCAGTTAGAATATGTTGAGTATTCTTTTTCACCGTTCCACCAGGAAGAATTTTATCCCACCAAATAGAAATCGTATCTGATGCAGCATCAGGAAGTAAATAATCTCCATGCCAGACTTCTGGATGATAGATATAACCCAGACGATAGGTATATTGTTCAATCGTCTTTTCTGCACCTAAGTGAAAAGTATAACGATCCTTAAATTCATCACATATAGCACTACATTGCTCATATTCCAGTTCTGCTGCCAGCTGAGTTCCATTATGCTTATAGGCTACTCCTCCGGAAACATTTAAAGGAAGTTTTGTGTCGTATATAACATATTTAAGATCCCAGTTAGTTTTTTGAGGAGGAACCAGAGTTAACCCAGTGTTTATATTCTCTCCTGTATAAAGAAAGCCAAACTGAGGGCGCAGAAGATATTTGGTGTCCCTGACCCTATCAAAAGTGCGAAGAAAGGTCACATCTCCAAGATAGTAAAACTGATTATGTAGATTTACTCCAAAGTGAAATTGGTCTTTATGATAAGCAGCATTAGCAGTGAACTGATGCAAATTAAAAGTAGGATAGCGCACAATCAAGCTCATTCCCATATTCGTTGCTACACTAAAATCTTCCATCCTGACCGTTTTGGGCATTGAATAGAGAAATCCATAACTGATATGGTCTTTCACAGAACTTCCGACAGCAAAGATACCAAAAGGAACAGGTGAGGTCAATCTATCATTAGCAGTCATATTATAGCCTGTGCTGGTATCCTGAGCAGCATAAAAATCTACTTTAATAGAGGGTTTGGCTAACAGTTCCAGATGAAGAGCAGGTTTATCTGGTAGATAGGCTGCTGGATTCAAAAGTGCATTATCCATCCCTCCAGGGATAGTTATTCCAGTATAGCCACGACCCATAGCGCTGGTAGATACATAGTTTCGGGTGAAACTATCAAAGATAGGAGTGATAAACTGGGGTTGCGGAAACTCTAATGGTTGAGCAAATATACATCCTATCCCCAATAATAAAAGTAATAAGCAACCTTTTTTCATTTTATACCTTCTTTTTATTGACTATGGTTTGACGACGATCCTGTCCGACTGAGACAATTTTTACAGGTAATTTAAGCAGGTCTTGAATTGCCTCAAGATATTGTTTTGCTTCTTTTGGTAAAGTATCCCATTTCCGTATGTTACTGATATCTATATCCCATCCAGGAAGTGTAAGATATTCAGGTTGAATCTCTTTTAATTCTATCGGATGAGTAACAAAGCCAGGTAGTTTTCGATTATGTTTAAGATAGGATGTGCATATCTTTAACTCGGGAAGACCAGTTAATACATCCAATAAAGTTATGGCTAAACTATCTATTCCATTTAAAGAGGCACTATATTGAGCAGCTACAGCATCAAACCAACCAATACGACGGGGACGTCCCGTAGTTGAACCAAATTCATTTCCTTTTTGCCGAATCCGATCTGCCAGCGGTCCTTCTATTTCAGTTGGGAAGGGTCCTGCTCCAACTCTGGTAGTATAAGCTTTAAATACACCTAAAATATTATCTAACCAGCGAGGAGGGAAACCAGTTCCTATACAAACACCTCCCGAAACGGTATGAGAAGAGGTGACAAAAGGATAAGTGCCATAGATTAAATCCAGAAGAGTTCCCTGAGCTCCTTCAAACAGTATGCTTTTCCCTTCTCTATACCAATTCCTTAGCATTTGGTCAGTCTGGGCTATATATGGTTGAAAAAACTTTCCCACTTCCAGAAGAGATTCTAACTCTTCTTTGCGCTCAGAAACAGAAAGAGTTATCTGATGGTATTTATAAAAGTTATCCAGTCTCTGCTCTAACCATTCTGGATAGCGTAAGTCTCCTATTCGTAATGCACATCTGGCAGCCTGGTCAGAATAAGCAGGTCCAATTCCTTTTCCCGTAGTTCCAATTTTCCCTGCTCCCAGATTTTCTTCAGATTTCTGGTCCAATTGTCTGTGTAAAGATAAAACCAATCCTGCTCGGTCATCAATAAATAATCTATTAGTAAAATCTATTCCTTGTGCTATTAGTGATTCCATTTCTTCTCTCAACCCAAAAGGATCAATCACTGTTCCCGCGCCAATTACACATTTTGTTTCAGGATAAAGAATCCCAGAAGGCACTGTATGGAATATATATTTTTTATCTTCAAGCACAATAGTATGCCCAGCATTAGCTCCACCTTGAAAACGAGCAACCACATCAGCTTCTGCACCAATAAAATCTACTATCTTTGCCTTTCCTTCATCACCCCACATACATCCCAGAACGGTTATAGAACTCATAAACTGCTCCTTTATCAATACTTCTCTTTTTTTCTATAATTCTATTCTGTCAAACTATTTCTTGTCTGGTACGTTATCTAAAGCTGATTAAAATGAAAAATGAATAGTATATAAAGGTACCCTTTATGGTATTCAAAGGTAATGTTATTCAAAGATGATGGTATACAAAGGTAATGGTATGCTAAGCTAATGGTATGCAAAGGTCCTCCTTTGCATCAAGTCCTCAAGATTATGATTTATCGCTAAGACCACAGTTGCGTGATTAGCTTATGAAATTATTTATAAAACTACATTTTGAAGTTATCTCACCTTCAATTTCTTTCCGATATGCTTTTAGCTGCTACCGCTTGGTGCAGATGAAGACATCTACACACCATTAACATCTACTCCCCAGAAATATCTGAATACCATAAGAATGAGCACCCTAAGCATATCAGAATGATAGAGATATTCGTATAACAGGCAAATTAACAAGCCAGGGAAGACTTTGCCCACTAAGGAAATCAAATTAGCTGGAACATTAACATCATAAAAAGAGTGAAACTCTTTCTGTCTTATGAAGATGGAATATTTTCAACATCAACCTAATATTTCTATAATAATTGGTATATTTTAATTGACAGTTTTATGAATATAAACTTTTAAATAATATTGTAAATATACAAAAGAGGAGAAAGATAATGAAGCGATTCATTTTAATTTTATTGATGGGAGTAATCATAGGTTTCTCTTTTGCGGGTATTGATGAATACTATACCTTCAATGCCACAAATGGGACCTACACTCCCATCACGGGAACAAATGCAGGTATTTCCTCTGATGATGCTATTTCCTCAGCTATTCCTATTGAATTTACCTTCCCCTATGGAGAAAATAGCTATACAGAGATTAAAATCTCATCAAATGGCTGGATTGGTTTAGGTACTTCTCAGACGAGTAGTAACCTGAGTAATAATTTAACTTCTACTACTATTGTTCCCATCATTGCACCTCTATGGGATGACTGCAGCCTGGCAGCAGGTACTTGTGAATATCTGCTTTCGGGCACAGCTCCCAATCGCCTCTTTACCATTCAGTATTTTAGTTTGAAATGGAATTATCTTTCAACTACTCTGTTCAATTTACAGGTTAGATTATATGAAAGTGGTAAGATTGATTTTGTTTATGGATCAGCCAGTGGAACACCCAATATCCCTTCTGCCTCCATTGGAATCAATATGCTTCCTGGAGGTTCGGGCTGGTTCTATAGTGTGACACCAGGTACTCCGGCTACTGCTTCTACTACTACTGCAAATAATGCTGTAAATGTATGGCCCGGTGAAGGAACTGTTTATGAGTTTAATCCCGTAGTAGCTGTTCCTAATGATTTAGCAGCTCTTTCTATTACTGGAAATACCATTCCTACTGCAGGTCAGAGTTATGATTACATCGTAACTGTTCGTAATCGTGGTACTAACCCTCAATCAACTTATCAAGTGAAATTATTATTAGGTACTCAAGAAGTTGGTTCGGTAAATGGGACTACCATTCAACCTGGTGAAATTTTAACCTATACTATTCCCTGGACTCCCACAACAGCTGGTCCTGGTGTTCTTTATGGTAAAGTAGTCTTAGCAGGTGATCAAAATCCTAATAACGATCAAACTCCACCTCTGAACATTGTTGTCCAACCTGCCGGAGTACAAGCAGTAACCATCGGTGCTGGAGATCAATTAGCTCGAGTGCCGATGGATTTCTACTGGAAAAATTCTCTGTTTGAGTGCTTATTTTATCCCAATGAACTTGGTTTTACCAGCGGAACCATAACTTCCATAGCTTTTTACAATAACTTTGCTGATTCTCCTGCGAACGGAGCAACCAAAATCTGGTTAGGTTCAACCAATTTAGCTGATTTGAGTGCTGGTTGGATACCTTCCACTCAATTAACTCTGGTTTTTGATGGCAATGTCACTTATCCAGCAGGAACAAATACCATAACTATCCCCTTACAGACTCCTTATACGCATACTCCTGGTAATTTAGTGATGATGGTTCAGAGACCAATGGATACTGCCTACTGTTCAGCCTATGATTACTTTCTGGCTCAAACCATTGGTTCAACACGTGCTTTAAAAGTTCAAAGTGATAGCACACCTTACGATCCAGCTAATCCCCCAGCTGGTACCACTCCATCTGGTCAATTTCCCAAGACTACTATTTTTTACACGGGACAAGCAATTGTAAATGATTTAGGATGCTTGAGTATCAGTGGTCCTACCAATACCAGTGTGGGCGCAGTTACCCCCTATATCATCCAAGTAAAGAATAATGGAACCGCAACCCAGACTAACTATACGGTCAAATTAATGAAAGAAGGCGGAATTCTGCTTAATTCTGTAGCAGGAACAGCTATTACTTCTCTGCAGACTCTGGATTTCACTATTCCCTGGACTCCCACCGAATCTGGTACTACTTATATTTATGGTGAAGTATCCTTAACTGGAGATGAAATAGCTGCAAATAATCAGAGCTCTCATTTAGATGTACTGGTGTATTCTCAAGGTACGATAGGCGTAACAATTGGCACAGGAACCAGCACCGGTCGTATGCCAGTAGATATGTACTATAAGAACTCCCTCTTTGAAACCGTATATCTTGCTTCAGAAATCAATGTAGGAGGTTTGCTTACCGATATCCAATTTTATAATAACTTTGTGACTAATCTACCTAATATGCCAACTAATATCTGGATAGGAGAGACCACTCAAGCTGACCTTGCTGCTGGTTGGATACCCTCAACACAATTGACTTCTGTATTCAGTGGCAATGTGGATTATCCCAGCGGGCAAAATGATATAATTATTCATCTCACTACTCCTTATCCTTATGGTGGAGGAAACCTGGTAGTAATGGTTGAGCGTCCTAGGGGATACTCAATATTATAGCCTTTCAGATGTCTTTCGCACTCAAACTGGAACAGTCGCAAATAGGACTCGCAATGTCTTTAGTGATACGGTAGATTATGATCCTGCCAATCCTCCTACAGCTACACCGACAGCTACTTTTCCCAAGACAACTTTGATGTTTATCACTTCGGGTTTAGGATCTATCACGGGTACAGTTTACGGACCAGGTAATATTCCGCTGGAAGGAGCAACAGTCGTGGTTCTTGGAACTACCTTATCCTGCACTACCAGTTTTAGGGGAACTTTCACATTTCCTTATGTCCAGGCGGGAACGTATCAGGTTAAAGCAAGTAAATTTGGTTATAATGATGTTACCAATACCGTTAATGTAGTAGAAAATGAGACGGTGACCACTAACTTTGTGCTCACTCCATTGCCTCAGGTAACAGTTAGTGGAAGGATTGTAGGAAGTGACCAACCTACGGTAGGACTTGCTGATGCATCCATTAATCTTACGGGTTATGCGAATTATCAAACTACTACTAATGCTTCTGGTCAGTTTACTATTAATAATGTATATGCGAATCACACTTATAATTATCTTGCCTCTTGTTCTGGATATCAGAATGCAACGGGAACGGTGGATGTCGGTTCAACTAATGTAAATATGGGAGATATTATTCTTAATGAACTTGCTTATCCTCCAACCCAGGTAGTGGCTACAGAAATTCCAACCCAAAACCATGTTTTTAGAACCTGGCATAGTCCTTCTTCAACAAATATCTCTGGAGTGGATGATTTTGAGCTCAATGATGGTGGATGGGTACCTTCTTCTAATTGGTCTAATCCTTTAGGTGATTGGGAATGGACAAATACCTACGATGTAGCAAACTGGGCACCGGAATATACCGGAACTAATGTAATTCCACCCCCCACTTGCTATTCTGGGACAGGAATGTGGGGCACTAAAATTTACACCAACTATACCAATTCCGGTGGCTTCAATTATCTCACTAAGACCTTTAATCTGGTTGGTATTCTCAATCCTGAACTTCGTTTCTGGAGTTGGGAGAATGTCTTTGGTGATTTTGATTTCTGTCAGGTAGCGGTTAATGGGACAGTAATCTGGGGTCCTTCCTGGGATTACACCAATACCCAATGGCAAGAAAGAGTGGTTGACCTCAGTTCTTAGGCCGGTATGTCCGAGGTGGAAATCCAGTTCCAAATGTATGCTACAACAGTGGTCAATTATGCTGGCTGGTATATTGATGATGTATATGTCGGTCCTGCTCAAGGGAAGGTAATAAATTCGCCTGTTTGTTCTGTTCCTTTTGAAATGAGAGGTCTATCAGAAAGGGAAGCGGCAGCGTTAGCTGAAAAAGAAGCTTCTAATAGAGCAAGAATGCCGGAAAATGGAATATCCAGAATTGAGATGTCGCGATCTTTGGTGCAGGATAGGATATTATTGGGCTATAAAGTCTGGCGTCTCTTACAAGGACAGGAAAACAATGAAAGTTCCTGGATTTTATTAACGGATCCAGCTATTCAGGATACTACATTTATTGATACAGGCTGGTCTAACTTACCTGATGGTACTTATAAATGGGCAGTAAAATCTGTCTATAGCAATAATGTCCAATCTGAAGCAGCTTTTTCCAATACTTTAATTAAAGTAACTTATATTGGCACTATTGCTGGAGTAGTACGTAATACCTCTAATGCTCCCATAGCAGGAGCTATTGTTTCCTGTGGGAATGTAACTGCTATTACCAATACCAGTGGAGCCTACAGTATGTTAGTTCAAACCGGAACTCATACAGTATCCGTTTTTGCTTCAGGATATCTACCTGCTATTCAGGAGAATGTAGTTGTATTAACTGGACAGACAACTACGGTTAATTTTGTATTGAACGAAAGTATATTAATTTTCCAGGATGGTTTTGAAAGTTATTCCAATTTTGCTCTTAGCTTTGCACCCTGGACACTGATAGATGCAGACCAGAGCAATACGGTGGGAATACAGAATGTTACTTTCCCCAATTCTGGTTCTCCGATGGCATACATTATCTTTGTGCCTTCCGCTACCACTCCTCCTTTGACCGGAGCTAATCCTCATAGTGGCATCAAGGAAGCAGCTTCTTTTGCCAGTATTAATCCACCTAATAATGATTGGTTAATCAGTCCTCTTTTACATTATCCTGTAGAATTGAAGTTCTGGGCACGCTCCTATACTAATCAATATGGATTAGAAAGATTTAAAGTGGGAGTCTCTACGAGTGGAACAAATCCTTCTGATTTTATTATTATCAGTGGAGACAACCCAGTAGAAGCGCCGGTAGCTTGGACAGAATATACCTATTCTCTTACCAATTATATGAACAGTGATGTCTATTTAGGAATTCAGTGCGTCTCTGATGATGCCTTTATTTTCCTGGTAGATGATGTGATGGTTAGAGGTGTAACAGCAGTGGATGATGAGAATATTCCAGTGCTGGTTACGGAATTGTTTAATAACTATCCTAATCCGTTCAATCCAGAGACCACTATTCGCTACAGTGTGAAAGAGACCTGTCCTGTGACCATTGAGGTCTACAACCTTAAAGGGCAGCTGGTACGGACCCTGGTGAATGAAATCAAGACGGCAGGCAACTATTCTGTAGTCTGGAATGGACGAGATAATAACAATCAGCCTGTATCCAGTGGTGTCTATTTCTATAAGATGAATACTGGTAAATACAGCAGTACTAAGAAGATGATCCTGATGAAGTAAAAAGCTGCTTTACCAAAAAGAGTAAAAGCCCTGACAGAGTACCAAGATTTCGGTTTGTCAGGGCTTATTTATTATAGACTTATGTCTATTCTATGATTGTATAAGTATAATTTAAACTTACCAGCGCTTATTTATAACTTAGTATAGACATTAGGTCTATATCTCTAATCGTATTAGTAAGATTTAAATTTGTCAGAGCTTATTATAAAAATAGGGAAATATCCTTAACTTCAAAATGTTATATAAATTTGGTAATGGTATTCTTAAGTAAAAAGAGATAAAGGCAATAGTAGAAGGGTAATGGCATACAAAAGTTATGGTATGCAAAGGTAATGGTATGCAAAGGTCCCCCTTTGCATAATGTCCTGATGACTTTCACTTTATCGCAAGCCCACAAGTGCGTGATTAACTTATAAAATTAATTATAAAACCACATGTAAAAGTTATGCCGCCTTCAATTTCTTTCGGATATGTTTTTAGCTGATTTTGCTTGATGCAGATGAGGACATCTGCACACCATAATGGTATACAAAGGCCCCTTTGCATCATACCCTGAAGATTAACATTTATCGCTAGGCTTACAATTGTGTGATTAGATTATGAAATTATTAATTTAACTACATTTTGGAGTTATCACGCTTTTAATTTAATTCGGATCTGCTTTTAGCTGGTACCACTTGGTGCAGATGAGGGCATCTGCACACCATAATGGTATGCAAAGGTCCTCCTTTGCATAATGTCCTGATGACTTTCACTTTATCGCAAGCTCACAAGTGCGTGATTAACTTATAAAATTAATTATAAAACCACATGTAAAAGTTATGCCGCCTTCGATTTCTTTCGGATATGTTTTTAGCTGATTTTGCATGATGCAGATGAGGATATCTGCACACCGATTGATGATAATGAACCCTAAAAATTAATATATAAATGGTAAAAGAAATGAAAAGGATGAAGAAATCTTTAATCAGAGAGAGTTATGCTCTTCTGAAAGATAATTCCTATCCTTTTCATTTCTATAATTAAGGTAAGATCAAGGTATGTTCAATCTTTTCCTTTTTTATGAAATAGAGCTTATCTTATATGCTTATTTCATCAGTAGCAGTTTTTTGGGTTGGCTATTAAAGTTACCTGCTTTCATCTGATAGAAATAGATTCCGTTGGGAGCACGAGAACCATTCTGCATGCGTCCATCCCAAACAATATTATAATTTCCTGGTGCTCTGTTATCATTTACCAATTTACGGATTAATTCACCTCGGGCATTATAAATACGTATTTCCACTGGTACCTGTTCTTTTACTGAGTAATGAATAGAGGTAGAGTTCTGGAAAGGATTAGGATAACAGGATTTCAGTTCTGTGATTAATCCCGGTATATTTGGGTCATAATTGGATACAACAGTAACACTAACTGTAACTGGTGCAGATTCTCCAGTGGGATAAGTTGCTGTAACACCGTATAAATAATTGCCTGCAGTAAGTCCAGTATCAGTGTAACTGGTAATAGAAGGGTCGGTAATCGTATAGATAAGGTTTTCATCTCTATAGATTTTATACCCAGTTTCACCAGCTCCGGGTGCAGTCCAGCTAAGAATCACATCATAATTGGAAACTTCAGCCGTTAGATTAACCACAGGTTGATAAGTTGGAATTGCAGGTATTGCTGTGATTATCTGTATACTTGAAGTATGTATATCGTTTTCATAAACCGCAGATACAAAATACTTATATTCTTGTCCATTGATTAAACCTGAATCGGTATAAGAGGTTTGAGAAGCAAGAAGAGATACAAGAGGATAGGCATCTCGCCAGATAATATAGGAAACAGGAAGTAATGTTCCTGCTGGAGGAGTCCAATTTAACAGGATTGCACTATCCAGAGGATTTGCAGTTAGATTAGTAGGAGGTAGATATTCTTCTGAATCAAAGCGATTTTCCAGGATGCCTCTTCCACGAGTGGCGATATATAACTGATTGGTACTGCTACCCCAAGCTATTTGCCAGATCGTGGCATTAGATTCCAGATTCTGGGTTATAGAGGTAGCAGTAGTCCCCTCATTAGTGCTATAACTAACTCCATTATCCTTTCCTGAAACAACCTGTTGACCCGGTCCGGCTAAAACACTCCAACTGAAACCAGTCATTCCAGTTAAAGAGTAGGTAGCTCCATTATCAGTTGATTTATAAACTCCTGAGTTTGTGGAAGCATAAATAATTTGTGGCTGATCTCCCAAAATTGGTCTGATAGAGACCATAGGTTGATAAGTGGTACTTTCTAATCCGGTAGTAGGAACGAAATTAGCACCTCCATCGTCAGAATACCAAACTGCAGTAGCACTTCCCTGGAAACATAAGAAGAGACGTAAGTTCCCATCAGGAGCTTTTCCCAATTTTAAACGAGGTGCATATCCAAAATATCCGCCACCTGAAGTGTTAAAGGTTTGACCACCATCTGTTGTATATTTAATTTCACCAGAAGCAGAGCCAAGCCAAAAAATATTTGGGTTAGTAGGATGGACTTCGCAGGCAGAAACCTGAGTACCCTGGAAATACACATAAGACCAGGTGTTTCCTCCATCCATAGAAGTGTAAGCACCATCCAAAGTTCCAACCAACATTCTGCCAGAATGATAGAATTGGTGATTGGTCGGTTGCAATTCATAAACCATCCAATTGTTCAATCCGTTTACTTTATGTTCCCAGGTTAGACCATTATCAGTGCTGCAATAGAGACCACTTCCTTCAGTTCCACCCCAGAGTTCATTAGTATCAGCATAATAAGCCAGACCATGTACCAGAGCGAGATTGATTCCTGTATGAGAGGGAACTATAGGTTGTTGATAACCTGTGACGCGAAATATTCCACCCCAGTGTCCAAAAAGTGCTCCCGCACTGGTAGAAGTGGCTGCTTGCCAGGTAGATTGAACAACTGGATGAGGTGTAACTTGCCAGGTTAAACCCTGGTCATTGCTTTCAAAAATTCCCCCAGCATTAGAGGAGGCAAAATATGAACCGTTGAATTCTGTAACATTGCGAAAAGTGCCACCCAGCACATTAGTCCAGTTTAATCCTCCATCAGTAGTTCTGTATATTCCATTTGCGTGAGCTATTAAGCAGAAAAGGCTATCAGTAGGAGAAGCATACATACCCCATCCATCTCCTGCTGGACCAAAATTAGTCCAGGTTTGACCGTTATCTACACTGGTCAACACAGAAGAAGTGGAACTTCCCATTACTACATACATTCTTTGAGGATTGTTTTCGTGCCAGGCAAAATGACGCATAAAACCAGAGTTTACACCAACAGAATTGAAGGTTGCACCTCCATCATTAGAAACTAAAAAACCGACATTACCGGATTTTCCCATTACAATTACATTACCATTATTAGCTTGGACACCTAAACCTAAAATATAAGATGAAGATTGTCCAGCGGCTTGCCAGGTTATGCCATAATCAGTGCTTTTATAAAGTCCATTGCGAGCTCCAGCATAAAAAACTCCAGGTTGTAAGGGAGAAGAAGCTATTGCATTATAAGCTTTTCGGGGTAAAGTGGTAGGAAGCCAGTTTATACCGCCATCAATACTGTAATAAACTCCACCTTCAACTGCAGTTAAACTTGAACCACTGGCAGCAAAAACACGATTGGGATCAGTGGGATCAGTGGTAAGGTAACGAATATTTCCTCCCCAGGGTCCTGTTCCACTCCAGGAATTGACATCTTTTGCTCCTGTGTCAATATTTTCTGGAGTAGATTGTTCAAAATAATTAGAATTGGCAAAGCCAGGAATGGTTTCGCCAGTATCAGGACAAAACATAGTTGCTGATAAATTAAATATCAGCATTGTCAACGCCAGCAGAATGGTCATTGATTTTTTCATCTTTTATCTCCTTTTAATTATGATTTAAAATAAAATTGTTTCATCTTTTTTAGATTAGAACTTAGTAGGGTTGAACCTATCTTAGACATTAAAGCTTTTTTCAAAAGAGTATTAAAATAAGGCAATTTAATTTTTCTACTTTGGAAAAGTTGATTTTCTAAATTATATATGCAAGAAAGAAGCCAATCTTAGGGGAAAACATATTTTTGAAGAGAAAATCCAGAACATTGTTGGGAACGGGCTATTAAATTAGCAATTTGCTAATGAAATCAAACAAATACTTTGACAAAAATCATAATATTATAAAAGTGAAAAAAAGGATTTATGTTTTGGAGGTATAATGCCTGACAAAGCCAATAATAGAAAAAAAGAAGCAAATAAACCTGCTCCAGCTAAGAAAACAAATAATATGGAAATGAAAGAAGGTAATTCCTTCGGTATCGTTGAATTGCTAATTTTCATAATTTTAGCGGGAGTTATCTTCATCTTTATCTTTGGGATGAAGCAGATGCAGGAAGAGAAAAAAGAAGAGCTTTTGGCAGCAAAGAAATTTGAAGAGGTATTACCAAATTTTGCCCTTATTAGTAATGCCGCAAAAGATTATCAAAAGAATGATCCATTTGCTTCCTGGCCCTCAATGCTGGAAGAAATTATTGACCCCTCTAAAGTTAATACTCCTGAATTTAAGTTCTCGTTTCAAGAAAATGGAACTGTGATTATGACAACTACTAAAGAATTTGGCAAAGAAGGAATTAAGGTGGTATACGATATCAACAAAGACACCTTTGAGATAGATGATCCCAATCCGAATGTGAAACCCACCATTAAAGAAGATTGGATTTATCAATAACACTAACCTGATAAATGTAATAATATTAAAACAACCCTCCATTAAAGAGGGTTGTTTTTGTCTCTTTGGGATAATTTATAGAACTCTCACTCATTTAGGAAGATAGCTGTATTTTTAGCTAACTAAATCAATAACTTGAAGGGTAAAATATCTATTGACAATAAAGTATATAGACTTATATTGAAAATATGAAAAAACTTATACCGCTCCTATTATTTATTATAACTCTCAGTTCCTGTAATCTTTTTGATTTACGGGAAGCCGAGAAACCAATAAATCCACCACCATGGAATAGTTATATGACGAACTGGGATCTATGTTTGCAGAATCTTAAGTATTGTTATGAAGATAGTAGAAATGCGGTTAAATATATAAGTCTGTTTACAGAAGATTTTAGTTTCCGTTTTGCTGCTCAGGATGTTAATGATTATAATTTTCCGGTCAGCTGGAATGCTCAGCAGGAGCAAGATATGCTTCTGAATCTTTTTGCCTGGACGGATAGTGTTCAGGTAAATTTGCAGGAGATTGTCTCTCAACCAGATAACATAACTGCCACTGAAGCTAAAATCTATCGCCAGTATGAACTTATACGCTATCCTTCCGATAAATCTGTCCCGCAAGAATATCAAGGTGAACTGGAACTTCACTTTATTAAATCTGGTGCCTATTGGTACATTCGTAAATGGTTTGATTATAGATTGGGAAGTTACCCAACCTGGGGGAAATTGAAATATGACTTCTCCCAATAGACTTTCATCTCTTTTATTGCTATCAGTATTTTTATTACTGACCAGTTGCTGGAATCCTTTCAGACCACATCTGGAAGACCATTCTGACACCACTATTCAAAATCGTACTCCTCAGGAGGTGCTGGAGAATCTGGAATTATCCTATAAGGAGAGAAATATAAACATCTACAAGGACTTGCTTTCCGAAGATTTCCGCTTTGAATTGATAGCATCTGAAGTTAATCAGATAGGGGTGGATGTTAATAGTGATGGATTAAGAGATGACTGGTGGGGCTATGATCAAGAGATATTATATACTAAAAATCTCTTTACTACAGGCTCTTCAGATGGTTCCACACCTCCTCCAGATGAATTACAATTACGACTTCAGATACCACCTGAAAGTAACTGGCAAACTGACCCTCAGGTGGGACACGAAAATTGGGTGGTTATACCCTGTATGTTTGATTTAAAACTTAGTTATTATGCTTCCAATTCTATGATTACAGCCAGTGGAGTAGCTCGTTTTTACCTTAAACCAATGAATAATAGATGGTATATAGCAATTTGGAGGGATGAATCCAATCTGTAAAACAAGAGGGAAGAATTCTTGCCCTGGATTATGGAGAAAAAAGGATAGGTCTTGCTTTATCTGATCCTTCGCGCATTCTTGCAATTCCTTTTAAAGTTATAGAAAATAAAGGATTTGAGTATTTAGTATCCGAGATTGAATCTATTATAAATGAATATGAGGTGAACTTGGTGTTAGTAGGAATGCCCTATGCTATTGAGGGTGGAGACACTCCTAAGACAGTTGAAACCAGAGAGGTTATGTCTAAACTGTCTAATCGTCTTAATATCACTGTTCAATCCTGGGATGAAAGATATAGCACGGATGAAGCAATTAAGGAATTGATTAAAATGGGTTATGATTGGAAAGAACGCAGACAGCTTCAGGATGCTATGGCAGCAGCTATGATATTAAAAAGTTATCTGGAAAATCAATGAAACCAATTAAAAATTTATCTCACTATCTTTGGATGCTAATTTTAGCCATTGTTCTTGTCTTAGTAATAATTGTGCTCTGGAATATATATGCTCCAGTAAAATCAGAAGAAATGCTGATTAAAATAAAAAAAGGAGACACTGCTGCCACCATTGGGGAAAAATTAGAGCAAAATGGAGTAATCCGAAGTAAATTTTTGTTTCGCACTCTTGCTGCAATGAGAGGTACAGATAAACATTTAATTGCTGGAACCTATACCATTGGCGGAAAACACAACCTTTTACAAACCTTAAAAATGCTGGAAGAAGGAAATGTTACCGCAGTTAGAGTGACTATTCCCGAAGGGTTCTCTATGTATCAAACTCTGCATAGATTGGAGAGAAGTGGATTAGCCAGATATGAAGACCTCTATAAGGAAGCCACTAATCCGGATTTTGTCTATCAACTCACTGGTTTCAAAGTCAAATCCCTGGAAGGGTTTCTCTATCCTGATACCTATGCTTTTGACCCAGATGTTACCGTTCAAGAAATCTTATCAATTATGACGATGAATTTCTTTAATACTTTAAAGAAAGCAGGGATAGACCCTTATACCATAGACAATTTTTATGATAAATTAATTCTGGCAAGCATAGTAGAGAAGGAAAGTAATTATCCCGAAGAAAGGCAACTGGTTGCGGGAGTTATATATAACCGTCTAAGAGCAGGAATGAAACTGGCATCCTGTCCTACTGTAAATTATATTCTGGAACAAAGAGGCATTAAAAAGAAAGTCCTGTCTTTTGAAGATACCAAAATTCCTTCTCCTTATAATACCTATATAAATTATGGACTGCCTCCAACTCCTATCTGCAATCCATCACTTTCATCTATTATGGCTGCATTGAATCCTGCCGAAACAGATTATTATTATTTTGTTTCTGATAGGGATGGGCGAAATGATTTTTCTCGTACCGCAGAAGAGCATTTAGCTAAAGCTAAGAAATATCGTAGAAAAGAGTGGGAATAAAAAAACAGACCTATGTCTGGAGGGAAAATGGCTGGGATGGAAGGAGTTGAACCCTCACATACGGATCCAGAGTCCGCTGTCCTACCATTAGACGACATCCCATAAAAAAACTGGCTGGGCAGGGAGGATTCGAACCCCCGAATGGCGGGACCAAAACCCGCTGCCTTACCGCTTGGCGACTGCCCAAATATTCTGGCGGAGAGGGTGGGATTTGAACCCACGGTGAGCTTTTGACCCACACACGCTTAGCAGGCGTGCACCTTAAACCTGCTCGGTCACCTCTCCATCTAAAATAATCACTATATTTACTGGCGGAGGATGAGGGACTCGAACCCCCATGGGTAAAACCCGGCGGTTTTCAAGACCGCTGCCTTACCAATTAGGACTAATCCTCCCTCACCATTTTTATCTCTTCATCTTAAACAGCCTTTTTTGTCAATCAGTTTCTTTCCGCTGTTTATTTCATCCTTTTCTTTCAATTTACTCTGATTTACTTTTGAAGAACCGTGTAATTCTTTCCGGTCTTACTGCAAAAAAGTGAAACAGGTAGTTTTCCCCTTTTTAAAATTAATTATTCTGTCTTTGTAGATATCAGACACAGGTTCCTCAGGACTGTGTTCAGCAATAACTATTCCTTCAGGATTAAGTAAATCCCGGGAAAAAATGTGTTCCAGAGTGGGATTCAGTAATCTTTTATTATAGGGAGGATCCAGAAAGATTACATCCCATTTCTCTTCAGTGCTTTTGAGAAAAGCAAAGACATTCTTTCTCCAGATATGACAGGAATTACCACAGCCTAAATTCTGAACATTTTTGAGGATAACCGTCAAAGCAGGAATAGCAAACTCTACAAAATCCACCCAGATAGCACCACGAGAAAGAGCTTCCAAACCAAAATAACCAGTTCCCGCATAGAGGTCTAAAACTCTTTTGTCTGTGTAATCCTGATAGACACTAAATACCAACTCACGATTGAAAGCAGAGGTGGGACGAGTAGTGTGACCTTCAACCGTTTGAAGTTGGCGACCCTTATATTTACCTGTGATAATACGCATTTTTATTTCTTTGCCTTTTTAGCAGAAGATGAAGAAAATAACCCTTTAATGGTCATTTGTTCCCAGACTTTTTCAAAATCAGGACAAGTTATTATTTTAACATCAGCTCTTTGCTTGCAATGTTTAGCACATTTCTTACAGAGCTTGTTATATTTTTGCTCCTTTTTCGGGGTCATTAAGAATTTAATTTAGAGCCCTGCATCTCCAAAATAATAGCTACTATATCGCTGAGACTAACTTCAGTCAGCTTTTGCTCTTTATCAAATTTAGATAGTAGAGCCATCAGCAGGTCTTGAATGGTGTATTCAGAAATCTCATTTTCAGGTTCCATCAGATTAAGTTGAGCTTGCTGTTCTATCTCTTCCAAAATCTGTGAGAGAAGGTTAGCATTATCCTCATCCTCCAGAGCTAAAAAATCCTCATCTTCTTCAATATATACTTCAGTAGTCAGCGAACCCTCTTGTAATTTTTCCCTTGCCTGACACATATTTTCAAAACCCTGATGGTCAAGAATCTTGAAATAGGCTAATTCTTCCGGAGTGAAAAGTTGCTCTATCCTGGGGTCATAACGATTGTTAGGATTATTCACAATGCGAGAATGCATCTCTTCTATATGTTCCTGTATAGCAGGAGATTTGTCCGTTTGATAGATAAGTTCATAAATTGCTAACGCTTCATAAAACTGTTTTTGCTCCTCAAAGAGTTTTGCCAGAGTTAGCGTGGGTGTCCAACTTGGATTATTGGTCTTCATACCTTCTTCCTTATCTAAAATATAATTCATAAAGGTTAAACTGCCAATTTATGTCAATGAAAACCTTATCCTGTTTTCCAGGAAAAGAGCTTTAATTGAAATATTTTAAACTGAGACTGGCTATTTTATATTTTTGAATTCAAGTGATAAAAGCTCAGAACAGGACTTGTAATCCAGGAAATCAGCTTTCCAATTAAGAAAATTGGGGTATCTTATACAATTCTGAGTATTATTTCCAAAGTGAAGGTCTGGTCTATCACGGGATTACCATAATTGATAACTAAATCTAAGGTGGGACTTATCAATGCTTTTCCTGCATATGGATTAAGTGCTAAGTTACGAACATCCAGAGCATTTTTAAAAAAATCAATATAAACCCTCATAGTAGCAGATTTCGGGATTTTTTGCTTGTATATTTTATTTAAGTTTATTTCCCAGGCAAGATACCAGCGATTAAAACTTATCTTATCACCTCTATCCCATATTATAGTTACCGGGTTATCATTATGTTTTGTGAAGACCAAGTTAATTTCAGGATTCACAGGTAAAAGGTTAGATATACCTGTTTCGGGCAAGTCTTCTTTTTTTCCTTTAGTCGGTAGATTAAAGAATAGAGTCCGTTCAAAAGAAAAAACCAGAAGGGTGTATTGCCTGGTCGCTTGAACCTATTTCCATATAATTGAGCAAGGATTCGTTTTTCAAAATCAATCTCTTACTCTGGTTCAGGAATAGCTATGATTTTGACTTATGGGCTATAAGGCATAGCTGAGTAATTAAAATTTGGTCTTAATGCTATGGATTTTATGGGCTATTCGGAATTTTTTATATTTCATTATTATAGAATTCATATCCGGGAACTTCTGGTAACAATCCTGCTTCAATAGCTTGTTTAACGGTTCTGCAGGGAAGGTTATTTTCTATAATGTCTGCACGGGTTAGAGTGGTAAGGTCAATAAGGGTGCTATTTTCTGTGAGAGGAATCCCATTAAGAGAGTAAGTTTTTGTCATATTCCACATCAATTTAGTGAAGGCATTATACCAATTATTTAGAGGATGCTCCCGGTATTCTTTCATAGAGTTATAGGCATTGACATAGTTAGTGAGGTCCTGTCGGTATCCTGGAGAGGGAGATAATCTCTTCATATTTTTTGCGATATCGGCATAGAGTTGGTTTTGTGCTGTCTTGCGCCGAGGTGAATGTGAACGAGCATAGTAGCATTTCAAGCGTGGATTGTAACAATAAATCAGGTCATCAAAATTACCGCTATACGATTTAATCAGGTTTTTGTAATATACTTTCATTTTGCCCTCCTATAAGTTATAAAAGTGTAGATTATATTTAGTTGGTGGTGAGCTTATGTCCACTTTCGGACATAAGCTGGACATAAGTCGGACATGAGCTGGACATCAGCTCTCCATTTAAAGCAAAAAAAATTAATCTCTCCATAAATATAGGGATGACATTTAATGGTGTTTGGATGTTAATGGTGTGCAGATGTCCTCATCTGCACCAAGCGGTATAACTTTTACACTTTTTTGAAAAAATCTTAATGCGTGATAACTTTAAAATATGGTTTAAGTAATAATTTCATAAGTTAATCACGCAACTATGGTCTTAGCGATAAGTCATAATCTTGAGGACATTATGCAAAGGAGGACCTTTGCATACCATTACTTTTGCATACAATTAGGAGTGCGAAATGTATTCATCTAATAAAAGTACCATGCTTTTCTTATCTTTGTTTTATTTTTCTGAACTTTTTTATGATGAAGTAAAAACTCCTACGGAGTTTGAAATGAAAAGGACCTCCTTCCACCATTAGTTGCACAAGTTATTACTATCTTGCCAAATCCACAAGCTTCTAACCTTCTATTAGATAGTAGGAAATGATAAATCTTATCTATACTCACAGATAATGTAATGCAGTTTTATCTTTTTTATTATCATAAAGTTGCAAGTTTCTATGGAACTGGAAGGAAGAGGATTTCATTCTACCATTATAAATTTTTTGTCAGTTTTTATCCTGCCTGGAACATATCTATAGATAAGAATAAATTTAGAGGAGGATTAAAATGGCAAGATTCAGATCTTACAATGGTTACCGTCAGTATAATTCCGGTTCCGGCTGGAAATTCACTCATCGCACTGCTGCTGAACACAAAATGGGAAATTCTATTAGACCTGGTTATCAAGTGCATCACATCAATGGGAACAAAACTGACAATCGTTATTCTAATCTGACTGTGGTCTCTGCTGCAAAGCACAAAGATATCCACAAAAAGTAGTTAATGTCGCAATAGGGTCTGAGGCACCCCCAGCCTTTCTGCCTTCGGGCAAAAGGCTGGCTTTTTTATTTTTGGGATAGAATTCTTATTAATTTATCTTCAATCTCGTCAAAATAGCATATATCAATTCTATATTTTTCCATATCTTGTAATTGATTTCTAACAGATTGGGGTATATATTTTTTAGCAAATTCTTCATTTTTTAAGTGGGTCTTTTGAATATTAGTTAAAATGATATTAGTGCTAAAGACTCCTCCTTGAGATGCTGCTGAATAACTTTTTGATTTTATAACATCTCCGGTTATGCCAAAAGTTTTTGCTTCAAAACTGGAAATTGTTCCAAATTCAGTTAAATAAACTAAATCGTATTCTACTACACTTTGTGCTTTACTATCTGGTAGATAAGCATTTCCTTCGTTATCATATTCAAGATTATAAGCCTGTAGATTTTTGTAGACTCTGGATAATGCTTCTGGTTTCTTTTCTTTTATAATATCATAAAATTTTATGCTAAGCATAATTTCAAAGAACTCACCTTTTGTATAATTAATATCCAGTAATTGTGGAATATCGGTATCATATATGTGTTTGTGGGGGGGAATATTTTTAGAGGTTATCTCCTTACATATATTCACTATATTTTTGACCTGTTCCGGTTCATAAAATAAAAGATGTTTATCAACCGGAAGAGTTTGTTTTAATTCATTGATAATGCATAATTTTATCTGTCCCCAGTATTTATTATAAATATCCTCCTCATTAATTAAGCGATTGGTTAATTTCCAGCATTGGCGCAAGTCTTTGCAATCGATTTTGTCAGTGTTTTGATATTTAGTTCTTAATTTTTTTAAATCCCTTACGATATTCTCATATTCTTTTTGTATTTTATCATCTACATTATTTTTACAACATTGGAGGTTTGGCTTATAATTTTTTAGAATTTCATCAATTTTATTAGTTAAACTGGTTTTTTCTTCTAATTCTAAAGTGGGTTTAGCGAAATATTGATAAAAGAACTTAGCAAAATCTTCATTATTCAGAAAATATTGATTTATCTTTCTAATTTTTTCAATAGATAATCCTTCTGGTTGTTGTGAACTTACATAGTTTTCAAGGGTATTATTGGAATTAAAACAGGTAAAGCCATAAATATTAAAAACATCTTCAATATTTAGAATACATTTTGGTCCGTATTCGTCAGCTAATTTAAATCCTTTATAAACTTTAATCTTAAAGGGATTGCTATCAACATAGATCAATTTATCTTCAGGATTTTTTCTTTCTATATAAAGAGAAAGTAATGATAGAATCTGATTCTTTTTTCCTCCGCTGATATTGAAATATATACTGGGATAAAGGTCTTTATTATTAAATTCCTTTAATTTATCATCCAACTCATTTTCATCATCCTTAAAGCTAAGTAATTTAGAGGTTATATTTTTCTTTTTTAAAACATATTGTAAATTAGATGTCCAGTGTTTTTTTTCAGCATATTCCGAAGAAAGTATCACCGGAACTCTATTATCTTTAAATTCATCCATCAGTAAAGGGATAGCATTAACGGTATTATTATTAGTAGAAATAACGAGGTGAATATTCATAATATAATCTCCTTAAGAACCTAACTAGAGGTAGTTATAATTATTCATTAGAATTATTGAAAGTCAAAAGTCATTTTGAACCAACCGAGAGGAAGATTCTGGACCACTTTCCTGCTTTTAGGACTATAATTTAGCATTGCATAGGTGCAATAATTTTTACCAGAACCGAAGCCAAGTCTTATAATACATTCATTTTCTTTTCCTTCCACATACTGAAAATATTTATCCAGATTTTTATAAGCATCTTTTAATGGCGGGAAGTTCTCTATTACAGTTTTTTCTTTATAGAACTGAGTTTTATAGTAGTTCTTAATCATTCTGATAAAATCTGGCATAGATTTTTCATTCTCAGGAAGGAGTTTTTTAATACCAGGATTGCTTTTATCTGTGATATTTATAGTTAATTCCGAATGTAATATCCTTGGTTCTCTGGCAGAAAGTCCTAATTCCATAAAAAGTGGGATCGCAGGTTCTGTTTTTGATTTTTTATCCAAAGGAATTTGAGGTTTTTTAGGTTTCTCTTCAGCTGGTAAATTCTTAATTTCTACCTTTAAAAGAGTTAACCACTCATTTTTAAAAGGAATATCAGCGAATTTAATAAATTTAAAAGGGTCAGAAGGAATATCAGCCACCTTTTTTTCACTATTCCAGTAATCTAAAAGGATAGCTTGAACCTCCGAGTCATTACTTTTTTCCTGATTAAGTTTAACTTTCTTAGAATCTTGCAAAGAAGAAAGAATAGCAGTGCGAATAGAACCTTTTATAGAACTTCCTGGAATATAAGGTTGATATAGAGCGGTGTTGCGGATAAATTCTTTAATTAGACCCTGATTATCACCAGAACTTGTTTTTTTTATATACTCATCTGCGATATTTTTATTAATAAGGTAGTGATAAAACCAGGTATCCTTGACCTCCGGATTGAAGTTTTCCTGAAAAAATTGTTGGATAGCTACTATATCTCCTGTATACATCACTTTTTGAAATTCTTTTTCTTTTTCCTGTAACAGATAGTGAATGAATTCCAGTTGATTCAAGCGATAGAGATAGTTATCTTTAATAACAATTGTAAAGGGGTCTAATTCTTCACCTGTTCCAATATGAAATGGTGTTATAATCGTTAATGAATAGGGAATCTTAAAAGGTTTCATAGCTGCTCCTCCTTGATAAAGATGGGAAGATTATAAGAATAAAGATTTTGAACTATTTTAGAATGAGGATGAATATTTGGAATAAGGCTACCCTTAGGACGAGAATATCCCTCTTGAACAAAGAAAACAGCTCCTGGTAGAATGATATATAAAGGATATTTAAAAGGAGTTTCCTCCAGGGCAAAATCTCCTCCCACTTTAGCGAATTTTGTTTTACTCTCATAAAAAGCCCTTATGGGATCACTCTCAGCTGGAATCATATTAGAAAGATTCAGATAGGCATTATAATGAGGATATTCACCCCAGTCAAAAGGCTCCACTTTTATTTCAAATCTGCCTTTACCCGTATGTTTGTCTTTACCGAACCCCAGCATAGAGATAAGATTAAAGACTTTTTGCAGCTCTTCCAGCTCATATAAATCTGTTTCCAGATAGGATTCCATTTCTTTATTGTAAAAGTTTATAGGAGAGACAAACACATCTCCAGAAGGTATAGTAGTTCCGGTTAATCTATCTATTCTGTTATGGAATTCAAGAGTAGAGGCAGTTTTTTCTTGCTCTTCGTATGGTATATTAAGAGATTCGTTATACTTATGCAGTTCTTTCTTCATATTCAGATAATAGAAATCTTCTGGATCATATTCAAAGGATTTCTGTTTCAACATATCCCTTTCTATAAAACGATTCTTCTTCACTCTCTTATTAAAAGAATAGAGAAGTTTGTCATCTATCTTATTTGCGGGATGTGATTCATCCTTTAGTTTTTGCCAGATTTTGGAGATATTATTTTGACTCAAAGGAAATACCGGTTTAGGAAGTTTTCCTGCTGGAAATGCAGAAGAAAAAATTAGAGCCGGTCGCTTTTCCAGTTCAGCCAGCATTTCTTCCAGCTTTTTTTGCTCAGCTTCATAGAGATAATTTAAAGCCCAGCAAAAATGTCCAAAGATAGTATCACTATCCAGAGGAGTGGAAAACCCTGAAAGCGGTTTCCAGGTTATTTTATAGGAAGCCATTTGCATCCTCCTAAAGGATAATATCATCCAGAGATTTATCTACTCCATCAACCTTCAAATCGCGGATTTCAATTCTGCCACTTCCTCGGGAACCAGAACCACCCAGAGCATCATTCTGTAAAAGTTTTAGACCTTTAAGCAGGATATTCAGAAACTCATCTTCTTCATCAGATTCATAGGATTTCAAAATTACTTCCAGGTCAAATACTACTCCTGCGGGAACTCTTTCAATAATTCTCAAAGCACCACCTTTAGCTGTACCGGTGATGCGGTCTATAGCAACTTCAGTTTTGGATTCTACAAAATCAGAGAGCATTTTCTCTTTTAATTTCTCCTTATCTGTTTCCAGAGTACCATCTTCATTCATAACTCCTAAAAGCTTGCTATCAGAAAATATCACTCTGGTAGGTTTAGTGGGTTCTTTATCATGTTCCATATGCCCATAAATTACGGCAATCTTATTCTTATCCCAGTGGTTATCACCTCTTTCTTTCACACCAGGAATATCTCCACTGGAAACTAATCCATAATAGTGTTCCAGCAGAAAACGAGTTTTCCCTTTTAAGGAAGAACCAGGAATATAAGGTTCATTAGTTATGGGATTTTTTATGACGGGATTATCAATTCCTCCAATCTGCAGGGTCTCTTTATTACCTCCGATATGAAGACCACTTTTAAGTACTATCTTTCCTGTGATTTTTTTAGTTTTTAGCATTTTTGCCTCCTCTACCTATTTTTTTCCTTTGTCTCAGTATAAAAACCTACTAAGGCTTCCATAATCAGACAGGCTTTTTCAAAACGATCAATACTATCACCAATTTCGTTTACAAGTTCGTTAATAAATTTAGCAAAGTTTTCAGGTACACTTTTGTTATTTTTCTTGTACTCAACCTTAGGAACCAAAAGTCTAATGAGTATTTTCTTTTCTTGCTCATAGCCTTCTGGTAATTCTTTAATACGAAGAAATTCATTATAGAAGTTTCTAAGCCCAGTAGGACTTAGCATAGATTTTTTTTTGTATAATATCCGGCTAAATTCAATAGCATTTTTATGGGCTTTTTCTCCCACCCAATCCAGAACAAGTGAACCATCAGAATTGAAGAAGGGTCCAAAATTGAAATCTTCTCTGGGTCCGTCTTTTACATTTTGCTTATCTTGTTGATTCTGCCAGTTTTGCATTTTTATCCTCCTTATTTTTTGTTGAGTTTGTCTTTTTTCTATGTTTATATATGGTATGGCATACTGGGATTCTGATATTTTTCATTGTGGGACTTTCTTTTAGACCAATAGTATCCAGTAGTTTCTGAATGAAGTTCTGGAATTCCACATCTTCTTTCTTTAATAGAGGTGCTAAATTTCTACGGATATCGTAAAATAATAGGGATTGATACATATAATTTCGGATATTGGTCTCTTTCTTTAAGGTATTTATATACATATTATGATAGCTTAACAAGCGATAGAGAAATTGTTGAGTTAATTTCTGATCCGTTAACCAGATATCCAGATTTTTAGATAATTGCAAAAGTTCCGGTACTTCTTTCCATTTTACTACCGATTCATAAAGATATAGACTGTCCTTGCCTGGCTCATTTTTAGCTAATTCCAGCTTTTCATCTGTGCTATGAATAGAGAATCTGATTGGCTGCTTGGGATGAATTAAAGTTATGGCAGCAGAAAAATGAAGATGAGGATTTCTGCCACAATATTTATCAAACTCCTCTCGCAACTCACTGGAGAATTCTATAATCTTATCATAGGCTCCAATCATACAGAAATCATCTCCACCTGAATAAATGGTATAGATGGATTCCGGATATTTTTCTTCCTGAAGCTTATGAACCACGGTGCTAAAAAAGTAATGTAGCATACTGGAAAGAGTGGTATAATCAGTAATAGAGCAGGCAATCATATTGTTTTCATCAAACTTCCAGGGATTACTCAGCAAAAAGCCAAGGTTATCTACATCACCTTTAATTACCGCATTGGCTTGCAAACCTTCGCTATTTTCCGCTATTTTACTGAAATCTTTAACCGTTCCATCAGCATTTTGGGGAACATATGTAGCAACTGGGAAGACAGGTAAATATGCTTCCTTTTCTTTAATCTGGAAATAATAGTGTCCGGGTTTTAATCTTTTGACTTCCTCACCCAGCACATTACTTAAATGCATATTCGCAAAACTGATATAAGCGGCTGGCTCTTCTTTCTCGCTATAGTAAATTTTGTAGAAATTATTATGAACCAGCTCTCTTCCCAGCTTTATTTCTTTCCTGCAATGGGGACAGACCCTTGCTTCTATATCTTCAGGATCTTCATATCGCTGATATTCCGCAGTAGCTTCAGCTTCAGCATTTCTTCTGTGGCAGAAAGAACAGATTTCGTTATGATAAAGATTATTATGATTGATGACAAAATTCTCAGCTTTCCATTTGCTTTCTTCTTTCAAAATACTATCAAAGCGATGTAGTTTTTCCTTTTCCAGATTTTCAAACACACGATTCATTGTCATCAAAAAGTTTTGCATATTCAAGTCCTGCTGAGGATTATCTAAAATGGTATCCCAATTAAGATTAAGACTCACCGTGCCAAGGAATCTCTGATAGATATCTTTGTTTATCTGCTCTTTTAAAATCTGAAGTTTAGCGATATTTTCCTCTATGGCAGGTGCAAGCATCAGCCACTTGCCACCCAGATTGGAAAATATATTCAAACGAGAAAGAGAAAGCTCTTTTACCACTCTTTGAGCGGTTAATTCATTTATCATCTGAATTTGGAAGGACCTTGCTCGCAAAAGTTTACTGGCTTTATTGGAATTTTCCGGATTTAGGTCGTAAAGATAGGTCTGAATGCCATTAAGGTCACCTGCTACAATCATTAAAGGACTATCCGGTTTCTTTTCGCCTTTTCCCGCAGCATAAAAAGCGGCAGCAATGGTAGCTGTGTTT
>Ga0209508_1000629_pt1 | contig 33650 bp, 28 predicted proteins | sample AD_UKC129_MetaG_FD_184427 | JGI IMG/M metagenome (GOLD analysis project Ga0209508, IMG submission 184427) | Active sludge microbial communities of municipal wastewater-treating anaerobic digesters from Canada - AD_UKC129_MetaG (SPAdes) (version 2) | ecosystem: Engineered > Bioreactor > Anaerobic... | reverse complement strand
TTTTCAGATCGTCGTTTGTCACCTGGAGGCCGCTGAAAGCCCCCGTGTCCATGAACGCGGCGCCCCACGAGAGGTTCAGGTCGAAGGGAATAACGCGCCACAAACCATCGCCGTCATTGTCGTGATACAGGCTCATGTTGGCCCAGACGTCGTCGTTCTCATGGAACAGCCGGGCCGCGACGACGTAACTGATGACCTGCGGGACATCCAGGTAATCGAAGATGTTGGTCATGCGCTGTCCGACCGACTGATTTTCGCTGAGGGCGTTGGCCAGTTCCATGTAATCCGCGTTATTGTCCCACCGCCGCGTCTTCTTCTCGAATCCGCCGGTGCTGAAGATCGGCCACTGAATGGTTCCCACCGCGTTATAGATCGCGCCGTTCGGATCGTACCCAAGCCGTTCGAGCAGTTCCTCGCTGTGAACGTCGTTGTGATTGGCGAGCTGGTAGAAGTTTCCGTTCAACTGCAACCGGACCGGGTGGTAGAACGGCCCCGCCGCCCCCGTTTCCTCGCACAGCCAGTAACTCAACCCCTGCCGCATGTAGGTGGGATCCGGATAATCCGCGACAAACGAGGTCTGCCGGATCCGGTCGCCCGAGCTGTTGTAACGAAAAGGATGCTCGCGGTTGAACCGCACGCGATGGGATTTCTTGTTGTAGCCGGCCGTCGTATTGCCGCGCAGCCACATCCGCACGTTGTCGTAGAACTCGCCGTCGTAAAAGATCGAAACATATCCGCCCGCGTCCGAATCCGCGCCGGTCTGCGACGTCGTCGGTCCCGGCTGGAGCACCGACGGCGGCGCGAAAATGTGAATCACCGGAATCGAGCTCGTGACGTAATTCGGGTTCACCACGGTGCCGAAGTACTCAGCCGTCGCCGCCGGATCGCTGAACACCGGGAGACGCGAACTGATGAAGCTGGTGTCGCGCGCCGTCACGCGATAACGCACCATCTGGCCCGTGGTGCTCGCGGATGCAGGGATGATAGCGCCATACACCCCGTCGCCCGCCGCGCCGTCCCCGTGCAACCCGTCGTCGTGCATCGGAATCGTCTGTTCCGGGTTGAACATGACGCGGTAGGTCAGGGTCACGTCGGCCACCGGACGCACAGTCGGGAACACCCTTGCCGTGACGACGAGATCCTCGTGATCGAGCGGCACGTTGGGCGTGTGCTTCACGTCGGCGATGCCCGGCCCCAGTGCGGCGGAACCGCCCAGGTTTTCGCTCCCGGGCGTGGGTTGGATAAAGTAAACGCCGCTGGTGCTGTCTCCCGCCAGAGTCGTCCCGATCAGCTCCGGCAGGATGAGGAACGAACTGTCCGACGCCGAGAGGTTCAATCCCTGGATCGCCAGGATGTTCGTCCCGGACCGAAGCAGATTCGTCGCGACGCCGAACGCCATGCTTTCGAAGCTGGTTGCCGGGTGCGCCGCGACGGCCGACGAATTCCAGGAGAGGTCTTCAGCGGGCGCGTTGACCCGCGCCAGTTCCACCCCGTTCACCCACGCCACGAAACCGTCGTCATACTTCATTCGCAGCGTCAGCACAGCGAAGTTCGACGGCGCGTCCACCTCGAACGGCACGCGGATAAAGACGGACGCGTTCTGATTCAGCATGGCCGCCTGCGTCCCCAGGCCGATGTCGCCGGGAGCGCCCGCGTTAAAGCCGACGCCCGTGCTGCCGGCGGTCCAGGATTGCACATCGAACGGTTCATTGGTGGCGTTCCCCGTCCATGTGTAGTGTATTTCGCTCCCGCCGTTCGCCACGGACGGAACCAGGACATGCGCGGGAGCGCCCGCGGGCACGAGCGCGACGTTGCTGGACATCAGGGCGAACCCGAACGACACCCCCGCCGCCTGCCCGGGATACGGATCAAACGCGGTCACCACGGTCCCCGAGGGGTTCACGAGAGCGAGATACTCACCCTCGGCACTCAGCTTGAAGTTGGTGTGCAGCGGCGCGCCCGGAGTGCGGCGGTTCTTGTCCGACGCGAACACGATCATGAATCCGCCCGGAGGCAGGTTCGTGGACGGGAACTCCCACTTGTCCAGGTCGTTCTTGTTATCGGTCAAAGCCCAGCCGGACAGGTTCACTGGCGCGGAAGACACGTTCTGGATCTCGATCCAGTCCGAGGTGTCGCCATCCTCGTCGAGCAAAGGCGGACCGCCGCTGGGCGTGTCGGCGTTGGACGCCATAAATTCACTGATGCGAAGCTGCGCCTGCGCCACGCCGGCGGATAGGAACAGGCAGGCAAAGGCGAGCAGGATTGAGGCGGATGCCGAAGTCGACTTCATGATCGGTATTGAGACAGGGCAAGCTGTGTGCCCATGGAAGAATAAGGAAACGTCCTTGCCTGCGAAAGCCTCTTCCTCGGAAGTCGCAGCTCCGGCCTCATCCCTGGCGACAGGCCCTATTGGATTCCACGTTGGACAATTCTTTTCGCATATGCGCGCAGAATTGTCCCGCGCCTGCAGAGGGGAAGTCTCGTAAGTTTCAGAAAACAAGGCGTTTAGCAATTCCGGCAGGACAATTCCTGTCGCATATGCGCGCAGAATTGTCCCGCGGGCCTGGTGAGGCAGTTCGATGCTCAGGCTTTCTCGAATGTGATCTCGCCGTTGTGCGCCGACACTTTAATGTGGTCGCCGGGCTTGAAGTCGCCGGTCAACAGTTTCGTTGCCAGCGGGTCGAGCAGTTGCGTCTGGATGGCGCGTTTGAGCGGGCGCGCGCCGAACTGGGGATCGTAGCCTGCACGCGCCAGCAGTTTGCGGGCGGACGGCGTGGCATCGAGCGTGAGCTGCTGGGACTGGAGGCGCCGGCCCAGGCGTTCGAGCTGGATGTCCACGATCTTCGCCAGGTGCCCTTCGTTCAGGCTGTGGAAAATGATGATGTCGTCGATGCGGTTCAAGAATTCCGGCCGGAAATGCGCCTTCAACTCGTTTCGCACGAGCTTCTCCATTTCGGCCTGCTCTTTCTCTGAACGGGAGCCGGATTCGTAGAACTCCTGAATGATCGGCGAACCGATGTTGCTCGTCATGATGACGATGGTGTTCTTGAAATCGACGGTGCGTCCCTGGCCGTCGGTCAGGCGCCCGTCATCGAGCACCTGCAGCAGCACGTTGAAGACGTCGTGGTGCGCCTTCTCGATTTCGTCGAAGAGCACGACGCTGTAGGGGCGGCGGCGGACGGCTTCGCTCAACTGGCCGCCTTCCTCGTAGCCCACGTAGCCCGGCGGGGCGCCGATCAACCGCGCGACGGTGTGCTTCTCCATGTATTCGCTCATGTCGATGCGGATCATGGCGTTCTCGTCGTCAAACAGGAACTCGGCGAGGGCGCGGGCGGTCTCGGTTTTGCCGACGCCGGTGGGGCCGAGGAAGATGAACGAGCCGATGGGGCGATTGGGTTCCTGCAAACCGCTGCGGGAACGGCGCACGGCATTGGCAACCGCCTGAACGGCTTCCTCCTGGCCGATGACGCGCTGTTGCAGGCGTTCCTCCATCCTGACCAGCTTCTCCCGCTCGCTCTCCAGCATGCGCGTCACGGGAATGCCCGTCCAGGAAGCGACAACGCGGGCGATGTCCTCGTCGGTGACTTCCTCGGAGAGCAGCCGTTCGCCGGTGGGTTTTTCGCGCAGCGCTTTTTCGGCGGCGGCCAGCTTCTTTTGCAGTTCCGGCAGGCGCCCGTATTGGATCTGGGCGGCGAGGTTGAGGTCGCCGCGGCGTTGCGCCTGTTCGAGTTTGATCCTGGCCTGCTCGATCTGGCTGTTGATGATGTTGGCGGCGTTGATGGCGGCCTTTTCGTTCTGCCACTGGGCTTTCAGCCGTGTCGATTCCTCCTTCAGGTTGGCGAGTTCCTCTTCGATTTTCTTTAAGCGCTCGCGCGACGCCTCGTCTTTTTCCTTCTTCAGGGCGTTCTGCTCGATCTCGAGCTGCAGGATCTGGCGCTCCAACTGGTCGATCTCGGTCGGCATTGAGTCCAGTTCCATTCTCAGCCGCGACGCCGCTTCGTCCACGAGATCGATGGCTTTATCGGGCAGGAAACGGTCGGTGATGTAGCGGTGCGACAGCGTGGCGGCGGAGACCAGCGCGGCGTCCTGGATGCGCACGCCGTGATGGACCTCGTAGCGCTCCTTCAATCCGCGCAGGATGGCGATGGTCGCCTCGACCGTCGGTTCAGAGACAAACACCGGCTGGAAACGGCGCTCGAGCGCGGGGTCCTTTTCGATGTGCTTGCGGTACTCGTCGAGCGTGGTGGCGCCAATGGCGCGCAGTTCGCCGCGCGCGAGCTGCGGTTTCATGATATTCGCGGCGTCGGTGGCGCCTTCGGCGGCGCCGGCGCCCACCAGCGTGTGAAGCTCGTCGATAAAAAGGAGAATGCGTCCCTCGCTTGCGACAATCTCCTTCAGGAACGCCTTCAACCGGTCTTCAAACTCTCCCCGGTACTTCGCGCCGGCGATCATCGCGCCGAGGTCCATCGCCACCAGGCGCTTGTTCTTCAGCGATTCGGGCACGTCGCCGCTGACGATTCTTCGCGCCAGCCCTTCGGCAATGGCGGTCTTGCCCACGCCCGGCTCGCCGATCAGCACCAGATTGTTCTTCGTGCGTCGCGTGAGCACCTGCATGACGCGGCGGATTTCCTCGTCCCGGCCAATGACGGGGTCGATCTTGCCTTGCCGGGCGAGGGCGGTGAGGTCGCGCCCGTACTTCTCGAGCGCCTGGAATTTGTCCTCGGGATTGGGATCGACAACGCGCTGGGTGCCGCGCAGGTCGGCGAGCGCGCGCAGCACCAGGTCGCGTTTGAGCCCGTGTTTCTGGAGGATCCTTTTGAGCGACGTGTCCGCCTGATCGATCAGGCCGAGCAGGAGGTGCTCGGTGCTGATGTATTCGTCCTTGAGTTTGCCGGCCTCGGTCTGAGCGGCCTGCAGGGTTTTCCGGAGGCTGTCGCTGAGGAACGGTTCGCCGCCCTGGACCTTGTGGCGACGGGCGAGCTCCTGTTCGAGATCGGGTTTGAGGCTCGCGGGAGACACCCCGATCTTCTGCAGCAGATCCGGGATCAGGCTGTCGGTCTGGCCGATCATCGCGAGCAGGAGATGCTCGCCGTCGATCTGCTGATGGGAGTACGCCTGGGCGATGCGATGGGCCTCCTGCAACGCTTCCTGTGATTTAATCGTCAGCCGATCCAGTTGCATGGATACTACTTAATCCGGGTCGGTGCGGCGTCAAGCGGCTTGGACTGCGGATGTCTCACCCCCTGTGCCATGCTGCGGGCAAACAATGACACGAGACATGATGAACCAACAGATGGAACTGGGTTTTGGAACGGTGCGCGACTGTCCGTCGCGGCGTCGCCGGCAGGAGAGGCGGCGGCGGGCGAACTGGTGGTTTGACCGCATGCGCGAAGTGGTGAACAACGCGCTGGAATGGCACTCTGCGCCGCCGGCGCGGCCGGAGCAGATCTGGTTTCCGGAGTAACGGCGGGAAGGCATTCATATTTCGATGCCTTTGACGTTGCATTGAACGTTGGGCGTTGAATGTTGAATGTTCAATCACCCCACGCCTACTCGTGCCGGAGCGCTTCGACGGGATCCATCCGGGCGGCGCGCAGGGCGGGGTAGATGCCGAACACAACGCCGACGAGAGCGGAGATGGTGAAGGCGAGCAAGGGCGACCAGAGGGTCACGATGGTTTTCATCCCGGCGGCCTGCGTCACGATGAAGGGAATGATCAGCCCGAGCATCACACCAATAATGCCGCCGGCGCCGGAGAGCATGACCGTCTCGATAAGGAACTGCATGACGATATCGCGTCGCCGGGCGCCGAGGGCGCGGCGGATGCCGATCTCGCGGGTGCGTTCCGTGACGCTGGCCAGCATGATGTTCATGATGCCGATGCCGCCGACGAGCAGTGAGATGGCGGCGATGGAGCCGAGGACGATGTTGAAGATCTGCTTGGTCCGCTCGGCGCGTTTGAGCAGTTCGAGAGGCACGACGATGTCGTAGTCCTTCTTCTTGTGGGTACGTTCCATCAGTTCCTTGATGGCTTCGGCGACGCCGGTGACCTGTTCGAGAGAAGCGACCTGGACCGTCAGGTCGTGCAGTTGCACGTGTTCAACCTCGAAGCTGCCGCTGCGTTGCCGAATCAGGACTTCGCCGAAGCGCGCTTTGCCGGTTTCCAGGGGAATGAACATGCGATGTGCGGCCTGCTTTGCGTCAGCCGTCTCGCCGTTCGCCTTGATTTCGGCGCCGCGCGGTTCCATAACGCCGATCACGCGGTAATAGTCCATCCCGACGCGGACGTGCTTGCCGAGCGGGTTCTCGAGCGGGAACAGGGCGGGAACCATCTCGGCGCCCAGGACGCAGACGCCTGCTTCGGCGTACATATCCGTCTCGGTGAAGAACCGTCCGCGGGCCACTCGATGATTTCGCATCTCCGGGTACCACGGCACGGTTGAGACGACGTCGCAATCCACGCGGCGGTCGATGTTCCAGACGTATTCGCGGATGATGCGGGCGGGGAGCACGACCTTCACGCCGGGAATGGTGGCCTGGATGCGTTGGGCATCGGTGTAGGTGATGCCGTATTGGAGGACGGAACTCTGGCTGCCGCGATCGGACACTTTTTGTTCCTCGGGCGGCTTGACGCTGCGGAGGAGGATGTTGTGGCTGCCGAGGCTCTTGATTTCCTCCTGGGCTTCGAAGCTGGCGCCTTCGCCGATGGCCAGCATGGCAATGACTGAACAAACGCCGAAGACAATGCCAAGCACGGTCAGCAGCGAGCGCAGGCGGTGGAGCCAGAGGCTTTTCAACCCGAGCCGCACGGCGCGTTTCAGGCGCGAGAACGAAACGGCGAACGGCGCGCGCGCCGGTCTGGAGCTGGGTTCAGTGCGTGACATCGGTTTCAATCTCGCCGTCGCGCAGCCGGATGGCGCGACGCGCGCGCTCGGCAACATTCGGGTCGTGCGTGACCAGGATCAGCGTTTTTCCCTGCTCGTTGAGTTCGTCAAAGATCTTCAGGATTTCCTTGCCCGACGAGGAATCGAGGTTGCCGGTGGGTTCGTCGGCGAGGATGACGAGAGGATCGTTCACGAGCGCGCGGGCGATGGCCACGCGCTGCTGTTGTCCGCCGGAGAGTTCGAAGGGTTTGTGGTTCAACCGGTCGCCCAGGCCGACGCGTTCGGCCAGGACACAGGCGATTTCACGGCATTCGTCCTCCGGCCGATCCTGGTAAAACAACGGCACCTCGATGTTCTCCACCACCGTGAGCTGCTGGATCAGGTTGTAGGACTGGAAGATGAATCCCAGCCGCCGGCCCCGCACCGCCGACAGCGAGTCGTCGTCCATCTGCGAAACATCGTCGTCGCCAAGCAAGTACCGCCCGGAGGTGGGGCGATCGAGACAGCCGAGGAGGTTGAGCAGGGTGGATTTGCCGCAGCCGGACGGGCCCATGATGCTGATGTATTCGCCCGGCGCGATGCTGAACGAGACGCCGCGCAGAGCCTGAACGGACACCGCGCCCATCTGGTACGTCTTGCGAACGTTCTCGAATTGAACAATGGGAGAGGACACAGCGCTCACCTGCGGGCCGTGGTGGTCGGAATAGCCGGCGCCGGTTCCGGGACCGGAAGCGGAGCTTCTTCGGCCGGCATCTCCAGTCCGGATCCGCCGGGCCCAAGAGTTTCCGGAAGCCTCAACAGAACGCGCTCGCCCTCGCGGATGCCGGATTTGATCTCGATGAAATTGTCGTTGAACTCGCCGGTCTGCACTTCGCGGCGTTCCGGCTTCAGGCCGTTCATGACATAGCACACGTGCTTGCCTTCTTCCGGGACCACGGCCTGAACCGGCACGTAGATCGCGTCCTCGAGGCGGTTCACGAGGATCTCGACCTTGGCGCTCATGCCGGGCTTGATCCATTCGTGGGTTCCATCGATGGCGACCGTGGTGAGATAGACCTTCATGTCGGGATTCAGCCAGCGATTCTGCGAATCGGGGAGCACGCCCACCTTGATGATTTCGCCGGTCAACATCTGGTCGGGGAACGCGTCCACGGTGATGCGGGCTTTCTGGCCTTTCTTCACCTTCTTGATGTAGCTCTCGTGCACTTTCACGCTGACGGCCATGCGGGTCATGTCCGGGATGGTGATGATCGCCTGGCGCTCGCGCACGGTGGCGCCTTCGCGGATGGGTTCCTGGCTGGCGTAGATGACACCGTCGTCGCGGTTGGCGCCGTACACGACCAGGCCCGGTTTCATCGCGCGCATGGTGCACTTCTCGAGCTGATCCTGGAGATCTTTGAGTTGCCGTTCCTGGATTTCGTACTGTCCGCGCGCGGAGTTCAATCGCGCTCTGGCCTGCGCGAGTTTCGAAACAGCCACGCGCCGGGCCTTGTCCAGTTCGCGCACGGCCTCGACGTACTTGGAGAGCGCTTCCTCGGCGAGCTTGATGAACTCGTACTTGAGGAAGAGGGCCTGGGCCGTCTGGGCGGTTTGCACCTTGAGCCGCGCGCTCTCGTACGCGATTTCGTCGCGTGTAACTTCTGTTCGCGGCACAAACCCTTTCTCGAACAACCTTTTGGTCCCTTCCAAGGTGGTGGCCGCCTGCTGCAATTCCTTCTCCGCGACGCGCAGATCGTCTTCGAGCTTGCGCAACCGTTGCATGGCCTCGCCATCCCCCAACAGGTCGATGTCGGCGTACTTGGTGAAATCGATCCGGAACGTGCGCGTGGAACGCAGAGGTTCGGGCTGCGGGGCGGGCGCCCCTTGTCCGGACTGCGGCGGCGTGACGACGGGCAGATCGGCCGGCGGCAGAGCGGTGCCGTCGCGCGGAACCACTGCGCCGGCCAGCGCAACGAGCTCACCGGCATTCGGGAGGTTGGCGAGCACCGCGGTGCCATCGACAGGCATCACCGGAGTGGCTGCGGACGGCGAACGATGCACCGCCACCTCGGCGTTTGCCGTATCGGTCACGTCATTGGTGGTGGCCTCCGCGAGGTAGCGGTCGAGGCCGAGTTCACGGACGATCTGTTCCGTCACCTTGTCGCCGAGGAACTTGTCGAAATCCATCCGGGCGAAGCGGACCTTTTGTTCAGCGGCCTTGAGGTCGCTGTCGTTCTGTCCGAGCTGGATTTCGTAGTTCTGTTCGGCGTCGGTGAGGGTGGCGAGGGCGGACTGGTATTGGATTTCCTGCTGGACGATCTGCTTTTGCAGTTCGGAGGAATCGAGTTCGACCAGCACCTTCCCGTTCTTCACGTCTTCTTCGGTCACCAGATAGCCTTCTTCGACGATCCTGAGGATTTTGGCTCCCTGGTAACCGACGCGGACTTCGCATTTGATTTCCTGGGCTTCGAGAGCCTGGATGCTGCCGCCCTCGGTGACGATGATTTCGAGCGGACCGCGCCGGGCGGCGAACGTCGGCGCGTCCTGGGCGGAGCCGGCGCCGCGTTTGAACCAGAACAGGGCGGCGGCGGCGATGACGACGACCGCCAGGGCGATCCGCCAGAATGGCTGGTGTCGGACGAATGTGGTGATGTTATTGGGTTGCGGCATCGGAAACCTCCTGCCATTGGCCGTTGTCTTTGATGTATAGGATTCCCATGTTATTCCAGAATTGAAGCCGCGCGATGGTGTGGGTGACGAGTGCCTGGGTGCGCTGGTTGCGGGAATCGATGAGCGCGTTCTGCGCATCGACCTGGTCCTGCGCCCGGGCGCGGCCGACCTCGGAGAGCAGTTCCTGTTCTTCGACGCGGCGCTCGGCGATCTGCACGCCCACCTCGCTGATCTCGTAATTGCGTTTGGCCTGGTCGAGCGTTCGCCAGCTCTCGCGCACCTGGAGGCGGATCTGGTCTTCCTGCTGCTCGAGTTCGCGCTGCGCGCGCAGCTCGGCGATGAGCGCCGAGCGGTAGGCGTTGCGCTCCGCCTTGCGGTCGAAAGGCAGGTTGACATCGAGGCCCGCGTTCCAGCGGTAGCGTTCCGGATCGGGAACGGCGAACTGGCCGTTCCGCTGTTCCGGGCTGTTGAACCCCACATTCGCCGCCAGATCCAGTTGCGGCCGGAGCGCGTCGCGCGCGAGAGCGACGGCGCGGCGCGCGTCCTCGAGCCGGTCCTTCGCGTTCATGAAATCCATGCGCGCCGCCAGGGCGATGTTGATGGAATCCTCAATGTCGATCTCGGGATGGCGAATGGTCAGCTTCTCCAGTTCGCTGTCGTCCAGGATCAGGTTCAACGTCACGGGCACCCCGAGCTGGCTCAGCTTGAATTCATCCAGTGATTCCTGATAGGCGCGGACGGCGTTGACCCATGCCCCCTCGGCGCTGAGCTCCTGCTGTTCGAGGCGGCCGAGGTCCGCGATCGTGACCCGGCCCTCCTGGGCCAGCGCCCGGGTGCGCTCGGCGTTGCGGCGCGAACTCTGAAGGTTGAGGTAACTGTTGCGGGCGGCGTCGCGCCGGCCCAGCACGCCGTAATAGGCCGTCGCCACCTGCACGCTGAAATCCTTCCGGAACCGCACAAAATCGCGGATGTCGTAAAGCAGGTTGCGCTCAGCCTGCGTGAGGTTCTCGATCTGTTGCTTGAAACCCGCGTTCCGCAGCAGCGGCCGGGTAAACGTCGCCGCCACCTGAGACGACGTGACAGTGCGGGGATCTCCCGTGATGAAGCGAAGGAAGTCGGTGGTGAAACTGGCCGTGATCCGCCCCACGTCGCGCATCAACCAGCTCACATCCAGCGAACCGTTGGCCGAAACGCGGCGCTGCTCGACCAGATTGTCGCTCAGTTCCACCGTCGGTTCGCCGGTGTCGGGGTCGATGACCACGCTGAGGGCCTGCTCGGTCTGACCGGCGACCCGGGCGCTGCCGCGGCCGGAGAAAATCGGGGTGAACTGGTGCCGGGCCAACGTCAGGCTCAGGGCGGAAAGATAGAGCTGTTCCTTTCGGGATTGGAACACGCGGTTGTGGCGGACGGCGATCTTGAGGGCTTCCTCGAGGGACAGCACGCGGGCGCCGATCTCTTTCTCGGCATCGGCACCCAGGAACTCGACGGCATTCGTGACCACCGGCAGGGATTCGAGGTTGAGCACATTGGTCTGTTCGATCGTGAAGGCCGGGTCCATGTTGGGAACGGCGGCCGCCTTCTCGGCGAGCGTGCGATACGCCTCCTTGTCGGCCGATTTCCGGTAATGGTTTGCGGTACAGCCGGCGGACAATGCCGCTGCCAGCGTGATCGGCACCAGCCAACCGCATCGTTTCTGCAATGTCTTCACGGGTTCGCCAACGGCAAATAGACTCATTCCCGGACCGCTCTGTTCATCTCCGTCGTTCTGAATCACGCAAACCAACTTCGGAATATACCGCGTGGGCGAGGAGAAGTTGCGATCCGTTGACGGATTCTCGTCGCTGGGTATTGGACAGGACTGCGCTCCAAATGTCACGCACGCCGCGACTTAGGGAAACGAAAAGAAGCGGTTGTGATGCTGAACGTTAGGCCGGCAGGTCGCCGGCGGTTCAACCGGCGGAAGACTGTTGCTGAACTGCACGGCACTCGCAGACAAACCGGCGGATGAGGTCGAGTTCCTCGTTTCCAGCAATGGTGTGGGCTTTCATGAATTCGTGGAACCGGATGTTCAAACCCGCGTTCCGCAGAATCGCCATTTGCTGGCGGACCGGTTCAATCCGGATCATTGGATCCCGCGTGCCGTGCGTGATGAGAATGCGCTGTTCCTTTGCGACCGGTGAAAGCTCCTGGACGAGCTGTTCGGGCTGGCAGACGTAGCCGCTGATCCCGACGATGCCGGCGAACCGGTGCGGGTAACGCAAGCCGATTTCGATGGACATGAGGCAGCCCTGGGAGAAACCGCCGAAGATGGTCTGTTCAGTGGGAAACCCTTGCGCGCGCTGGTGATCGAGCAGTTCAAAGAGCATTTGTCGGCTGCGTCGGACGCCGGGAACCATGTCGCCCGCGAAATCGAACCAGGAGTAGCCGCCGTAGTATTCGTCCGGCGCGTTCACGAGCAGGTAATTCATCCAGGGAAGGTCCATGGCTTCGGGCAGCCAGCGGTAACCTTCGATGCTGTCGCCAAGGCCGTGCAACATGATCCAGAGCCTGCGGGATTGCGTCTCTCTGGCGGGAATCAACTCGTGGTCAAGCATGGCGTACTATTCGCGGTTCGGCGGACTGATGCGGCTTGCTTCCTCGTCTGCCCATGCGGCCAGTTGTTCGCGCTGGGCCTGCGTCAATCGGGCCTTTGGATGGCCCCACGTGTAGCTCGGCAACGGCATGGTGCCGTACTCCACTTCGTCCCGGATCCCGCGCAGCATCTTCGCCGCGCGCCGGGCGTCGTCGCGCGGCCAGTTGGAGAAATTCAGTTCCTCGCGCCCGTCGTTGACGTGATCGACGAGCCACCATGAAACCGGCGCCACGCGGCTGTACCACGGCCAGCGGGTTTCATGGGAGTGACAGTCATAGCAACTGTTCCGGATCATCTCGGCAATTTCCGGGGGCGGCGTGTGGGCGGCCATGAAATCGCTTCCCGGAGCGACGGGCGGATTGCTGAGCGTGGGATTGATCAACAGAGCGGCGGCACCGCACACCGCCGCTCCCCCGAGGAACCATTTGGCGCGCTTTTTCATAGGCGAACAGTCATCGCGTGGCCCATCAATCCGAGGCGAGAGAATTCAGGAAAGTTCCCGGAAATGCAAACGCAACGTCATTTCCCGATGCAGAACCGGCTGAAGATCATGTCCAACAGGTCGTCCGTGGCCGTCTTGCCGACAATCTCGCCCACGGCATTGACGCCGATTCTCAGGTCCATCGCGACCAGTTCGAGACTCTCGTCCGAGCGCAGTGCGTCGATGGCCCGAACCACCGCGGCCCTGGCGCGGTTCAACGCGTCCTGATGGCGCGAATTGATCATGACCTCGAGCATTTCGGTCCCGACGCCTCCCGACCACACCAGTTCCCTGATCCGATCCTTCAGCGTTTCAATTCCATCGCCCGTCAGGCATGACACGTCCACAACCGGAGCGTCCGGGAGCAAAGACGCTTCCAGCCGCGCCGGCAGGTCCGCCTTGTTGCGCACGATAATGCGCTTCCTGCCGGCCAACTCTCCCAGATGGCGGGTATCGGCCTCTGTGAGCGGTTCCGAGCGGTCCAGCACATGCAGAATGAGTTCCGCCCGCTCGAGGGATTCCCGGCTGCGGCGCATCCCTTCCAGCTCGATCTGGTCTCCGGCTTCCCGCAGCCCCGCCGTGTCCACAAACACGATCGGCAGCCCGCGGACGTTGGCCGTCTCCTCGATGGTGTCGCGTGTGGTGCCGGGGATGGGCGAGACGATCGCCCGATCGCGCCCCAGCAATTGATTGAGCAGGCTGGACTTGCCGGCATTGGGCCGGCCGACGATGGCCGCGCGAACGCCGCGGCGCAGGATCTGACCTTCGTTGGCCGTGGCCAGCAAGCGGTCCATGAACCGCACCCCGCGATCCATGCGCTCCAGCAACTGGTCCTTTGTGTCCGGCGCGATGTCCTCGTCCGGGAAATCGATGTGCGCCTCGATGTGCGCCAGGGTCTGCATCAGTTGCTCGCGCACTTCCTCGATGCGCTTTGAAAGTTTCCCGGCCAGTTGTTCGTTCGCGGCGCGCAACGCCAGTTCGGTCCGGGAATGAATGACGTCGGCAATCGCCTCGGCCTGGGCGAGATCGATACGCCCGTTCAGGAAGGCGCGCCGCGTGAACTCGCCCGGCTCGGCCAATCGCGCGCCGGCCGCCAGGACGGCATCCAGGACCAGCTTGACCGGGAGAATGCCGCCGTGGCAGGTGAACTCGACGATGTCCTCTCGCGTAAAGGTGCGCGGCGCGCGCATGACGGCGGCGAGCACTTCATCGATCTTCTCGCCGTCCCGGACCACATGGCCGAAGTGAAGGGTGTGAGACGGCGCGGCCGAGAGCGTGCCGGCTTTCCCGGCGGGAGCGACGAAGCAGCGATCCGCGATCGCGAGCGCCGCGGCTCCGGAGATCCGGATCACCGCCAGCCCTCCTTCGCCAATCGGGGTTGAGATCGCAGCTATGGTGTCATCCGTCATGGCCAGCCGCGCCGGCGATCAGTCTCCGAGGCAGGATCCCCGTCCGATCTCGTCGGCCCGCCCTTCGAGCCACAGGCGCGCTTTTTCATAGCTTTTCTTGCGAAGGAAATGCAGCAGATCGGGAGCGGTTTCAGGCGGCAGCGCCAGGGCGGCCTGATCGATTCTCGCGAAGAGCCCGACCAGGTCGGGCCGATTTCCGGAGGCCGCCATGGACTTGACCGCCGAATCCAGTTCCCTCAGGCGATCCAGAACGGTGCGCTCGGCTTCAGTGATCATGACGGGTCAGAAAGGCAATTGGGTTGATAAGTTCGAAATGACGTGCTCGAGTTTTGCCAGCCTGCCTTGCAGATACCACGCCGTGACGAAGCGCGCCAGTCCGGTAACGATCGTCAGCAGCAGAATCGTCATGAGGTAAAGCCCGAAGGCATGGGGCGGGTCGGGCCGCATCACCAGCGGCAACCCGTAGTAGAGCGTTGCCGACGACAGAAACAGGGCAATGCCCCAGGTCAGCCAGGGCGACGCGCTCGGGATGGCATCGAAAAGCCGGATCAGGAAGAACGGTCCCATGCCGTACGCTGCCACGGTAAACGTCTGGCGGAACGTGTGCCGGCCATGGAGCGTGTCGCCGAGAGCCTTGATCAACCGCGCCATCACCACGACGACGGCGAGCATCAAAAGGGTCACAAACACTTCGAACAAGACCGCGTGCGAAACGGAGAACGTCGCGTATTGAGCGATGCGGCCCCGAGGCTTTCCCCATTGCACCAGGCTGTATCCCTCGGCGACCGCGTTCAGCAGCAACAGAGGAGACACATATGTCAGCAGGATAGCGCCCCATCTGCGCTGCGCGGCGGCGATGTGTTCCCACGTCGGTACCGGCGCAAAAATCAACAGCAATGCCCTGATCATGAGGCGGGAATAATGTCACGAAACAATAGCCGTTCAAGGCGCATTTGCGCGCGCCGCGCGCGACGCCGGCGGTACCTTTCTTTCTCGCGGCTTTCGTAGCGCGCGACCTCAGGAGTGCCCTTCTTCTTCTTTCCCGCATGCCGACCGCACCGCGGCTCTCAGAATTTCTATTTCAAAACCGCCGCACCGGGTTAACTTCAATTTGTGAACGCGATGACCAAAGGAGCGAAACGGTTTCGGGCATGGGCGATGGTGCTGGGCCTTGCCCTGCTGGCCGGCTGCTCGACGCCTCGCATCAATTGGGAAAGCCGCATCGGCACCTACACCTACGACCAGGCGGTGCTGGAACTCGGCCCGCCGGAGAACGAAGCGAAGTTGCAGGACGGCACCATTGTCGCCGACTGGCTCTGGCGCCGCGGATATGTGCACGCCTACCCCGCGTATTACGGCGCGCATCCGTACTGGTACGCGGACCCGGTGGTGTACGGCTACGTGCAATCGCCGGACCGTTACCTGCGTCTGACCTTCGGACCGGACCGGCTGCTGCGCGACTGGAAGGAGTTCGTGCGCTGATTATCTGCTTTGCACGGCTGCGCCTGAAATGATTAACTCGCGCCATGAAAGTGGACCTTGGCATCTGGGGAAAGTTGACGCGCGTCGTCATTTTCCTTCTCCTGATCTCAGGGCTGCTGGTGGTGGCGGTCTGGTACCTGCCGTTGATCCGGCAGAACGAGCGTTACCGGAAGGAACTGCTCCGGCTTGAGGAGGAGCTCAGGAAGGAACAGGACACCAGCAAACAATTGCGCGCCTCCATCGAAGCGCTGCGCCGCGACCCCAAAGCCGTCGAACGGCTCGTTCGCGAACGCCTGGGCTACGGGCGTCCGGACGAAATCATCGTGCGCTTCGAAGAACCGGTCACCAACCGCTAGGCAGCGCGCCGCCGGCCGGCGTTCCGCAATCATTCTCCCGAAAACGCGCAACGGGCGCGGGCGCCCGCGTCAGACCGTCATGATCTCCTTTTCCTTCGTCGCCAGGTGCGCGTCGATCTTCGCGATGTACTGGTCGGTGAGCTTCTGCAGCTCTTTCTCGGCCTTCTCCGCCTCGTCCTCGGTCACGCCGCTGTCGTGGCGATGTTTCTTCAACTGCTCCATCGCCTCGCGGCGCACGTTGCGGACCGCCACCCGGGCCTCTTCCGCCCTTTTGTGCACGAACTTCACGAACTCCTGCCGGCGTTCCTGGCTGAGCTCGGGAAAGAAAATGCGGATGGTCTTGCCCTGGATCGTCGGATTCAGGCCGAGATTCGCCTTCTGAATCGCTTTCTCGATCGGGTGCAGCGAATTCACGTCCCAGGGCTGGATGTTCAGCGTCCGCGGTTCCGGCGTCGTGATGCCCGCCAGCTCGCGAATGCGCATCTGTGAACCGTAAACCTCCACCATGATGTTTTCGACGAGCGCGGACGACGCCTTGCCCGTGCGCACACCGGCAAAGTCATGCAGAAGGACCTGTTCGGTCTTCTCCATTTTCTCTTCCGCCTCCAACAGAAATTCGTCGAATGCCATAGGTGCACGGCACCCTAGCAAAAACCAGCCCGAGTGTATAGAGGCAAGTCGTGCAGGGGGGGAAGGCGTTGAACATTCAACATTCAACGCCCAGCGCCCAAGATTCAGTATCCCGCGAAGTCACGATCGCCTGACTCTCCCTTCCCTCCATTCGCAGAATGGAGGGAAGGGATGGGGAGGAGCCCCAAAAAAAGTCCGAAGTCTGAAATCCTCCGGGACAATTCCGCGCGCATATGCGACAAGAATTGTCCCGGAAGCGTGACGGCGGACATCTGCAGGTGACCCGGCCTCAGCCCAATTTCAACTTCAAATACTCCGCCAGAACGACGGCGTTGTTGTGCTCGGCGTCCCGCGAGCTGAACAGGAGCGTCACCCGGCCCCGCCGCGCCGCCTCGAGAATCGGTTGCCACGCCGCAGGATTCGCATCCAGCTCGGTCCGATAACGCCGCTGAAACTCTTTCCAACGCTCCGGCCGGTGACCGAACCATTTTCGAAGTTCCGCGCTGGGAGCCACGTCTCGAAGCCACCCGTCCATCCGGAGGGCTTCCTTCTTCATGCCCCGCGGCCACAGCCGTTCCACCAGGAAACGCTTTCCGTCCCGGCCGCCGGCCGGTTCATAGACTCGTTTCAGGGAAATCATCGCCGGTACTATCGCTCCTTCATCGCCGCCGGCAACCGCGCGGTCCTGTTCCCTTCCGGGCAGCCCGGTCATCCCGATCACGCGGTTGTGGCCACGGTGATGCCGGGCAGCCGGGCAAACCCTGGAGATCGCCGTTCATTGTGAGCGAGGCCGCGTGACGAGCTGCGCAAACGCGCGGCGCTCGACCCACAGGAGATACAGGGCAAGACCGGCAGCGGCCAGGACCATCCACCCGAACAATCCCTCGCCGCCCATCACGAAGATGTGGTAGGCGAGGATGTTCACGATGATCGGTCCCAGGATGAGCAGCCCGATGTTTCGCGTCCGGGGAATCGCCACGAGAATTCCGCCGAGCAGTTCCAGCACCTTCACGAAGGTCAGGTAACCGGTGGGTCCAAAGGCGGCCATGAAGTGCCACATTGGAGTGCCCTCGGGAATGGCGGGCGCCGGAAACAGGTTGAACAACACGACGACTGACGCAAACACGAACACCAGGCCGAGCAGCACGCCGGCGACGACAGGAATGTATTTCATGAATGTCAGGGGTAATGGCTATTTCGACTGCTCGCCTGCCGGCTTGTCCTTGACCGCCTCGGCGTTGATCTCGATCTCAACTTCGTCGCCTACTGCCGCGACGCCGGACTCGAGCAGGCCGCCGTAACTGATGCCGTAATCCCTGCGGTTGATCGTCGTTTTCGTCTCCAGCCCCACACGGATAGCTCCCGAAGGATCCTTGAGCGGCTTGCTCAGCGTCAGGGGCAACCGCAGTTCCTTCGTCACGCCCCGCATAGTGAAGTCGCCGACGAGAATGATTTGATCGCCTGATTTCTCGACGCGCTTCGACGTGAACGTGATCGTCGGATGGGATTTTGCATCGAAGAAATCGGGCGAGCGCAAGTGATCGTCACGCTGCTTGACCCCGGTATCGATGCTTTGCACCTGAATGGTCGCCGTTGCTTCCTTCAGCGTGTCGCCGTCCAGAGTCAGTTTCCCGGTGAACTCATTGAATCTGCCTTTCACCGTGTTGATGCCGAAATGCCGCACGGCGAACCCGACCCGCGTGTGTGCCGGGTCGATGGTGTAGGTTTCGGCGGCGTGCCCGGTTGTGCCGAGCAGCAGCGTTGCTGCAATCGAGACAGTTATGGTGACTTTGTTCAGACGCATAGTGTTCCTTTCCATAATCATCAGTCGCTGTTCAAAAGCGCGCAGCCGCACGGCCGTTCACGGCCTGCCGGTTGACGCGCGGATAACGGAATTACTTTCCACAGCCGAAGCCCGTTGGCAAATGCCGGAACCTCCAAAAAGCTGAAATGCTGAAAGCTGAAACGCTGAAATGGCGACGCATGGCAGCGCGGCATGAATGCCGCGCCCCGATAGCGGAGCGCGACTGTGTCCCGCTTTGCGGGATCAGTCGCAGCACGTGGCACTGTGTGGGAGGTAGAATCCAAAGTGCCCTTACGATTGACGATTGACGATCGACGATTGACGCGGGTGTTGTGCGGACGGGCGGGCTGCAACGATGGCAAGTTGCAGACCCGAACGATCCGGAGCGCGACCTTCAGGTCGCTTCGCGCGCGATGTCAAGAGGATGGCAGAACTCAGATTGACGCGTCAGGCGGCGCACGCACCCCCAAAGCGATCTTAAGGTCGTTCCGAGTTCCACTGAACAGGCACGGTGAGGTTGGAATCGGACGTTCTCGTGCCGGCGCACCCTGAAGCGGCGTGAACGCCGCGCCCCGGAGGATGTTCTCAGCATTTCAGCACTGAAACGCTGACAACAACGATTCACCGACGCCGTTGCCGTGCCGCCGTAATCTCTCTGCGGTCTCTGCGCTCTTTGCGGTTAACAACGCCGTTGCCGTTTCGCACTTCGCGGTCTTCGCGGCTTCGCGTGAAGCGAGCCGTTTGAGCTGAACGCTGATTGCTGAAACGGTGAAAGGAACGACGCACGGCGACGGTGTTTGACCGCGAATGTGCAAACGCGCGGGCTGCAACGATGGCAAGTTGCAGACCCGAACGATCCGGAGCGCGACCTTCAGGTCGCTTCGCGCGCGATGTCAAGAGGATGGCAGAACTCAGATTGACGCGTCAGGCGACGCACGCACCCCCAAAGTGATCTTAAGGTCGTTCCGAGTTCCACTGAACAGGCACGGTGAGGTTGGAATCGGACGTTCTCGTGCCGGCGCACCCTGAAGCGGCGTGAACGCCGCGCCCCGGAGGACGTTCTCAGCATTTCAGCACTGAAACGCTGACAACAACGATTCACCGACGCCGTTGCCGTACGCCGTAATCTCTCTGCGGTCTCTGCGTTCTTTGCGGTTAACAACGCCGTTCCTTTCAGGAGCACTCAGGGCGGCGCTTGCAGCTCGCTTGCCCCCCGGGCCGTCCTCCGGTTGGACAGCCCGAAAGGAAACTGCGGATTTCAGCCATTCCTCTTCTCAAACGCCGCCAGCTTGTCCGGATTGCGCAGGGCGTAGATCCGATGGATCCGGCCGGATTCGATGGCAGCGCTCAGGGCCACAACCAGACGGCCGTCCTCGTAAACGAGGATTCCGGGAACGCCGTTGAACCAGCGGGTGACGATCCGGGTGGAGGCGCTCGCGGGGCGTTGGTCGTGCATGACGCGCACGAAGAATCGGGCCACGGCGTCGGCGCCGCGGAGGATTTCGGGCGCGGTGGGGACTTTGCCGCCGCCGTCGGCATGCAACTCGACCGCTTCGGACAGCACCGTCTGCAAACGATTCAAATCACCCGCGTGGGCTGCCTTGAGAAACGCGTCGAGCAGACGTTGATGTTCCTCGGGCGTGGCCTGGAAACGCGGTTTGTCCGCCTGCACCGCCGCGCGCGCCCGTGAGGCCAGCTTGCGGCAGGCCGCTTCCGACTTGTTCAGAATGGCGGCGATTTCGTCAAAGCGGTATCCGAACACTTCATGCAGCAGGAACGCGGCGCGTTCGGCCGGCGAAAGTTTTTCCAGGGCCAGCATCAACGCCAGCGACACGGTTTCGTCGGCGCGCAACCGATCGTCCGGCGACGGTTCGTCAACGAACGGTTCCGGCAGCCAGGGCCCGACGTACGTTTCGCGTCGGACGCGCGCGGATTTCAACTGGTCCAGCGCCAGCCGGCTGCAGACCGTCACCAGCCAGGATCGCGGATTGTCGATCCCGGAAAGATCCGCGCGGCTCCATTTCAAGTAGGTGTCCTGCACCACGTCCTGCGCGTCGGCCAGCGTGCCCAGCATGCGGTAGGCGAGGCCTTCCAGCAGTCGGCGATGTTCCTCAAAGATGTGCGCTTTTTCGTCCATGAGGTCAGAGGCTATTATTGGACATCAACACGGCGAAGCGCCAGCCCTCGGGCGTCTTGCGAAGGACGTGCGAGTATTTTCGCCGGGCCTTGAACGCTTCGGCCTGCGCGGCCGACCCGGACGCGGCGGTGATTTCCTGTCGGCCCACTTCCACGGCGACATTGCCATGCCGCTCCACGCGCAACGGGATCTGCCGCATCGATTCGAATTTCGTTTCCCGAAACAACCTGGATTCGCATTCGATGAACGCCTGTCGTCCCGCGACGGCGTCGAAGCCCTGGAGCATGAGCAGGATGTCGTCGGTGCAATTCTCCGCATAGGCGGTCGCATCGCCGCGCAGGATGGCGTCCACCTGGCGGGCGCGGAGGTTGTTGATCTCCTTGCGATCCTGCGGAGTGAATTCGCCCAGCCATTGCACGTGGGCGTCCGATGGTCCGGAGATCAGGTCGGCGATCTGTTCCCGCGCTCGCGCGATATTTTCCTGGAGCCGGCCGTTCCCTTCGGCCGTGCCTGCGAGCGCAACAACGTCGATTCGATCGAATCCCATGAACGCGAACACGGACTTCAGATACGGTCCTTGAAAATCGAGGCCATCGGGTGCCGGGTCGCTTCCGCCGCGCGCGGTGATGATGCAGACCGATTTGCCGCGCAGCAGTCCGAAGTAGCCGCGCTCGTTCATGGCGAAGGTGCGTCCGAACCGCACGACGTGATCCACCCACGCCTTCAGGGTTGAAGGCACGTTGAAGTTGTAGAGCGGGCTGCTGACCAGGACCTGATCGGCGGCCTGGAGCTCGGCGATCAGCTGGTCGGACAGCGCCACGGCGTCGGGGGGGAAACACTGGAGCCGAGTCGTTGGGGGCGGTGAACGCCGCGATCGTGGAATTGAGCAGGTGGGGAAGGGGGGTGTCGGCGAGGTCGCGCGAGACGATCCGGCCGTCGGGGTTGGCCTGCAACCAGAGGGTTTGGAAGTGATCGGCGAGCGCCCGGGAATGGGAACCTTGTTTGCGGGCGCTGGAATCGATTCTCAGCAACGTTTTGGTAATCGTATTCGTGTTCGAGTTTGTTTTCGTTTTTGTTTTCATGTCGCCGGAATGACGAATCAGGGGAGGGGGATGTGACTCGCCTTCGCTAAAGCTTCGGCGAGCTGGGCTCGCCTTTCGTAAAGCTTCTGCGGGTGAGGCTCGCCCTTCCCCAAGGCTTCGACGCGCGGGCTCGCCTTTGTTAGGGCATTTTCAAGGAATTTCGTAGCCGCCGAGGTAACGAGGCGGAATTGAGGGAAAAGCCTCCGCCTCCTCACCTCGGCGGCTACGGTGGAGTCGTTGGTTCAGATTGCTCGTTTGGCCGGTGTAGAGCTGATAGGATGAGAATTGCAAAGCGGTACCGCATGCGCTGCTTAACCTGCGAGTCCTGCGCGTAGTTCCTGGGCTTGTTGGCTGAATTTGCGCGGGTTGGATTTCTTGAGTTTGGCGAGGTTCTGGAGCTTCCATCGAATCGCCGGAAGCTGTGACAGATGCGGACACTTCATCAACTGCCAGTCCGGTTCACCCGCGACAAGGCCGAGCAAGAAACCTCGTTGGCTTCGTGTCAGTGCGGCGGGCAATTCCGTTTTCAGCCTGCGTCGAACTGCTTCCAACTCTGCAAGCGTGACCGGATCGCGGGCCCTTCCTGCGAATTCATTTTCAAAGACTGCGGACATGTCCTGATCTCGTGAAAACAAAACCTCATGCACCGGCCGATTGTGGCCGGCGAGATAGCAGACAAAACACTCGACCACCTCCGCTGTGAGTCCGCCGCGCTCGAAAAGACCACGAACATCAAAGAGGTCGCGGGATGCTGTGGCGATCCATCGCGGCGACGAGCTTGCTGCCATAGAGTTCTGACGCAGCCAGAACAGGCACGGACAATTCCGTGGTGAAGAGCTTTCGCGCCTCGTTGCCAAGCCGACGGGTTTCCGCCGGCAGCACAGTGCCACGAAACACATGGTTCACCTCCACCTTCACCTGATTGCGTCCGCGTCGAATGAACAACTTGATCTCGTCGCCGTCCTTGGTGGCTGACACTTCAGATTCAAGTCCTGCCTTTGAGAGCCGCTTTCGGGTCGCATCCAGTCCGTTGGAAATGGATTTCAGAGCTTCTTCGCGAGTTGCCTGGTGGTTCGTGTAAACCACGTCAATGTCCACCGACAAACGCGGCATGTCCTCGATAAACAAGTTGATTGCCGTGCCGCCTTTCATCGCAAAATGCGGTGTCTCGAAAATCGCAGGCGCGCTTTCGAGCAGTAGTCGGACAACGTCGATGTAGTCTTTGTCCATCAGGGTTTCAGCACGAGATACGTTCCATCCTTGAGGCGATGCACCCAGCGACCGCGGCCCAATCGCTTTTCCGCCGCCTTTTTCGCAGCGGCGGCCCACGGTAAGTTAAGTTCTTCCGCCCAACTCACGCAAAGCCGCACGACTTTGACGCGGCGGCAGTTTTTCAGCAGCGTGGTCAGCACCTCCGGCCGGAGTGATCTTGCGCCCTCCATGATATTGCGAGCCTCCTCGATTCCCTGATGCACACCCACTTCGCTCAACATTTCCAGCAACGCGCGTTCCGGCACGGAGACGAAAACTCCGTCGGGCGTTTCCGGCAGAGGCTGCAAACCGAAATTTTTAGGCAGCCTGGGAGAGAAAGGGTTTCGCGTCGTGTAGCGAGACGGAAACAGCTTTTCAAACCATTCAGGCAGACTGGCCTTTCCCTCGCCCCACAATGAAAGCGGTTCGCGCGTCGGCAGATTGTGACGAACACCACGCCAGGCCAACGCCGTTTTCCCTCCGACATGAAATCCCGGTATTTGCCGCGACAGGAATTTCAAGCAATCGTCCCGGCGCAACGTGTCGTTCGGGAACATGAAGACGCCGCGTCCCAGGCGCGTCAGCCAGCCCGACTTCAAATAATGATGCGCCAACGCCGACGACACGCCCAATTTCGCCAGTTGTTGGTGGTCAAACGGCTTCCCTCGTGGGAAAGCGGTTTGCAGGCGTTGGATTAGGTTGTGACGCTTAGTTAAAGCCATGCTTGAACAATAACGCCTAAACTAATCAGGTGACAAGCCGATTCCTGGACCAAAATGCAGATTCCCAGCGTGACTGACTTTGCCGAAGTCGTTGTGGGGGTTCAGGCGTTGCTTCAGGTTGCCAGTGGTCCCTCCCGCCTTCGCTTGAAACTTCGGGCGAGGGGGCTCGCCCTTCGCCAAGGCTTCGACGCGCGGGCTCGCCTTTGTTAGGGCATTTTCAAGGAATTTCGTAGCCGCCGAGGTAACGAGGCGGAATTGAGGGAAAAGCCTCCGCCTCCTCACCTCGGCGGCTACGGTATTTCTATGACTGCTCTAAAGCTTCGGCGGGTTCGCCCATTAGAGATGACGCTTCAGGAAGGCGCGGCCGGATCCGGATTTTAAGTAGCGTTCGAAGGCAAGGGCGCGGTCGCGGGATCGGAATGCGATGGCGGAGCGAATATGCCAGGGGAGGAATTTGGATGTGTGACTTACTTTGCCGGAGTTATGGGCTTGGAGTCGTTGGTTCAGATTGCTCGTTTGTCCGGTGTAGAGCTGATTGGGATGGGAATCGGATTGGAGGATGTAGACGTAATGGAAGGCCATACCCTGTTTTTCCCTTGAGCTGAGTGGTTTCTAACATAGCCCGCCTTCGCTGAAGCTTCGGCGGGCAGCCTTCGCTCTTCGCATTGCTGCGAGCGAAATAAGGATGGCTTGCCAGCCGTAGCTCGCAACTTGGTGAAATCGAACATAGCCCGCCTTCGCTGAAGCTTCGGCGGGCAGCCTTCGCTCTTCGCATTGCTGCGAGCGAAATAAGGATGGCTTGCCAGCCGTAGCTCGCAACTTGGTGAAATCGAACATAGCCCGCCTTCGCTTGAAGCTTCGGCGCGCAGCCTTCGCTCTCCGCTGTGCTGCGAGCGAAGGCTGGAGGCGAGGGTCGGAATCGAACAGGAATTGGTGCTTTCAATAGCACCACCCCGTTCAATCACAACTCTCGCAATCACAGGCCCATCGCATGACAGGCAGCGAAATCGCCCGTAAAATAAGGCTCTTCCACACTCTTCGTCAAGTCCTCCAAAACTCAGCAACTACTCGGGAATAAGTGCTCACTGACTCATTGAATGGTGAGTTGCTGGCACTTTTGCTGGCACTCTTTTTGACGCTTTTCTTGACCAAGAATCGAGGGCGAGGGTCGGTTTGCAACCGTAACCGGAGCGGATGATGCGATGGAAATGCCCGTCACAAAAACTGCCTTGTTTTTGTGACACTAAGCCGTCACCCGGTTCGCATCATTCAAGCAACCAGCTTCAGGCAGTAATGCCCTGGCGACGGCCAGTCATCCGTCGCTGAATTTTCCGTCGTGTTCACCCGCCCGTGTTCGCGCCTCTGGTTGCTCCGCGCAACCTCGCGCCAGCGGGCGAAACACTTTTTCGCCCACTGTCACTCAGTTGCTGATGCTCCGCTGCCCGGCGGCGCGAACACAGGCGGGGGCGTTTCGTTTCGGAGCGGGGCTGCTCTCTCGGCGTGGAGGTGAAGAGAGCAGTCCCGCTCCTTCAGAACGAAACGCAAAACATGAACACAACGGAAAACCTCATCTCCACTGGATGCCCCGCAATCGCTCCGCAACCCACGAACAGCATCGTCAAGCCGATCAAATTCCCGGCTCAACCGCAGGAATGGAAAATCGTATCACTTCGGGAATGTCCCACACCCGACACCATGCAACAGTGCGAAACACCGGACCAGGCAGCCGCCTATTGGAAAGCGCATATCGCGACACATCCTTACTTCAATTCTGAATGTGAATGTCTGGTGGTTTTCATCCTCAACACACGTCGGCGCATCAAGGGTCACTATCTGGTGTCCATTGGAACGATGGATACTATTCTCTGTCATCCAAGAGAGGTTTTTCCGTTTAGCCATCATGGCGAGTGCCGCTGCAATCATCATCGCGCACAATCATCCGAGCGGTGAAGCAACACCGTCCGAGGCCGACATCAAAATCACTCGTGACCTCATTCGAGCGGGTCAACTTCTCAAAATCGAAGTTCTCGATCACATTGTCGTAGGCAATCCCAGCCACAGCAGTCTTCGAAGTCTTGGCTATTTTTATAGCTAACTGAACATGGCTTCCGATTGTCGGAGGCCATTTCATGTTCACCCACGCGACGGGGGCTGCCCGCCCCGGCTCTGACGCCACCAGCCAATCGCCATCAAAGCCAAGGCAACCACACCCGCGCCGAGCGTTCGCAACGACCAGATCGTTGATGCGGCTGAGTGCGAGACGGTCCTTGGCTTTTCCTCCAGCACGCGCCCCTTGACGACCACGGGGGGCGGTTTGGTGGCCGATGGAGACGATCCAGTTGGCGAAGGCGCAAGGGTTGGCCCAGGAGCAGGCTGCAAATCCGCGCGTTTAGCAATGGTCGCGTTCTCCGCAGCAACCGCCGGCGCAAGGTCGGTCTGTGCCTTGCGCAATTCTGCGAGGGTTTCCGAACTCGGCTTCCAATAACCTTTCTCCACCACCGTGAGCATGCGGTCCACCATCATCTTGTAGGAAGCGAGATTCTCAGCAGCTTTGAATTTCTCGCGGATATCGAGATGGTTGCGGTCCTGCACATAGACCTCGAACATCTCCTGCCACTTCGCGTCGCCCACGGCTTCGGGCACGGTGACTTGCCAGCCCCACAGATTGTCCGTCACTTGTCGAATCATTCGCGCGCCGGCGTAACCTTCCTTGAGCATCGCCTCGATCCATTTCGGGTTGAGATAGCGCGCCCGCATCTCGCGGCCCATGTAGCGCTCCAGCGTCATCGTTTCGCCGGCTTTCGGGTTGCTCAAGTCGGCCACAAGTGTGTCTGCCGATTTGCCATTCACGGTGCGAACGGCCATCGCCGTGCCGCCGAGGTATTGATAGAAGTCGTCGCTGTCTATCGCACCGTAGATGTTCGAGGAGCGACTATGGATCACGCCTTTCGCTCCTTTCAGCGCGAGCTTCAGCACCGTGGGCGAAAGGTCGCCATTCGTCCCACCGTGGGCGCGTGTGCCCCAAAAGCCTTGCCCGAACAAATGGCTCATGCGGTTGAAATAGACTGTGGGTACATCGTGTTTGTCGTTCCACGTATCGGGATGATGGATGGCTTGCTCCAGTCCTGTGCCATAGACGCCCGAGGGCACGCTGAACAAGCGCACCGAAGCCAGGCGTTCGGCTTCGAGCGGATCAACACCCTGCGCTTCCAGTTCGGCGCTGGCGAGAATGATATTGCGCCACAGCGGATTGTCTTCGCTGTTGTCGGTCTTCACCAGGTTCACCGCTTGATCAATGAGCTGCATCAACACCGGAAACAGATCGCGATACAGCCCGGACGGAATCACCGTGACATCCACACGCGGGCGACCCAACTCAGCGCGCGAAATCAACTCCACGCCTTGTACCCGACCGCGCGCATCCCACTTCGGACGCACGCCCATCAATGCGAGGATTTGCGCTTCCATCACACCTTCGTGCCGGCTGGTCTCTGTACCCCACAGGTTGAATACGAGCCGGTCAGGGAACTGGCCGTCGTGGCGTTTGCGATAAGACTCGACCAAATCGGTCGCCAGCCGTGAACCCGCCGCGAAGGTTGCAACCGACGGCAATCGCGCGGGATCAAAGCCATAGAAATTCTTTCCCGTGGGCAGTGCCTCGGGATTGCGGATTGGATCATTGCCCGGTCCGGCAGGAATGAAGCGTCCAGCAAGGCCAGCCGAGAGCGTATCCAATTCCGCGCGCCCGGAAGCCTCGATTCGAGTCATCAAATCGGTTTTGCGCCTGTCGTGTTCCTCGGGCGTGAGGTTGGGTTCAAGTGAGAGAATCGCCTCCGCTGTCGCAGCGCGTTTCGCTTCGTCGGGAGGAACACCAAACGTGTGCATTCCGAACGGCGTCATGCGCTCGCCAATCTTCTTGAGGTGATGCTCAATTTCCTCAACCTGCTCTTCATTCAGCAAAGTTTCCGGTGCGAGCGTGATGGAAAGGTCTTTGAACAACCCGTGTTTCTCGCAGCGTTGCGCCAGGTCGCGCAGCATGTCGTCTCCGGCGAGCGAGCCCTTTTCTTTGGCGACGTGATAGTCATTGATGATGCCGTTGATCTCGCGCAATTCAGGACTGAGGCTCGCGCGGTCCAGCGGAGGCGGAAGGTGCGTGATGATCGCCGCCATCGCACGGCGCTTGGCTTGCAAGCCCTCGCCAACGTCATCCACGATGAACGGATAGAACTGCGGCACTGCCCCAACAATCACTTCGCCTGTGTCCGCTGCGCCGAAACCAACTTCCTTGCCCGGCAGCCATTCATGCGTGGCGTGCGTGCCGACATGAATCATCGCGTCGGCTTTGAAGTTCTTTTGCAGCCAGAGATAGAACGCGAGGTATTGGTGATGCGGCGGCAGCTTCACGTCGTGGTAAACGGCCTCGATGTCCTGATCCCAGCCGCGGGTCGGTTGCGCACCGAAGACCACGTTGCCCCAACGTAGAACCGGCAGCACGAAAAACGCATTGCGGTCCGCGTCACGCCACATCATGACATTGCTGAACTCGGGTTCGCCCCACTTCAGAAGAACCTGCGTCCGCAACGGCGCGGGCAATTGATCGAACCATTGCCGGTATTCCGCGACCGGCAGCAGCGGGACACGGCCCGAACGGGCAAGTTGGTCGAGATCGGCAAGGAGATTTGTTCCCGGCAACGGGTTGTTCCCGAAGGTGCGGATGGTAGTGAACAGTTCATCAGCGTTGGTCGGTGCGCCCGTCGCGTTGTAACCATCGGCGCGCAGGCGGTTGAGGATTTGCAGCAGGGATTGCGGCAGCACGTTCAAGTAGGACGCCCCGATGCTCGCCTTGCCCGGAGGGTAGTTGTAGTAGATGACCGCGACGCGTTTGTTCGTGGGCGATTCGTGCCGCAAGCGCACAAACGCTTGCACCCGGTCGGCCAATCGCTCGACGCGTTCGGCAATCGGCATGGTCATCACGTAGGTCTGGCCGGTGGCCACATCCACCAGCTTTTCCTTGGAGGCGACGATGGTGGGCGCAACTGCTCCGGCGAGTTCCGCCGCGCCGATCTGCCAGGAACGCTCGATGAATTCCAGCCCGCTGGCCGAGCGCTCCCACTCGTTGCGGCTTTGCGAATTCAGCGCAATCGCATTGAGGATCGGCACGCCGAGTTGCGTAAGCAGCGGAGCGAGTTTGTCCGGAACGTTGCCAATTTTGAGCGTCAACCCCACGAGCGATTCCACGCGAGCCTGACCGTTTGTGTCGAGGAACAGTTTTGGCAGGGCCACGTCGCTGGGATAACCAAATCCGAAAAGCACATTGAACCCGCGCGCCTGCATGGCTGAATCGAGGGCGGACAACAACTCCGTCTGGCCGGACGTGGCATTGTCTCGCGAGAAATAGACGCCTACCCAAGGACGACCGGCGGCGTTTGTTTTCGCGGCGAGGTAGCTCTTGGCGTAATCGTCGAATTGCACAAACGCACGACGACTTGCGGGATCGAAGAACCCAAATTCCGGAAAAGGCGAAGGTGGCAGGACTTTCAATCCCGGCTTGTGACGGCGTGCGAGTGCCGCCCGGACGAGTTGAACAATGTTCGCCTGACCGCCGGCTTCAAAGTAGGCCGCAAGCTCCGCATCCCGTTTGAACCCGAGGTCGGCATACTCCTGATCGGTCGTTGTGCCGACACCTGCCAGCCATGCGCCGCGTTCGGATGCCGCACGAAGTTCCGGCGCAAGTTCTCGCAACAACGCGCCATAGCGTGTGAACCCCACAATGATCCCGCTGTCGCGGACGAACTGGCGGTCGGCGTCGGTGAGTTCAATGCGCGGATACACTCGGACGCTAAGGTTGGTCAAAACTGGATCGCGCCGCAGTTCCGTGATTGCACCAATGGCCGCAGCCGATTGGGCATCGCCGATCAGCAAGGCGACCTTCACCTCCGCAGCGTGTGCGGTGACGGCGAGCAGGCAGCCAAACCCGAGGAGCAATGAAGCGACGAACTTCACGGCGCGCTCATTTGGATTTGGTTTCCTCGTCCGGGACGTAGACGACCTGACCATTGGCGAGGCGATACGCCGTGCCGAGGCGCGTGCCCTGACCGGAGAGCGTTTTGTCGATGACCTTCTGGACTTTGATCTGGCCGCCTTGTTTGGTGATGATTTCCATCTCCCCGTTCTCGGTCTGCTTCACGAGCGTGACGTTGGAGTTCTTGTCGAGCAATTTGCCGGATGAGAACAAGGCGAACAGCGCGATCAACAGCGCGACGATGAACGCCACGCTCACGTCGAAGAGATTGGCGATACCCGCGAGCGGGTCTTCGTCGTATCCCGGTGAAGGACCGTGGGCCGAAATGCGATGACGATGAACAAAGCGCATGGCTAAACCTTTCCGTTGACTTTGCGCAACACGCGTTCGGCGTGGAAGGCGAGCGCCTGCGAATCGGCGCGCACCCAGCTTTCCCGCGCCCCGGCAATCAGGTAGGCGGCAACGCTGATGGTGAGTCCAATCACCGTGGCCGCAAACGCCGTGACCATGTTGCTGGCTAGGGCGGGAAGGTTGCCATCGGCCAGTCCCTGCAAAGCATCGGCCATAGGAATTAGCGTGCCCATCAACCCGAGCGACGGCCCGACGCGCACGGCCAGCCGCAGGCGTCCGAGTGCCCGCCATGCTTCGCGTTCGGTGTTTTGGAGAGATTCCTCGAGGCGGAGGTCAAGTCCTTCGCCAGATTGCGCAGCGGCAATTTCATCAAGCTTCTTTTGCGCTCGCTCCAGAACGGCGCGTCGCCCAGATCTTCGATCCCAAGCCTCGCGCAAGAATCCGCCCAAGGCGATGAGCATGGCAGCCATAAGCGCCAGCAAGCCTAGCAGCACAGGCCAGACGAGAAAGGCGGCGATGTGGTGGAACAGTTCGCGGAGTTGGTCAACGGCAGTCATGTTCAGTTGGATTTCTTGAGTCGGAAGAATTGTTGCGGGGCGGGCATTTCGACAGTGACCGTGAATTGATCGCCAGAGACGACGGGCACATTGGTAACGGCAGTCCAAGTGCCGCCGACCAAGTTGGTGTTGGATTCCAGAGAGAAACCTGCGCTGTTCGTGGTCCAGGCAATCTGCCCGCCGCTATTGATCGCAAGCGAAGGAAGCGGAACTGCCGCCGGGCGTGTCACCGCCAGTGCGGCGAGTTGTGGGCGGAGACTGGTCTCTTGGGTGGCGGGCACATCTGCTCCCAATGAGAACGTGACGGTGTTGGTCGCCACGAGATTGCCCAGCACGTCGAAGCTCACGATGGACGGACCGTTGTTGACCACCGCCGTGCTCCAATCGGCCACGTTGTCGCTGCCGAGCTGCGTGCCGTTGAAATAGAGCCGGTCGTTGAGGGCATCACCGTAGGTGTAAAGAACCTGTAGCTTGGCTGCAATTGCACCGGTCGGATTCACCGGGTCCAAGGCGACGGTGCGTTGCGAGACCTGTGAACCAGTGGGGGTCTTGTAAATGTCGCCACCGCCCTCGGCAATCGCGTAGTCAAACGTATTGGCCAGACTGCTCTTTTGGTAAACCGCCAGCAGCGTGACGTGTTGCACGCGGCCATCAAAGCCGTTGGGGCTGGTTTGCGAAACGATAATGGTGTTCGGCGTGCCATCCTTGAGCAACATTTCCGGCGGCACGGGCAGGGTCACGAGCCAGACACCCGAACCCGAGCCGTAGGTATTCGCACTGTTGGCACTAAAGACTGGATTCGTATCCGTCGTCGAGCCGAAGACGAGGGGATTGGCGGCGGAAAGGTTTGTGCCGTTGATCGTGACGGTCATCTGGCTGATGTAGTTGGCCGTGCCGCCCCAGACGGTCATGACAATTCGCGCCACTGAAACGGAATCGCAGGCGGGCAGATTGTAGTCATTGGTAACGGCGTAGGTGGTGAAGGTCGTGATCGGGTTGCCCGCGTTCAGCCAATTGGTTGTGCTTTGCCAATAGAGCGCAGCATTGGCGATGCTGCCGGACAGCACATTGCTGATTCCGTGCCCGGGCGAGGTCGAGCCAGAGGGAAGCGAGAAACCGGCGTTGGCGGCGAGCGGCAGCAAACCGGTCGTGAGGGTGAGGATGAGTTTCGTGATTTTCAATTTCATGATGTTCAGGGAGTGAGTTACTCCTATTTGCCTGCATCCCATTCGTCCTGGGTGCAGATGGTTTTGACTTCTACGTGTCCGTCACAGTAGGCCGCGACAAAACTCTTCTTGGAGTGGCGATAATCCACGTCCACGACGGGATTGGTGAAGGAACTGCCGCCGCCGCAGTAGTATTTGCCCGGCGTGCAGTCCGCGTAGATGATCGTATTCACCGGTCGGCGCACGCTGTCCGCCTTGACGCCATACCAGAAGCAGTAGTCCTTGCCCGAAAGGTTGAAGGTATTGATGCCGTAGCTGAGAAAGACATTCGTGTCCCAGGTCACCGCGATCCGTTTGGTGTCGGACGGGCAGAGATAAACACCGGAATTCTTCGCGAGTTGGGTTTTGATCAAATCCATCCAGCGCGTGGTGGAATCAATCCACGCCGGCGGGTAGGACTTCGTTTCATCCGCGTAGAGCTGCGTTGCCAGTCCGATCTGGCGGAGGTTGCTGACGCAGGCCACGCGCTTGCCGCGCTCCTTGGCCTGACCCAAGGCTGGCAACAGCAGTGCCGCCAGAATTGCGATGATGGCAATTACCACCAGCAGTTCAATCAGCGTGAACGCCAGCCACCCGAGCCGCCGGCCTTCGCGCATCCTTAGGGTTAATACGCACATCGAGACTGGTATTACCTGCGAGTGGCGGTAATACGCAATCACAAACCAGTATTACGAACAATCTTGCCTTCGACGGTGCAGTTGGACCATCATGCCACCGTGCATATTCCGGATGGATTCATCGACGGGAAGACGACCGTCACCACGGCGGTTCTCGCCGTGGCGGGCGTGGGGCTGGCCCTCCGCCATGTCCGGCGGACCTTGCCCGCGCGACACATCCCCATGCTGGGCCTTTCAGCGACTTTTCTCTTCGCGGCCCAAATGCTCAACTTTCCCGTCGTGGCGGGCACATCGGGACACCTGATCGGTGGCGTGTTGGTGGCGGCGGTGCTTGGACCAAGCGCGGCGGTCGTTGTCGTCACCACCGTTTTGATTGTTCAATGCTTTCTCTTTCAGGATGGGAAATCGGAAAGGCAATGGGGTCGCATCTAAATATTTGACATTTGGTGTTCAAACTCCAATCGCCACTGGCTCGCGTTCGTTTGTCAGCATCCTCAACAAGCCCGGCGATTCACGCCCCTCCACACCTGACTCGTGATTCAGAAATGATCTGTCCGAAAACATGGGACTTGAATCCTTGGGTTCAAAGTGGCGGAGAGAGGGGGATTCGAACTCCCTGCTCTCCTCACGCGTTTTTGCCCGCAAACCCGTGATTTTCTATGGAATTCCATAGTTCTCCGAAGAGTGCCACCTGCTTCTTCAGGAAGGAAGCGGAATCTAGGTGAAAGGAGTTTGGCAGGAATTGGCAGGAAAATCCTCTTTTCGAGCGTCTCGTTCACAATGAGAGGGCGGAGCGGGTGCGTTCAGTCTTGCTTCAAGGACAATAAATCGAAGACTGACGTCGACATAGCTGGCGTGGTCGCATTCCTGACCGAAAACGAACCGCGTGGTGAGAGTGAAGAACTCCAAAGCCACGCCTGGCGAACCGGGATCGGCCTTCGCAAAGTTGCTTCGGTCCGATAAGCAGCGCCACGATTCGGTCGCGCGGCCTTCCGAGCGAAGAAGGCGGGAACGTGTCGAGCCGGAGCCTTGCGAAGGCTGGAGGCGTTGGGATGTTTTGTGAGATGCAGGTTGATCTTTCCTCGACTGAGAGGGTTCGTAAACCGAGAAGCCGCGCCAGTGCGAATCCCGCGGTACGCCATTTGCATTGGCTGGCGTGTCGAGTTCAATTTTCACTCCCCCTCGAACCCAAATGTCAAATATTTAGATGCGACCCCATTGCCTTTCGCCACTTAAGCTAGGCTTTTCGAGGTCTGCTCGATGTGAGAAAGAGCAGATCGATGAAACGAAAACGCAAACAGTATAGCGGAGCTTTCAAGGCCAAGGTGGGTCTGGAAGCGTTGATGGGGATCAAGACG
>Ga0209508_1000627_pt1 | contig 33665 bp, 38 predicted proteins | sample AD_UKC129_MetaG_FD_184427 | JGI IMG/M metagenome (GOLD analysis project Ga0209508, IMG submission 184427) | Active sludge microbial communities of municipal wastewater-treating anaerobic digesters from Canada - AD_UKC129_MetaG (SPAdes) (version 2) | ecosystem: Engineered > Bioreactor > Anaerobic... | reverse complement strand
ATTTCAATTGTGACATGGTACAAGTAGCCCATGGTAGAGCACCGGCAGTTGCTACCGGTATCAAGCGAGCACTTCCTGATAACATTGTTTTTACTTATCAGGGTGACGGTGATTTGGCAGCTATCGGTACTGCTGAAATAGTTCATGCGGCTGCAAGAGGTGAAAAGATAACTACTATCTTTGTAAACAATGCTATTTATGGAATGACTTCGGGCCAGATGGCTCCTACAACTCTTATCGGTCAGGTTACTACAACTTCACCTTTTGGAAGAAAGCCTGAAACTCATGGTTTCCCTATAAAGGTTTGTGAGATGCTGTCTACCTTGGAAGGAGCCGTATATCTTGAAAGAGTGTCGGTGCATGATGTTAAAAACATAATGAATGCAAAAAAAGCTATTAAGAAAGCATTTCAAGTGCAGATGGCCAACCTGGGCTTTTCTATAGTTGAAGTATTGTCCTCCTGTCCGACTAACTGGGGAATGACCCCGGTAGATGCTTTAGGATGGATAAAGGATAAAATGGTACCTTTTTATCCTTTAGGTAATTTTAAAGGCAAGGATTTGGAGGTGTAATGTAATAATGAAGCATCAAGATGTTATTATAGCTGGGTTTGGCGGCCAGGGAATACTTTCAGCAGGAAGGATTCTTGCCCAGGCAGGTATGCTGGAGAACAAAAACGTATCATGGTTCCCATCCTATGGCCCAGAGATGAGAGGCGGTACTGCAAACTGCAATGTAATTATATCGGAAGAAGCAGTAGGATCACCGATTATAAATGTTGCTACTTCACTTATAGTCATGAACGGACCTTCCCTTGACAAATTTGAAAAGATGGTTGCCAGCGGTGGAATAATTATTGCAGACAGTTCGTTGGTTGAAAGAGCACCTGAAAGAGATGATGTAAGTGTTTATAGAATACCTGCAACAAAGACTGCTTTGGATATGGGCAGCGGTACTTTTGCTACTATAATTCTGCTGGGCAAGCTAATTGCTGCCACAAATATTGTTTCTAAAGAATCGTTTATAGAGGCTTTGAAAAAGACTCTTCCGGAGAAGAAACATTACATGATTCCCGATGAAATAAAAGCTTTAGAATATGGAATGGAGTTTTAATATTTGATAAATCCAGATAATTATTAATTATTATTGAAAAAAGGTTGCAACTATATGTTACAACCTTTTTTGCAGCTTTTTGAAAATATAAACGAATATTTATGCTTTTCTACCGCTGTTAAATATTAAATAATAACTGGCCGTAAGTCGGGAATGGCCATAGTTTTTCATCTACTATTGTTTCAAGTTTGTCAGCCACAGCTCTTAATTCGGACATCTTAGCCAATACAACATCCCTGTATATTACAGCATGTTCATAAGTGTCACCGTTGAAGTTGGCTGCATCGGAAGCGGCCTTTTCAAGGTCAGCTATTCTCTTTTTTAATTGGGCTAAAAGCGTTGAAGTTTCTTCTAAAAGCTCGGATTGGGCGCTTATATCCACATTAAGGCCTGTAGCTTTTATAGATGTTATGGTGGAAGCAATATCCCCTGTAAAGCGAATGACAGCAGGTAATATTTGGCGTTTTGCCATATCAAGCATTGTAAGCGCTTCAATATTTATTGTTTTAATATATGTTTCAAGGAGTATTTCACATCGTGAGAGTAATTCTGTTTTATTCAGAACTCCATGTTTTTCAAATACTCTTATATTTTTTTCATCAGTCAATGCCATAATCGCATCGACTGTATTGTCTATATTGTGAAGACCTCTTCTTTCGGCTTCTTTAATCCATTCTTCACAGTAATTGTTTCCGTTAAATATAATTCTCTTGTGATTGGTTACAATTTCTTTAAGCAATGACTGCAGTTCTGCATTGAAATCTGTTGCTTTTTCAAGGCGATCTGCCATCTTACTTAAAACTTCGGCAACTATTGTATTTAGCACGAAGTTTGGACCTGAAATTGAGGCTGAAGACGGAACCATTCTGAATTCAAATTTGTTTCCGGTGAAGGCAAAGGGGGAAGTTCTGTTCCTGTCCGTCGCATCTTTCGGTAATGCCGGCAGTGTACTGACTCCTATTTTAAGTTCGCCATTATTTATTGATGTTCTTGCACCGCCGTTTTCTATTTGCTCGAGGATATCTGTGAGCTGGTCGCCAAGGAATATTGAGATAATAGCTGGTGGTGCCTCATTTGCACCCAGTCTTAGGTCATTACCAGCGTTGGCAGCAGAAGCTCTAAGCAGGTCGGCATATTCATCCACTGCCTTTATTACAGCACACAGGAATACTAAGAACTGTGCATTTTCATGGGGAGTATTTCCGGGATCGAGAAGGTTTTGTCCATCATTTGTGCTCATTGACCAGTTGTTGTGTTTTCCCGAACCGTTAACTCCTGCAAAAGGTTTTTCATGCAAAAGACATACGAGTCCATGTCTTAATGCAACCTTTTTTAGCGTATCCATAATTAACTGGTTATGATCGGTTGCAACATTTGTTGTTCCGAAAATTGGGGCTATTTCATGCTGAGCAGGAGCAACTTCATTATGTTTTGTTTTGGAATAAACCCCCAACCTCCACAGTTCCTGATCCAGTTCTTTCATGAAGGCTGAAATTCTCTCTTTAAGTGTACCATAATAATGATCTTCCATTTCCTGTCCTTTAGGCGGTTTTGCACCGAATAAGGTCCTTCCTGTAAAAATCAAGTCTTTGCGCTGATCGAAAAGTTCTTTGTCAATAAGAAAGTATTCCTGCTCGGCACCAACGGTTGTAATAACTCTTGTAGTAGTAGTATTTCCAAAAAGCCGTAAAATACGGAGTGCTTGTTTGTTTAGCGCTTCCATGGATCGTAAGAGAGGTGTCTTTTTATCCAATACTTCTCCTGTATAGGAACAGAAAGCGGTAGGAATGTATAATGTGGTGTCTCTTATAAAAGCTGGAGAAGTACAATCCCAAGTGGTATAACCTCTTGCCTCAAAGGTTGCCCTAAGGCCTCCCGATGGAAAGGATGAAGCGTCAGGTTCGCCTTTTATAAGTTCTTTACCTGAAAACTCCATTATAACTTTTCCATCCACTGTGGGTGAGATGAATGAATCGTGTTTTTCGGCAGTGATGCCTGTCATTGGCTGAAACCAGTGAGTGTAGTGTGTTGCACCTTTTTCTATAGCCCAATCTTTCATGGCATTTGCAACAATTTCTGCGATATGAGGAAGGAGTGGAGTACCTTCATCTATAGTTTTCTTTAAAGCCTTGTAAGTTTCTTTAGGCAGACGTTCCCGCATGGTTGCATCGTTAAAAACGCTAGAGCCGAATTCTTCTGTGAGAGAATACGGTCGTGATTCCACCTTCGACATTTTGAAATCCCCTTTCAAAAATATAAATTTCGAATAGTTTACTAAAAAATGTATAATAAATCGGTACAGTCTTATTTGTCGTTTATAGCTTTATGTTTTATATACATAATCCAGTAAAAATTATTTCAATAGTATGCACTTTATAAAGTTTATTAATTTTGTTTATCCTAAAAAGAACGAAATAAAAGAGCGTGTCATAAAATCTGAAACGCCCTTACTTGTCGAATAATGCTTATAAACTTTATAAATATCGTTATTGAAAAGTTTATAAAGTTGTTAGCGTATTTCTTATAATATAATAATGGGTTTTATAAAAAAAAGCAAGATACAATTTTATAAAATACAAAATTTTTATCAATAAATTAGGTTATAATATTTTATTGCCACAGCCAGTGCTTGCAACGAGCAATATAATGAGTTTGTCTCGTATTTACCGATTTATACATGCAGTTTATAGAGTCTTTTAGTACCAATATACTCAATTTCTTCATCGGTATAATTTTTATAGGTATGGGTATGGTCAGAACTAATTTCAAGTTCACCTTCTATTTTATGAATATGTCCGTTTTCTGTCTTTATCGGTAATCCCGTATAGCCTGTATAGTAATGGGAATGCCCATTATAAGAGGATACACCAAAAAAGTATGAATATGAAAACTTTCAATACCTATCATATTATCCGAAATTCCATACATTCTGTGAATATGCCCGTTGGAAGTATTGCATTCAAATTTATATTTATGAATATGCGAATGCATAAAAAACCTCCTCTAATAAGTAAAGTTATGCAAGATATTTATTAATCTGCACAAAAAGGTTTTTTTATTTATCCAATTATTGTATTATTATTTTAACATAAACAAAAAAAGCTGCAACAGCAGCAGCTAATCCAGTTTCAGGTTTTAAGCTATTCTATGAATATGTAATAAGTTCCATTTAGCATTTTGCTTTGACCTGTCAAGGTTATACTTTCAATTTCGTATTTTTTTGTTACTACTTCTTTTGCCAATCCCAAATAGGAAGTGAAAATATCTCCGACACCAACACTATGTTTCAAATTTTTGCTAAGGGTTTTTGTAAGTTCAGGAATTTTGTCTATGTTGGAAATTGTTCCATGCTGGTTGATAAATGCTTTGATAAATTTGATTTGATTATTTTTTCTTTCAATATCGCCTATCTGAAAAAGCTCACCTTTTTCGTTATATCCCTGCCTGAAACGTACAAAACCTTCCGCTTGTTTGCCGTTAAGCCTTTGCCTTCCTTTGTCTATATGAATGAAAAGATCCTGAAACGGGTCTTCATAATGCATATCATAAGGGACATCAATTTCAACTCCGCCAAACAGATCGACAAGTTCCACAAAACCTGTAGTATTTACTCTGACATAGTCGTCTATTTCTATTCCGAATTTTTCCTTTATTACATCGGCCAGAAAGTTCATTGAATATGATTCAAATTTACCTTCGTATTTCAAATATGGCCCGATATTATGGGCAGCGTTGATTTTATAAAATCCAGGATTGTTTGCTTTTCCGTAGATTGAAAGGTAATGCCTTACTTTTTCATTGTAGTTAATATAGAGGTCTCTTGGTATCATAATCAGTTTAAGCTTCTCATTTTCCTTGTCAATACTTAAAATGCCGATGGTATCGTAAAGCCCGCTTACTTTATCAGAACCGAGAAATAAGATGTTTTTGCTATTCTTTGAAACAAGCTCCTTTGAATAAGTTTTTTCGTTTGTAAGTCCGGGGATTGAGTCGTAGTCTATTTCGCTGGGAGTGGGTAAAGCGGTTGGAGTAGGTATGTATTTATCAACATTTTTTTTGGTAATATCAATAGGGTCAATGGTAGGTTGAACTTCGGGAGTGGGCTCTATTGCAGCAGATTTATCATTTCCCAGAAGTCCTAATTTTCCAAGAACAAAAACAGATATAGCTATTATGACAAAGGAGCTTAACCATAATATAATACTTTTTTTAATTTTATTTTTGGATTTCTTTTTTTCCTCATTTTTTTTCTCCCTTTACATTCCTTAAAGCTTAAAGTATGTTAATTATATTCTAACATATGTTCTATGCATTTCGGGCAAAAAAACAAAATTTAAGAAAAATTTAATCTTCATGCTATGATCAAAAATACATTACACTTATATTTCGACATGTTGTTTAAAGAAATATAATGGTAATTTCAGGCTGTTTTATAAAAAAACATATTGACTTATGTGAAATGTCATTTAACTATTATAGAAATGGAGAAATTTTTTACCTGTTAAATAATTTCTGCATTTCTTCATAACGTTCGTAGGTAAGCAGAGCATCTTGATCGGTATTTTTCAGTTTCACCACATAGGTCCAGCGACCGTAGGGGTATATTTTATGGATCATATGAAGATTTATAATATACGATTTATGACTTCTGAAAAAGATTGATTTATCCAACCGTTCTTCCAAATCACTTAAGCTGTCGGAGGTTATATACTTTTCATCAGCTGTATATATAGCTGTACTTCGGTTCTCACGCTGAATAAGGATAATTTCATCCATGTTAATGAAATTGATGCTCTCTTTGGTTTTAACAATCAGCTTGTCTAAAACTTTATTAGGTTCGCCGACTTGTTTTGCCGTGGGTTGATTGAGATAAGCTGCCAGACTTTTTATTCTTTCTAAAGTTTGATAAATTCTATCAAGCTTAAAGGGTTTTACCAAATAATCAAAGGCATACAATTCAAAGGCAGCTGGCATATACTCTTCATGGGCTGTTGCAAATATAATAATAGTTTTTGGATTTATATCCAATATTTTCTTTGCACATTCAACACCGTTTAAAAGGGGCATTTCCACATCCATAAAAATGACATCCGGTTTTAAAGACTCGGAAAAGCAGAGGGCGGCATTGCCGTCTTCTGCTTCTCCTATAATCTCAAAACCTTCAACTTTTGACAAAGCTTTTTTTAAAACCAGTCTCATTCCTTGATCGTCGTCAGCAATCAGTACTTTGAAATTCAAGTTCACCAGCGCCCTCTTCTAAGAGCTTTGGGCTTACCGATAATTTCAGAGAAAATAAAACCTTTAAGTATATCCTCGCTGTTCATATTTGAAAAGTTCAGCAAATCATTCAGGATATTGGTTTGTGATGCAACATTTGCTTCTTCCTGGTATTTAGGATTTTTCGTGTCATTAGTGCTTTTTGTATTTATATTGTTTTCATTTTTTCGAGCTGCAGAAGGAGCAGCATTGCTTTTTGAATTATGGATATTTTCTAAAGTTTTATTTGGTTTTCTTCTAGGCCTGTTTGGATTTAAAGTATTTTGAACCTGTCTGTTTGAACTTTGGTTTGGCCTGTTTACAGGAGTACTGCTTTGCAGAGTTCTGTTGCCAGAAGCCCTGTTTGGAGCTGTTTGGTTGGTCGGAACGCCAAGAGGAAAAATCTGGTCCAGACCAGGTTGACTAAACGGGGAACCTGGTCCTTGCATCTGTTTAAGAAGATCAATAATTTTATTAGCATTGTATTTATTATCAACCATAATTTACAACTCCTTATGATTTAACTTCTTTAGTTGCACCATCCGATTTACCGGCATTGGCAATGGAATCCCTCATCTGTGTATCTGCAATTATGTTCTGCATATTGTAATAGTCCATAACACCGATTTTACCTTCACGTAAGGCTGCTGCTATAGCTTTAGGAATTTCTGATTCAGCTTCAACAACTTTTGCTCTCATTTCCTGAACCATAGCTTTCATTTCCTGTTCCCTTGCAATAGCCATAGCTCTTCTTTCTTCAGCTTTAGCCTGTGCTATTTTCTTATCAGCCTCAGCCTGGTCTGTTTGAAGTTGAGCACCAATATTTCTGCCCACATCTATATCAGCTATATCAATGGACAGTATTTCAAAGGCTGTTCCGGCGTCAAGACCTTTACTTAAAACGGTTTTTGATATAGCGTCAGGATTCTCCAAAACTTGTTTATGTTCCTCGGCTGAGCCAACGGTTGTAACTACACCTTCGCCAACACGGGCAATGATTGTCTGTTCTCCGGCACCGCCCACCAAACGGTCTATATTTGCTCTAACTGTAACCCTTGCTTTTGCCATAAGTTCAATACCGTCTTTAGCAATAGCAGAAATAACCGGTGTTTCGATTACTTTTGGGTTAACGCTCATCTGAACAGCTTCCAAAACGTCCCTGCCGGCCAGATCTATAGCAGCGGCCCTTTCAAATTCCAGCGGAATGTTTGCTCTTTGAGCAGCTATCAATGCATTTACAACTCTGTCAACATTACCACCCGCTAGGTAGTGAGCTTCCAGTTTGTTTATTGATACGTTAATACCAGCTTTAGTAGCCTTGATTAACGGATTTACAATTCTTGAAGGAACTACTCTTCTAAGTCTCATACCTATAAGGGTGAAGATTCCTATACGTACATTTGCTGCAAAAGCAGATATCCATAGTCCTACAGGAATAAAGGAGAAAAAGAATGCAATAAAAAGAATTATAACACCCAGACCAATAATAAATAATAATGCATTTTCCATGTTTAATACCCCTTTCTTGTTTATTATTTTTGTATCAAAAAATTACATTCATTTAATTTCCCTGACTACTATTCTTCTGCCTTCCACTTTTATTATTTTTATTTTGGCATCTTTTTGAATAAATTCGGCTTCTGAGACAACATCCAGCTTTACGCCGTCAAAGTCTGCAGTTCCCGAGGGTCGAAGTACAGTTAATGCTTTGCCTTCTTTTCCAACGAAAAACTTTAAGTCTTCTGTTCCTTCAAATCCTTCCTCTTTGTTCAGCGAATCGGTCAGCACCAGATTTTTTGGCAGTTTACCTTTTGTAGCAGAATAGAGTACGAAGGTAAGAGCAATACCTAAAACAATCAATATAATGATTATTAGGATAATTACATCATATAGATTTCGTGCTACCGATACTATTCCTAATATGAGCAGAATTATCCCACTTATACCAGGGGCACCGAAACCAGGGTGAAACATTTCGATAATTATCAGAATAAAACCAAGTATAAAAAATACTGCCGAAAGGAAATCAATATTGCTGAAAAGACCTACCAAATCCGGCATATAAACACCTCCTTTTAATGAAGATAAAAATATTTACGCTCTTCTTATCTGGATTTATTTGTTTATTCAGATTTTAGAATTATATAACAACTTACGGAATTAAGTATATACGAGATAAAAAAAATTGAATAGCAATTCTCTATATTATACATCTTTAAGTCCAAACTGTCATTTTTGATGAATATAAATCAAGCATCTATGTTTTTGGGAAAAGTAATTTCAAAGGTGGTGTAATCTCCGCTGGATACTTTTATTTTACCGTTGTATCTTTCTACTGTGTTTTTTACGGTAAAGAGTCCCATTCCTTCACCTTTGCTGCCCTTTGACGTAAAGCCGGCTTCGAATATTTTATCCATTATATTTTCCGGTATTTTAGGGCCATTGTTTGTGATGGAAAAGCCGAATATTTTTAAATTTTCAAAAATATTAATTGTCAGAAGCTTATTTTCCTCAATTTCCTCTAAAGCATAAATCGAGTTATCGATAATATTGCCTAAAATTCGGCACATTTCCCAGGAAGGTACGTGAAAATTCTCCAATCTTGATGTCACTTTCAATTCTATTTTTATATTCTTTTTTTCGCAGTCCAATATTTTGGCCTGAAGAAGGGCATTAATCGCCGCATTACTGGTTTTTAGAACTCTGCTGACCTTTTGTATATCATTATATACTTGCTCAATATAATCCTCAGCATCTTTGTATTCATGCATCTCTATTAAGCTGTAAACTACTTGCAAATGATTCATGAAATCATGTCTTTGGGCTCTTAGAGTCTTATTAAGGCTTTCAAGTTGGTTCAAAGTGCTCTTAAGTACTTCATACTGTGATTCGGAGTCGGATATTGTGACGGCGTTCTTTATGGTAATATAACTATTTATAAACATGGTAATAAATATCATTGCGAAAAAATAAATAAGTTAAGGAATTTGATCCTATTTTATTCAATTTGTTATATATAGCGTTGTATATCAATGCACCTATGAGCACAGCTAAATGTATTATATTTAAAATAATTATGGAAATTATGGTTTTGTTAATATTGAGTTTTTTTCCCATATTTTTTAGTTCTCCGTCGTAGTTGGTTGATTAAATCAAATATTTTGCACTTTATATTATAATGTATTTATGAAAATATTACAAAAGCTATGAATAAAAAACATTATATATTATATAAAAGCAGGGGATGGAAGGAATAAAAACGAAGGGGATAACCCTTCGTTTTTGATACTGCAATATATAAAAATTAGAAAATTAAACTTTAACAATCCAGCCAAAAGTATCTTCAATTTTACCGCTTTGAATACCGGTAATAGTTTCGTAAACTTTTGAAGATATCTCACCGATCTTGCCGTCATTTATCTGAATTATTTTTCCATTCCAATTGAGTTCGCCGATAGGGGATATAACTGCTGCTGTTCCTGTTCCGAAGGCTTCTTCAAGAGTACCCTTTTCGTGGGCTTCATATATTTCCTCTATGGAAATTCTGCGTTCGGTAACTTTAACACCCATGGACTTGAGAAGTTCAATTGTGGAGTCTCTTGTGATTCCGGCTAAAATGGTACCTTCTAATGACGGGGTAATAACTTCTCCGTTTATTTTGAAAAATACATTCATCGTACCTACTTCTTCAACATATTTCCTTTCGATTCCGTCAAGCCAAAGAACTTGAGTATAGCCCTTTTCTTTAGCTTCCATCTGAGCTTTCAAACTTGCAGCGTAGTTGCCCGGTGTTTTGGCGTAACCGATTCCGCCTTTTACTGTTCGAACGTATTTATTCTCTACGTATATTTTTACAGGATTGATACCTTCTTTATAATAAGCTCCAACAGGGGAGAGGATTATCAAAAATTTGTATGTATTGGAAGGTCTGACTCCAAGGTAAGGATCAGTTGATATAATAAACGGGCGTATGTAGAGAGAAGTACCTTCCGATTTGGGTATCCAGTCCTGGTCAACCCTTACTATGGTTTTTATTGCTTCAACAGCGAAGTCAACGTCAATTGGAGGAATACATAATCTCTCGTTGGAGATGTTTACTCTTTCCATATTTTTTCTGGGTCTGAAAAGAAGTATATCTCCATTAACGCTTTTATATGCCTTCAGCCCTTCAAAAATTGCTTGTCCGTAGTGAAATACCATACATGAAGGATCAAGGCTTAATGGAGAATAAGGTATAATTTTTGGATCATGCCATCCTTTGCCTTCTGTATAATCCATTGTGAACATGTGGTCAGTAAAGTGAATACCAAAGCCCAGGTTGTGTTCATCAGGCTTTTGCTTTGGATTTTTTGTTTTTTCAATTGTGATTTGATAAGACATATCGATTAACCCCTTTCAAAAAATAAACGAAAAATATAGTATAGAATTTGAACTCCTTTATTGCCAAGCCGATGAGGGCTAGGAAAATCTTATATATTATTATGCTACTTTTTATTTTAAAAATCCAGACTTTTATAAAAATAGGCAAAGAAAATTTAAAATTCATATATTATTGATATAAATACGTTTTAGTTGTATTGCTATGGAGTTACATTATTTGCTATTATAGATGTAATAATTTTATATAATGAAGTTTTCTGTATTTCAAAATAGAGACACTTGGTACAGAAATGTTATGTCTTGAAAAATTGGGAGGAATTTATGATAGAAATATTTTATCCAAAGCATAAAGTTGACAAGGTTCAGGATATTGAGCTTAGCATGCTTAAAAATAAAGGAATAAAAGGGCTTATTCTGGACATTGATAATACTCTTGTACCGGAACATGTAGCAGAACCTGACGAAAATGTGATAAAATGGATTGAGAGGGTTAATGAAGCAGGATTTAAAGTATGTATTGTTTCTAATGCTTCCCAAAAAAGAGTAATAAAATTTAATGAAAAGTTAAAGGTTCATGCTATCCACAAAGCTTCAAAGCCCAGCAAAAAAGCTTTTTTAAAGGCAGCAGAGCTTATGGGTATAGAAGCAGAAGAAACAGCAGTTATTGGTGATCAAATTTTTACCGATATATTTGGTGGCAACAGATTAAATATGTTTACAATTCTTGTTACTCCAATTGATAAGAAAGAAGTTTTTTATGTCAAAATCAAAAGGATTGCAGAAAAGTACGTACTTTCAAAGTACGAGAAATATTTAATGGAACAGAAAAATAAAATTTAAGTTTTTGCTTAACTTCATTATATTTATATTATTATGCTTAACAAAAGGAGGTATTATGGTTATTGATTATAGTGTTACCGGAAAAACCAAACTGTTAGGATTAATCGGAAATCCCGTAGAACATTCTATTTCACCGCAGCTTCACAATTCGCTAAGTAAAATTTTAGGGTTGGATTTAATATATGTACCGTTAAGAGTGGACAAAGAAGATCTTGAGACTTTGGTTAAGGCTCTTAAAGCTACCGAATTTGTGGGTTTCAATGTGACTGTACCGTATAAACGGGAAATTATGAAATTTCTTGATGGCAATACAAAGGAAGCTATATTGATGGGTTCTGTGAATACGGTAAAAAAAATTGACGGACGATTATATGGCTATAATACTGACGGTGAAGGGTTCTTGAGAGCTTTTAAGGAAGCTGCGGGGACAGATTTTAAAGGTAAAAAGGTTGTAATGCTAGGTGCCGGAGGTGCTGCCAGACCCATTGCAGTAAAAATTGCACTGGAGGGGGCAGAAAAAATCAGCCTGGTCAACCGGACAACTCAAAAATCGGTGGAATTGGCCGAAGTTGTTAACGAAAATATCGCCGAAATTGTCCAAGTATATAATTTTGAGGATAAGACCCTAAAATTGGCCTTTGAGGAAAGTGACATAATAATTAATACAACATCGGTGGGAATGAGTCCGGATATTGACAATTCGCTTATAAGCGATACCAGTTATTTTAATGGACAGATTGTGTACGATATCATTTACAACCCCGTTAAAACAAAGTTTTTAGCTGATGCGGAAAGTAGAGGATGTAAGATAATTAACGGTTTGGGAATGCTTTTTTATCAAGGAATAAATGCCTATGAAATTTGGACAGGCGTCAAAATTTCAGAAGAAATATTAAGAGATTTATACAATTCTTTTATAACAATTCTAAATAAATAAATTTCATTATAATTAAATTTCATTGAAAATGCTGATTAAATGATAAAACCAAAAAGATTATTGATTTAATCTTTTTTCTTTTTATGATCCTTTTTCTATATTCCATATTCAAAAAGAAATCAAACATTAATTTGTAATTATGAGTACATATTGTAAATGAATGAATATAAAGTAAAAATCGATTGATGTCGATAGTATATATTGCGGTAAAAATTTCATCTCCGGAAGGCGATGAAATTTATATTATTTTTAAATATTCCTTTGAGTTTTTATAAGCAAAAATATTCCGGCACAATTAAATACGAGGAGGAAGTATTATGTTTTGTGGAAAGAACAGTATAAGAAAAATCAAAAAGGATTTTCTATTATAGAATTAATGGTCATATCTATGATTTTTAGTATTTTGGCTGCTGCAATGCCTTATATTATTAATTATCTGGAAGAAGAAAAAGTAGATATCGACAATCTTGATGCCATTGAAATTGAAAATATAATATTGAAAAATATTAAAAAGGGAGTTATTTCTTTGGATAGTGGACCGGAGTCCATTTCAGAATTGGTGGAAAAAGAGCTTGGATCCATACCCAAACCGCGACAGAATGGTTTTGGTTTTTATTATTTTGTAGAGACAGGGAATGTTAAAGCAATGGAAATAGGGAGTACCGGAGAAGGTTGGATAAGGCTCGATTGACACCCCTTACTTTTATAGATTTATATAATATATTAAACCTTTTACATAAAAGCATTTATCTTATATAATATCAATTAAAGTATAATATACAAAAGAGGAAAAGGAAATGGAAATCGTTTTAAACATTTATTTTGCTGTTATCGGATTAATTATCGGTTCATTTTTGAATGTGTGTATTTACCGTATACCGAAAGGAGAAAATATTGCATATCCTCCATCCCATTGCGGCAGTTGCGGGCATAGACTTCATGCTTTTGACCTTGTTCCTGTTTTTAGCTGGTTGTTTTTAAAGGGAAAGTGCAGGTACTGTGGCAGCAAAATATCGCCCAGGTACGCATTGGTTGAGTTGATGACAGGAATTGTTTTTGCAATATTATTTAAGGCTTTTGGGATTTCTTTGGATTTTTTTGCTTCAGCTTTTCTGATGTCTATTTTGATACCGGTATTTTTTATTGATCTGGACCACAGGATAATACCTGATGAAATAGTTGTAACAGGACTTGTGGCCGGTATAGTTATTATAATCTGCAATGTTTTTTTTCCGTTGGATATCTACAGAGGAGGACAATGGTGGGACCCCATACTTGGAATGATTGCAGGTTCAGGTACACTATTGATTATAGGATTGATAGCGGCAAAGATTTACAAAACCGATGATGCAATGGGTGGAGGAGATATAAAAATATTTGCGCCGATAGGTATTTTTCTAGGATGGAAAATGACTTTTTTGGCACTTTTCATATCTATAGTTATTGCTGGCGTGACAAGCTTTATTCTCATTCTTTTGAAAATGAAAAACCGAAGAAGTACTATTCCTTTTGGTCCGTTTATAGTTGCAGGTACATTTATAACTTATCTCTTCGGTTGGGATATTTTAGGTATGTATATTGACGCATTGCTTTCAAGGATGTAGTTGAAGAGGTTTTGTAAAAAATATTTAATTTTATTTACCTGTTTTTCGATATTAAATATTGGAAACTGCATATTTTTTATTGTCGGGAGGGAAAAATATGGCGCAAATTAAAAACTATATGGAAGAAATAGTATTTTCTTCGATAAAAGAAGTATTAGACGATATAAAAGTTTGTTCCTGCGACAAGTGTATTTTGGATATTGCAGCTATAGCTTTAAATGAATTGCCTCCTAAGTATATTGTGACAGAAAAGGGGGAACTGTATTCCAAAGTTGATTCATTAAGGCAGTAGTTTGAAGTTGACGTCATTTCAGCCATAGCAAAGGCAGCTGTACTTGTTAAACGTAATCCAAGACATGATCAGGTATGACCTTTTGAAATGTAAAATTACAAAAATATAAATATTGTGTTTTAAAAATATATAAGTTTAGATATAATAAGCTTATATATTTTTTATTGTCTTTTTTGAGGAAATACAGAGGTAAATGTGAAAAAGACAAGGTATTTTTCGTTATTATTTCAAAAGGTGGATGTAAATGATAAGATTTGGACCATCAGGGAACTCAGAAAGTTTTTACAATCAGGGTTACAAATCATCGGTTCAGATGCCTGCATGGCTCAAAAGTATGGGACTTAACGCTTATGAGTATCAATGCAGCAAAGGGGTAAATGTAGGTGAAGCTACTGCCAGAAGTATAGGTGAAGAGGCAGCGAAAAACGATATATACCTAAGTATTCATGCGCCTTACTATATAAATTTGGCAAGTGAGCAGGAAGAGAAAAGGATTAATTCCAAACAGTATATTATACAAACTTTAACTTGTGCAAAATGGATGGGTGCAAAAAGAGTGGTTGTACATACCGGTTCTTACAGAAAAGTGGACAAAAAGTGGGCACTCGATATGGCAAAAAAAGTTATGAAAGAAGTATTGGAAGAGGCAAGGGAAAAAGGCCTTGATGATATAATCATATGCCCTGAAGTGTTAGGGAAGCAGAATCAACTGGGATCTTTAGAGGAAATAATCGAAATATGCAAAATTGATGAAAGACTATTACCTACAGTGGATTTTGGCCATATTCATGCCAGGAACTTAGGTTCGTTGAATTCAACGGAGGATTTTCAGGTTATATTTGAAAAGATTGAGAAGGAATTGGGGTATTTCAGATTAAAATACTTGCACTGTCATTTTAGCAGAATTGAGTTTACGAAAGGCGGGGAGAAAAAGCACTGGACATTGGACGATTTGCAGTTCGGGCCTGAGTTCGAGCATTTAGCAAAGGCTTTACATATTAAACGAATGGAACCGGTTATAATATGTGAGTCGAATGCTAATATGGCAGAGGATGCTCTTAAAATGAAAGAAATATATGAATCTTTAGCGGAGGGGGATAAAGGTTGAAAAAAATATTAATAATCAACGGTCCGAATTTAAATCTTTTAGGGACAAGAGAAAAAGAAGTATACGGAACCGAAACTTTGGATGATATAGCTAAAAAGGTAGCTGAAGAAGCGGCAAAACTTAATGTGAATATAGAATTTTTCCAATCCAACCACGAGGGTGATATTATCGATAAGATTCATGCCGCAAGGGGAAATACTGACGCTATAATTATAAATCCCGGCGCTTATACCCATTACAGCATAGCTATAAGAGATGCCATAAAGGCTGTTGAGATACCCGCAATTGAGATTCATCTGTCAAATATACATGCAAGAGAGGAGTTTAGAAGTCACTCTGTCATTGCACCGGTTTGTGTAGGGCAAATATGCGGTTTTGGAAGTAACAGCTATATTTTAGGATTGAATGCAGCAGCGCTGTTATAGTATATTTTTCTTGTTTATTCAACATTAAGAGTTGTAATTAATTTAAGTTAAGGTGGTAAATATGGTAAGTAAAAAACAAATAGAGAGAAGAATTAGGGAACTTCGCAGTATACTTTCTCAAAAGGGCATAGATGCCGCTTTAATTACCAAAAGAGAAAACTACATCTATATGTCCAACTTTACAGGAACTTTTGCCAATTTACTTATTACACATGATAAGGCCATACTTGTTACTGACTTCAGATATACCGAACAGGCAAAGGAGCAGGCTCAATTATATGAAGTTGTTCAATACCAGGGTAATTTGAATGTCACTCTGAACGATTTGCTGACAGCAAATAACGTTAAAATTCTTGGGTTTGAGGATGGATATATAACTTATAAAGCTTATGATGATCTTTCCAAAAACCTTAGCATAGATAAACTTGTACCTTTGGAAAGAACCATTGAGCTACTGAGACTTATCAAGGATTCTGAAGAAATTGAATTGATTAAAGAAGCAGTAAGAGTGGCAGATGAAGCTTTTTCCCATGTGTTGAAATTTATAAAACCCGGTGTAACGGAAACGGAAATTGCTGCAGAGATTGAGTACTATCTGAAGAAACACGGTGCAAGAGGCCCATCCTTTGATACTATTGTTGCATCGGGATGGCGGTCAAGTCTTCCCCATGGAGTGGCGTCAAACAGGGTTATTGAGCATGGGGACGCAGTTACTATGGATTTTGGAGCAATTTGTAATGAGTATTGTTCCGATATGACAAGAACAGTTTTTGTGGGACAGCCGAAGGAAGAACTAAAGAAAATATACGGCATTGTTTTGGAAGCTCAGAAGGCCGGAGTCAATGGTGCTGTAAGCGGTCTTACCGGGAGAGAAATTGATAAGATTGCAAGAGATATAATATCTGATGCAGGATATGGGGAAAATTTCGGTCATAGTCTTGGACATGGAGTGGGGATTGAAATTCATGAGGATCCAAGACTATCTCAGCAAGGCACCATAAAAATGAGAAACGGTATGGTGGTGACAGTAGAACCTGGAATATATGTAAGCGGTTTGGGAGGAGTAAGAATTGAAGACATGATAGTAATTAATGATGATAAACCCATGGTATTGACAAGTTCCCCAAAGGATATGATAATATTGTAGTTCATAAATTTTTATGAGAACTGAAGATTTATGAAATATAGGTAAAAAAAGCTTTTTATATGCAGTGGGTTAGCATTATTTTTCTCAGAAAGAAACTTTTTCTTGAAATTGGCTTGATTTTATTTTAATATAAACTAGGGATTTAATATATATTTAATGAGGTCTTTCAAAAAAGCTCTTCCATTGCCATTTCTGTTAGGAAGATTGGCATAGCAGAGAATATAAGTGGAATGGTTTATTTTGATTGCGACCTGATGAAAATATATATTAAAGTATTGAATTATCGGTCTCTTGGTAATGGAATTTGAGAGACAAAGGCAAAGGGAATTTCCCATAGCTTTTATGATTTCAATATATTAATTTTGGAGGGATATTTTAATGATAACTGCTGGTGATTTTAGAAACGGCGTAACTTTTGAGCTTGACGGACAAATTTTTCAAATAGTTGAATTTCAGCATGTTAAACCAGGAAAAGGAGCAGCTTTTGTTAGAACAAAGCTTAAGAATATTGTAACTGGTGCTACAATTGAAAAAACATTTAACCCGACAGATAAAATGCCTAAAGCTCATATTGAAAGAAAGGACATGCAGTATCTTTACAACGATGGCGACCTGTATTATTTTATGGACTTGGAAACTTATGAGCAATTACCCTTAGGAAAAGATAAAGTTGGAGATGCTCTTAAGTTTGTGAAAGAAAATGATGTAGTAAAAATATTATCTCATAAAGGAAATGTATTTGGTATTGAGCCACCTACTTTTGTTGAATTAAAGATAACTGCAACGGAACCTGGTTTCAAAGGTGATACAGCTACCGGTGCTACAAAACCTGCTACTGTTGAAACCGGAGCAGTAATTAAAGTGCCCTTGTTTATTGACAATGGGGATGTTATAAAGATAGATACCCGTACAGGTGAGTATATAGAAAGGGTTTAGTGGGTATAATATATCAGTAAAATGGAAGTATGTGACGTTGTTTCAAAGCTCTTCTGATAATCCGTATTACCGTGTTTATATGTGAATCTTTCAATTGAATTGATAGAATTTAAGAATCATAACTCAGGAGTGCACTTGATCAATGTCAACAGTGAGAATTAATGTAAAAAATATTGGGAAATACTGAAATATTATTACTTGCTAAATTCAAAGTAAAGGAGAGAAATCTATGGGCTTTATTAAAGAAAGAGTTGCTTACCTGAAAGGGTTAGCTGAAGGTATGAAAATAAATACTGAAACCAACGAGGGCAAACTGCTGAGTTCAATAATTGATGTTTTGGATGACATGGCACTTGCCATCGATGATATTGAAGAAGTTCAAGAGCAGCTTGGCGAACAGATTGACGATCTGGATGAAGATCTTGCAGAAGTTGAAAAGATTGTTTTTGATTGTGAAGATGATGACGAAGATGATGATATACTTGCAGAAGTAGAGTGCCCGCATTGCGGAGAGATAATCGAGCTTGAAGAAGATATGCTCGATGAAGATGCAGAATCTTTTGAGTGCCCACACTGCGGCAAAGATGTAGTAGTTGAGTGGGACTGTGATTGTGATGATTGTTGTGACCACGATGAGGATGATGACGAATAGTACTTATAAGTAATAAAAGTGTCGCAAACTACTTTTTTAAGTAGTGAGCGGCACTTTTTTATAAATTTGAATGATTACTGCAAATAAATTTGAGCTTTGCCCATATTTGATTAAAAAACTATATCAGACAATTTTTTTCAGTTAAGAATTCCCAATACCTTACCGGCATATTATGTTTTTGCAGTTTGGGATTAATTCTTTCTTTTATGCAGATATTGGTGAAATAGTTTTTCCAGAGTTTTTCATAATTGTCACTGGTGTATGAAATTAACGGTACCATTTCGTCTGAAATATCCGTAAAAATACAGCTTTTTTGGTCATATACTGCGGCATATTTTCTTTTGACATCGTGAATTACCCATTTCTGGTCTGAAAAACGATCTACAAAATGGCCGGATATTAATGGTGTTATATTATGGTCGGGTTTATACTGGGCATAATATATATCATTTTCTAATTGTTTAAATCTCAAAAGTCCAACCATTAAATGACATTCACGGGTAACTTTTTTGGCAGCAGTGTGAATTGCCAAAACTCTATCGTCCGAAAGATACAAGTCTACTTCTTTACCTTTTTTAAATCCCAACCTGACATAATTCAAAATTTTTATTTCAATATCGTTAAGTTCGGATAAATAGGCATGATATACATTTTTTAATGCCTGATGCGATATTTTTTGACCAATGCTGTCATATACTTTGGCGGCTTTTTCAGAGTCGGTTGTTATTTGTATATTTGTATCTAAAAGATTTACTTGTATGTAATCGGAGTAATATATGTGGTCAGGTTGCTCATGCCTGTAATAAGCTTCATATATAGAGGTTAGAAGACCTTCAAAGGAACCGTCGTACAAATAATTAATCATTATATTTCACCTGCCAGACTCATAAATTTGTCTTCCAAGGTGGGTATTTCACCTATGCCGGAGAATAGGGATATTTGCTCCCAATTATCCCGGGATATATGGCTTTTGTCTACAAGTGCCTGACGGATGTGGGTTTTGTTTAAGCCTATTTTGTTGAAGTACTTGCCCTTGCAAGTTATAAAAAATCTTGCTCTTTTTAGTACAATGCCCAGTTTCTTCAGGTCATCGAAATCCAATTGCTTTACTTTTCTTGCAGCCATAATTTTTTTTACAGAGCGAACACCAACGCCCGGTATGCGAAGGAGCATTTCATAATCGGCTTTATTTATTTCCACCGGAAACAGATGCATATTTCTTAAAGCCCAACAGCATTTCGGATCAAGGGAGGTGTCGAAATTTGGATTTTCTTCATCCAGAAGTTCGCTGCTTTTAAAACCATAGAATCTTAAAAGCCAGTCGGCTTGATACAAGCGATGCTCTCTTAAAAGAGGAGGTTTGCTGATAGCAGGAAGATTGGGATTGGTTGAAACAGGGACATATGCAGAATAATAAACCCTTTTAAGTCCATAGTTTTTATAGAGTCCTTCCGACAGACGTAGAATTTTGAGGTCATGGTCGGGAGTGGCACCTACTATCAGTTGAGTGCTTTGGCCGGCAGGAACAAAATTTGAGGCCGACTTGAAAAATTTTCTGTTATCTTTTGCTTCAGCTATTTTTGAGTTTACAAATTCCATGGGTTTTAAAATGTTTTCACGTTTTTTCTGAGGGGCCAGCAGCTTAAGTCCTTGAGTGGAAGGTAATTCAATATTAAGGCTCATACGATCCACCAGCTTGCCGGAGGCTTCAATAAGGCTAAGATCTGCACCCGGGATTGCTTTAAGGTGAATATAACCATTGAAGTTGTATTCTTTTCTGAGTATCCGTACCGTTTCATAAAGCTGTTCCATTGTATAATTCGGATTTTTAATTATAGATGAGCTTAAAAACAAACCTTCTATGTAGTTGCGTCTATAAAAATTTATAGTTAGTGCAGCTACTTCATGGGGAGTGAAAATTGCTCTGGGTATATCATTAGACAATCTGTTAACACAGTATGCACAATCATATACGCAGTAATTGGTGAAAAGAATTTTTAACAGAGATATACATCTTCCGTCATCGGAGCAGCTATGACAAATTCCAAAGGGATTGCTGTTACCTAGTCCCCCTTTGGAATTTTTCCTGTTGCTGCCGCTTGAGGAACATGAAACATCATATTTTGCAGCTGCTGCGAGAATTTCAAGTTTCTTTTGAAGTTCCATTTTTTTACCTCCAGGAAAACCTTTATTATGCCGTTTAAAGTAATTTCCACTCTTGTAATTCAAACAAAATTATATTGTGAGTTTGAAGTCGTTGGTTTTCTATGTCTTAAGAGAATTTTATCACATATTATAGCAAAAATCAAACATATGTTCGAAATAGCAAAATTTGTAGTATCTGCTGTTAAGTTTTGTATGTGGAATATCGATAATAATAGTAAGAGGGTTAATGATATCAAGAGATTTGTTACAAATGAATTCATATAAATTGGCTTAAAAATGTTTCTAAATAACTTATGGTTTAAAACGCAGTGATATAAAAATCGGAGGCATGCTATGCTTTTATGGATAGAAAAAAATTTTATTGTACCGATAGTTATTTTGATTGTTATACTTATTATAGGTATTATTGCTTTTTTAATTTGCAATAAGTATTTCAAAGATAAGCTTTCAAAAGCATATACAGAGCTTAAAAAAAACGATGAGCTGTTAAAAGTTGCAATGAGAAGTATAGGAGAAGCGATAATTGCAACAGACAAAAAGGGAATTGTTACCTTTGCCAATTGTGAGGCGCATAAACTTTTTTCCATTTCTAAAGACCAGTTTGTGAATAAAAATTTTAGTGACCTGCTGAGTATGTTGAAGGACCAGGATGGTTTTAGTTGTAATATTTTATTGGAAAAAGTGGTTACGAATGGAATTAAGCTGGATATAAAAAATGTCTCTGTTTTATCATCGGAAAACGATAAGGAACGAATTGTTTCAGGAAGCATTTTACCGTTAATGAATGAATCGAATGAGATAATCGGTGCATTAACAATTTTAAAAGATGTTACAGAATTGAAGAAGAATGAAAAGAAGATATATGACATGAAATATTTTGACAGAATTACCGGACTGCCTAATAAAATGTTGTTTTTCGATAAGCTGAAAACGGCTTTGGCTGCTGCTGAGAGCAGTGATACTAAGCTTGCTGTTATTGTTATCGATCTTGATAATTTTAAAACTATTAATGATACATTAGGTCATGATTTCGGAGATAAGGTACTTTTGCAAGTGGCAGAAAAAATTAAAGGACTTTTGCGGGAATCGGATACTGTAGCACGTTTAGGAGGAGATGAGTTTGTTATTCTGCAACCGGGGATAAAGGATATAACTGATGTTACAAAGGTTGCGGAACGCATTCTTGAAAACTTTAGAAATCCTTGGTTTTTGGAAGGAAGGGAGTATTACATAACGGCAAGTCTTGGAATATCCCTTTATCCAACTGACGGACAGGATGAAAAGGTTTTAGTGAGAAATGCCGATATAGCCATGTCTAAAGTGAAAGAGACAGGGAAAAACAATTATGAGCTGTTTATGGAATCAATGAAAAGAAAGATAATAGACAAATTGGATTTAGAAAGTGATTTAAGACATGCAATAGAAAAAGAAGAATTCGTACTGTTTTATCAACCGCAGATTGCACTTGCCACAGGAGAAATTATTGGTGTAGAGGCTTTGATAAGATGGGAACGAGAAGGTGTTGGTTTGGTTCAGCCAATGGAATTTATACCGGCAGCTGAGGAATCAAGTCTGATAATTCCTTTGGGTGAATGGGTTCTTAAAACTGCATGTAAGCAGAATGTAAAATGGATAAAATCAGGTATCAAACCTGTTTTAATGGCTGTCAACCTGTCTTCCAAGCAATTTCAGCAGCGTAATCTGGTTGAAATGATTGAGAGAATATTAGATGAGACAGGCATGGACCCCACACTTCTGGAACTTGAAATTACTGAAAGTACAGCTATGCAGGATATTGACTTTACCATTAAAGTATTAAAAAAATTAAAAGAAAAAGGAATACGGATTTCTTTGGATGATTTTGGCACAGGATATTCTTCTTTGAATTATTTAAAGATGTTACCGATAGATTCTTTGAAAATTGACAAAAGTTTTGTACATGATTTAACCAACAGTCCGAGTGAAGAAGCTATTGCAAAATCCGTCATCAGTCTTGCACATAAGCTGAACCTTTTGGTAGTGGCTGAAGGAGTTGAAACAAAGGCTCAACTGGAGTTGTTGAAAAATCATATGTGCGACAAAGTTCAGGGGTATTTGCTCAGCAAACCCGTACCACCGAATGAAGCTGAAAAACTGTTAAGGAAAGCAAAGAGCGAGTTGGAAGAATTTCGTGGTTATTTTTAATACCACGAAATTTTTTATGTTTGTATTTCTGCAATTGATGCAAATTACAAGGGGATTGTAAATATTGCATAGTTTTGCAGAGTGCTATTAATTGAATTTGAATAATTGTGAAAAGTATTTACAAAACTTCAAATCACTGGTTGATATAAGATGGAGAAATTATTGTTGCTAATATCAATATGTACGAGTATAATTACTACTATGATAATTTTTTGTCAAAGGGGGAATCGCTGATGAGAGCGATTGTTACAGTTATTGGGAAGGACAAAGTTGGGATTATTGCTGCAATAAGTAACATACTGGCAAATTGCAATGTAAATATTTTAGATATTTCTCAGACAACCATGCAGGATGTATTTACAATGATAATGCTGGTGGATATTTCTGCGATGTGTGTTCCTTTTTCGGAATTATCCGAGCAACTGGAGAAAAAGGGTGTTGAATTGGGATTATCGGTTAAAATCCAACACGAAGATATTTTTAATTCCATGCACCAGATATAGGGGGGAATTTTGTGATAAAACCTTTTGAGATAATTGAAACAATAAAAATGATTCAGGAAGATAATCTTGATATAAGAACCATTACAATGGGCATCTCTCTTAGAGATTGTGCAAGTCATGACGGAAATGTTGCAAGAAGAAAAATATACGATAAAATAACGCGTCTTGCCGCCAATCTTGTAAAGGTTGGAGAGGATATTGAAAAAGAATACGGTATTCCCATCATTAATAAAAGGATTTCTGTAACCCCGATATCATTAATTGCCGAAAGCTGTGATGATGACGATTATGTGAAATTTGCACAGATTATGGACAAGGCTGCCGATGAAGTGGGAGTAAACTTTATTGGTGGTTTTTCCGCTTTAGTGCACAAGGGATATACCAATGGCGACAGAAAACTTATACAGTCTATTCCGGAAGCTTTGAGTATAACAAATAAGGTATGTTCTTCGGTTAATCTTGCTACAACCAAGACGGGAATAAACATGGATGCAGTAAAGGAAATGGGGCAGATAATTAAAAAGTGTGCAGAGCTCACAGCTGACAGAGGTGGACTGGGATGTGCCAAACTGGTTGTATTTGCCAATGCACCGGAGGACAATCCTTTTATGGCGGGTGCCTTTCATGGAGTAGGTGAACCGGAATGTGTCATTAACGTAGGTGTAAGCGGACCGGGTGTCGTAAAAAGTGCTTTGGCAAAAGTTAAAGGTGCAGATTTTGAAACGGTTTCCGAAACAATCAAGAAAACGGCTTTTAAAATAACCAGAATGGGACAATTGGTAGCAATGGAAGCGTCAAAACGTTTGGGAGTTTCCTTTGGGATTGTAGACCTGTCATTGGCGCCCACTCCAGCCATCGGAGATAGTGTAGCCCATATTCTTGAAGAAATGGGTTTGGAGAAATGCGGAACGCATGGAACTACTGCCGCATTGGCTCTATTGAATGATGCAGTTAAAAAAGGTGGTGTAATGGCATCATCCTTTGTAGGAGGATTGAGCGGAGCGTTTATTCCTGTCAGTGAAGATGCAGGAATGGTTAATGCGGTTGTTGACGGTGCTCTTTCAATTGAAAAACTTGAAGCAATGACTTGTGTATGTTCTGTGGGACTGGATATGATTGTGATTCCGGGAGATACAAGCAGTGAAACCATTTCAGCTATTATTGCCGACGAAGCTGCCATTGGAGTTGTAAATAATAAAACCACCGCAGTCAGAATTATTCCGGCACCGGGAAAGAAAGTCGGTGATATGGTTGAATTTGGAGGGCTTTTAGGTTCCGGACCTGTTATGAGAGTAAACCAATTCAGCAGCAAAGAATTTATAGACAGGGGAGGACGTATTCCTGCACCTTTGCACAGCCTTAGAAATTAAGCTCAAATTTATAAATAAAGTAATTAAAACTTCTTACTGCAATATAAAAGAAATATTTTAAATACACTGTTAATAGGAGCTTTGAGCTCCTATTAAAATTTTGCCCTTCTTGTTAAAAATTTAAAATTTCCTGTCAGATTTCTTCCAATTATACCGAATATAATAATTGAAAAGAATTGAAACTTGAAAGAAGGTGATTCATTGGATTCGATATTACTGGATGATTTAAAATCTGACGCTGAGAAAGGATTAATGCAGCTTATGGATACATATATGGGACTTATATATACCATAGTTAAGAATAAGCTTGGAGACGTTTGCTGTAAAGAAGATATTGAAGAATGCGTCAGTACTGTGTTTTATGAGTTTTATAAACAGCGTGAAAATATTGACTTAAGTAAAGGCTCTATAAAGTCATTTCTTTGTGTTATAGCTAAAAGGAAGGCTATTGACTTATATAGAGAAAATACGAAACTTATTAAAAATATTGTACAAGGGAACGAAAGTTCAATTGAACTTGTTGAAGGCGAAGAATTACCGGATTTAGAAACAAAACATGTACTGATTGAAGCTATAAAGAATTTGGGTAATCCGGACAGTGAGATATTTATCCGCAAGTATTATCTTGGGCAGAGTACAAAGGCAATTGCTCAAGCCTACGGTATAAAAGCCAATACCGTTGACAAAAAGATATCAAGAGGTCTTGTGAAATTAAGGGAATCATTAGGAGGTGTGTTATTGGATGGATGACAGAATAATTAATGAATTGGATAATCTGGATGTAAGTGAAACCGAACAACTTTTAAGCTCAATTAATGCTTCTGAGTTTAACGTAGAAATTGATAAGGATACCGCCAACAGGATTAAATCATCGGTATTACATAAAGCAGGAATATCGGAAGCAAAATGCAAAAAAGCATTAATACCAAAAAAATCGAGGATTTTATTGATTGCTTTGATATTAAGTATTATTGAGATACTCTTTTTTACTTCAGCGGCTTTTGTTGCATGGATGGACGGATTCCTCGGAGATTCGGGAATCAACTTAAGTTTTGGCGGCATAGTTCCAACCGTATTTTATATTTTTATGTTGAGTGTTTTATCCCTTTGTGTATATAAAGTTATGTTTTATGCAGACAGTGAAAAAATTAACATTGCAAAGATTGTGCCTACAAATAAAACAACTTTAAGTTATGCGGCTTATTTTGTATTGTCTTGGGCAAGTAAAATTTTTATCTTTGTATTATTTTGTAGATTATTTGAGAAAATAATAAACCATTCATTTTTCTATAGGTTTGAAATATCCTCAATATTGCTCGTACTTATACTACTGATAGCAGTTTTCTCTGTGGTGGATATGATTATTGTTAAGTTGAAAAACTTGCTAATATTGAGGTTTGACGATAATTATAAATTTAAGTATAAATGGAAACTAAGCATGAAAGCTTTTTGGATAGAAATATTGAAATACATTGGAATAATCGGTTATTTAATTTTGATAATTGGTTTTAGTGTTGAAAGAGTTTACGGTAATGGGTTTGTTTCGATTCTAAACGGATTTGTACTGTTTTTTGCTTTTAATATTTTTATGACTGTTATTGTACAGTTGGAGAAAAGATGCTGCCTTCAAGTAGATTTAAAGGCTGAAACAGCTTTATCCGAAAATAAAATAGAGAAATCAGAAGTAGAAACTGTAAATAAAAGAATGTTATTAAAACGTCGTGCTTTTATATTGGGATTATCGGCAGCAGCCTCAATATATCTGCTTTGTTTGCTTGTTCCTTATGTTGTTTACCCGAGATTGATACATCAGAAACCTTTTTTGGAGACTTTTTCAAATAATAATGAAGTTGATGATTTTTTTGAACGTCGCAAGCTTCCTTTTATACCAGAAAGATTATATTCAGATGTAAGTAATGTAACAGAGTCTTTGTTTATGTTTAACAAATTGGCTGTTGGGGCTATAATCAATAAACTTGATTTGGATTTCTTATTTGCAGATCTTACAAGAAACTATATTGCTCAAGCCGTTAATTCCATGGATGGTAATTTATATGGAGGTATCGAGGATGTTGCTGCTGGGACATTAACAAAATCGAGTGATGATTATTCAACTACCAATACTCAGGTTGAAATGGTGGATGAAGCTGATGTAATAAAGACTGACGGGGATTATGTGTATTATCTGAATGACAGTAAGTTGTTTATTTTGAGAGCTTATCCACCGGAACAGATGAAAACAGTTTATAAATATGATTTTTTACAGGAAAATTTATATCCTTTGGAATTGTTTCTGTATAAAGACCATGTTGCTGTTGTCTTAACCGATGATTACATAGATTATCAGTTAGAAAAATGGTATAAAGAAAATACTAGCAGTACATTTGTGAGAATTTACAATATAAGTGATCCTACAAATCCTATTTTGGAGAGAAGCCTTAAGTTTGATTACCCGTATTTGACGTCCCGACTTATTGAAAACCATTTATATATTATTACAACGGCATATATCGATTATGGACAATCCAAACCCGGTTATACGGACTCTACCTTAGGCGAATCAAGAAGGGAAATTAACTATAAAGACTTATTCCTTATGCGGGGAAAATTTAGTGATAACTTCAGGAAAATTAATGTTGTGGCAGCTTTACCTATTGATAATCCAAACGGTGAAGCTCAGGTTAAAGCCTATATAGGTGGAGGCGGAGAAACAGTGTATGTATCTACGGAACATATTTATATTGTGGAGACAAATTTAAGTACATTTATCCAAGCACCGATGGAAGATTTTTTCCATTGCCTTGTCGATGATGATTTTGACGGTTTTAATTTCTTAAACTATGGAACAAGCATTTACCGTATAAAGATAGAAAATGGAAATATTGGTGACTTTGACAGTGCCTTTGTTCCGGGAATGGTGCATAATCAGTTTTCAATGGATGAGTATGATGGGTACTTTAGAATAACCACACAAAAAGGCAAGTGGCAATATGCTTCCAGTAATGTTTATGTTCTTGATGCTCATATGAATGTGTGCGGTTCATTGGAAGGGCTTGCGCCGGGGGAAAGTATTTATGCATCGAGGTTTATGGGAGATCGGCTTTATCTTGTGACCTTCAAGACTGTAGATCCACTGTTTGTCATAAGTCTGAAGGATCCGAAAAAGCCTAAGGTTTTAGGAGAGCTGAAGATTCCAGGTTACAGTGAGTATTTGCATCCACTGGATGAAAATCATATTATAGGGTTTGGCAAGGATACTGCCGGTGGGAATGAGAATTTTTCCTTTTATCAAGGTATAAAAATGGCTATATTTGATGTGTCGGATGTCAATAATCCAAAGGAGAAATTTGTTGAGATAATTGGAGACAGGGGAACCGAATCGGAACTATTAAGAAATCACAAGGCATTGATGTATATGAAGAACCTTGAATTGATGGCATTCCCGGTAACTCTTTACGAAAAAAATGAAAAAAGTTCAGCTGGAGCTTATGGAACATTCTCATATCAAGGTGCCTATGTTTATAATGTAAATAGTAACGACGGTTTCAAACTGAGAGGGAGAATTACTCATTTAGATTACTTTGAAGAAAATGAGTATTACGGTGGATACATAAACGAGAATAAATCGTTTATTAACCGTATTATTTATGCCAACGATTCACTGTATACCTTTTCAGGGGATAAGGTTAAGGCAACACGATACAGTGATATGAAAGAGATTTCTGAAATAGAGCTCGAATAATATTTATAGCTTTTATGAAGAAAAGGGGTGCTGCAACAAGCGTTTGTAGTATCCCTCTTTTTTGGTTTTTCAATGCTTGATCGATCTATAAACTGTATTACTAAATGAAGAGATTTTCAGTGTTTGTTTTCATTGACAGAAAGAAGTACAAGGATGTTGAAAATAACAGGTTGAATTTAACGTTGACATTGGAATTATAAATTAGTATAATTGCTTATCAACATATTAGGTGGTTGTGTTGTGATGAAGAATATATGTAAAAGGCAGCTGGATATATTTAGGGCAACGGTTTTTACTACATACAAAGAGTGGGTGGCTTATAGGAGCCATATGGCTGTATCGGTTTTCGTGGGACCTGTATTTTCATTGTACAGGTATTTATCTGGAATGCCATATATTCAACTCGGGAAACTGTCACAGGATTGACTTTAACCCAAATGCTTACCTACTACGGTATCGTAAATGTTATAAACTATCTTACCTATGATTCGAGTGATATGGATCTTCAATGGCATATTAGAACAGGTGGATTTATAACGTTTATGTTAAGACTTATTTCTTATTTTTATTATGCGATTTGTCAGAAAATAGGCCACAGGCTGTTGGCATTATGGGTTGAGTTTATACCGGTATATGCTTTGTTTTTATTTGTTTTTAAAATTAACCTTGTGCCTGCTAGTTTTTTTGGACTTCGCTGTCGGTAATGTTAAGTTTCTTACTTGTTTTCCTTACAAATTTCTGTATTGGGATAACTGGATTCTGGCTTACTAAAACAGAAGGCTTAAGAAGAGCCTTTCTGGTATTGAGGGATGTATGTGCAGGGAGTCTGCTGCCGCTGACACTTTTTCCGGGATTTATTCAAAAAATATTGTTTTATATGCCCTTTCAGTTTATAGCTTATGTTCCTATAAGAGTTTTTATGGGTTCTTACGAGCTTGCCGGAATAAGTATGTCCATTCCTGAAGTAGTAGGATTGCAGGCAATATATGTTGTAATAATGTTTTTGATATACAAACTGTTATGGCATTTGGGAACAAAAAGGTTTACGGGGGTGGGCGCATGATAGATGCAGTTCGATTACACCTTCAAGGTATTAAGTCTGCTCTTGCAGTGAGAATGGCATACCGTGCAGATTTTTTTATCAGTATTCTAATTATGCTTATTGTGGAAGCATTTGGTCCTTTAGTGACTTATCTCGTTTATAAAAACGGTGCATCACTGCCGGGATGGAGTATGTATGAAGCACTGCTTATTCAGGGAGTATTTATGCTGTCTAGGGGGATTTCTTTTCCGTTTTTTTCGGTATGGTATGGAATACAATCCAAAGGGTGCAGGAAGGTACCTTTGACCTGCTTCTTATTAAGCCAAGGTCGGTACTCCAAATGATTATTGTAACGGGATTCGATTCTGAAGACCTTGGAAAGCTGTTAGGAGGAATAGTATTATTTTCTGTTTCGCTGGCTAATATTCCTTTTCCAGGTTTGCTACTCTGGCTGAAATTTGCTGCACTGTTCTTTGTGTCTTTAGTGGTAATGTTTGGATTTGGTCTCATCCTTTCGGGATTGGGAATAGTGTGGATTGGCAATTACAGAGTGTATGAGATTTTTTACTCTATAGCCAATTTTGGAATGTATCCTGCAAATATTTTTTCAAAAGCTGTCGTAACTTTTATAACCTCTGTAATACCGATTGCAATGTTAGGTTACATTCCGGCATCTCAGTTATTGGGAAGACCGGCAGAAGGGACTTTAATTGCGGTGGTCGTGAGTATTATATTTTTATTTGCTAGCTTATTGTTCTGGAAAGCAATGTTTAGACGATATAACAGTGCAGGTGGTTGATTATGATAATTAAGGTTGAAGATTTAAAGAAAACTTACAAATCTTACGAAAGGGGAAACACCCTTGGGGAGGCAGTAAAGAGCCTTTTCATCAGAAAAACCAAATTGGTTGAAGCAGTGAAAGGAATTTCTTTCAGTATAGACAAGGGGGAACTGGTGGGATTTTTAGGTCCTAATGGTGCGGGAAAATCTACAACTCTGAAAGTCTTGACCGGAATTCTTTTTCCTACCAGTGGAAAAGTTGATATATTGGGATATACACCGTGGAAGGACAGAAAGAAATATGTGGCCCATATTGGTGCGGTATTTGGGCAGAAATCGCAGCTTTTATGGGATATACCACCCTTGGATGCTTTTAATCTAAATAAGGCTATTTATTCCATACCGGATAGCGAGTTTAATAAAAGACTAAACTTTATGGTGGAATTATTGGAAGTGCAGAATATTGTGAAAAAACCAACAAGGCTTTTATCTTTGGGTGAGAGAATGAAATGTGAATTTATAATGGCAATGCTGCACAATCCTGAGATTGTATTCCTTGATGAACCAACCATTGGACTGGATGTAATTGCAAAAGAGAAAATCAGGGAGTTTATCCTTGAAATGAACAAACAGGGAGTAACCTTTATTCTCACAACCCATGACCTTGGAGATATAGAGCAGCTTGCCAAAAGGGTGATAGTTATAAATCACGGTGAAATGATTTTCGACGATACAATTGAGGCGCTAAAGAGTCATCTTGGAAGCAAAAAGCTGGTATCCATATCTACCCAAAGGCCATTGCCGGCATTGGAAATGCCGGGTGTAATGGTTAAGAATAAATTATCGGAATTTAATGCGGAATTGGAGTTGGACGCTAGCATAACGGAACTCAACCGGTTCATTGATTATATAAACAGTAGCAGTACTATAAAAGATATGACCTTACAGGAGCTTCCCATTGAAGAAGTTATAAAGAAGCTTTATACAATTTAGCAGGAAAAAGAGATTGAATAAGTTTACTACCGTATAAAATACACTGCAAGTCGTACTATTATTTTGAAGAATTGAGATTCTAATTTTACCGGTCTGTTATTACACCAGTATAGAAAATTCTCTATACTGGTGTAACCTTTTTGTACAATCCTGCGTTATAATTAATAGAAAAACATCCTGAGGGAAATATGGATAATTTTACTGCTTGATATTTTAAGATGTATTGGTGGTGTTAAACAGGAATATTTTTGATTTTTTGCGGAAACCGGATTTAAAGAAAATTTTAATGCTAAAAAAGACATAAATCCTCTTTATTTTATATTATACACCCTGTAGTTTTTTCTGTTTTCACGCTGCATGATGTATTGCTGAACTCATCTCTTGATTATCGGATGGATATGTTTTACAGAGGTATGGAATTCGATAGGTTAATTGAGTATTCCGCAAGTTTTTTTGAAAAAGAGATTGACGAAGCGAAAAAACAGTAAAGATTTTTATTGAAGTATTTGATAAACTTAAAATATCATAAAATTTAAAGAGATACCGTAAATAGAGATTAATTGCACAAAATGGATATGAAAATTGAAATAATAATAGACTATATTAAAGGGAGGTCAAAAGATGAACCCTTTTCAAGTAAATTGCAGTGAATTAATTGCAGATTTTGGTATTCATGATGACAAAGAAGTACGAAATATTCTTAATCTGTTGGTTTCAGAATATGATATTGAAATATATTTTGAAATTGAAGCATTAAGGGAAGAGGGATTTTTCTTTAATGAGAATAGATGTTTTAATGTTTTAGTAGATGATATAACGTTTAATGTCAGTATAAGTAGCTTTGAACATTATGATGAAATTTGGGTTGTAAAGTGTAATGACAAAGGAAATTTAGGAAAGATAATTGAAAGCATTGGGAAATATCAAATTCAAAGATATGGTAAAATAGAATTTGTTGCTTCAAGTTCTATAGCCAAGAAATTAATAAGTGAAATACTTACTGTGCACCATGTTATTTGCAATCCAAAGATTTTATTGAGACAATAAACTTTGATGAAGTCTTTGATTTCAGTATAATAATTGGAAATGATAAATATGTGACTACACTTTGCTATGGTTCTAATGGGTATGGTGATACATTGGGATGGTATTTTGACGCGGAAGACTTTGACCAAAAGACTTTTCCTTTTTATGAATGGGCTGAGAGAAATTATAATGCTAAAATCAGGTCGTTTGGTGGTGGAAGTCCGGATATATATATGAATTATAAAGAGAATCCTGAAAAAGAAGGATTGAAGAAAAAGCTATGATACTATCGGTAACACCAACAAATAAATGTGATAAGGAAAATCGCTGCGAATATTGTTATTTGTCTCAGAAGACAGAAGAGGCATCCTTTGAACAATTATATCAAAAAATGTCTGAGTTGCTTGAGATTCATAAGCCAAGCATAGTAACTTTTGCTTATAATAAGGGATTCTCGCCTGATTTGTTCGGGAAATTGCTTGAAAGAGCGCATAGACAGGCTGAGGTATCTGTTACTTTGCAGACAGATTGTATTATGGTTTTTGAGAGTATTATTAAAGATATTGATTATGTAGCATTGTCACTAAATACTTCTAATCTTAATGAAGTAGATATAGAATCAATTACAAATGAATTAAGAAGAAAGAAAAACATAAAAATAGGGATAAACTTTTTGTTAAATGAACTACCAACCTTAAGGGATATAATTACCTTCTTTAAAAATCAGCAAGATTGCTTTGAACAATTTCATTTTTTAATTCCAAAAAAGTATTGTATACCTTATGAGCTAGAAGATGCCATTAATATAATAAAGATTATGAAAATGATGTTTCCTGGCAAAGTTTTTGTTGATGAATGCTTAAAAACTATTATTACAAATACTCCATGCAGTAGAAATGGAAATTTGCTAAGTTTAAATGCTGATGCATCGGTTACTATGTGTTCGTTTGCAGATAATGTTGATGAGAGAATAATAGTAGAAAGATGCCCGTAATTTGTTAACATCTTGATTTTTGCAAGCATAGTGAATTGCCTAAATTTAGATAGTGTCTTGTCAAGTGGTGTAAATTGTTTTCTACTATGTTTCTTTAATTTCCGCTAATGTGGTTGTCAAGGGCCCAAACCGGGCTTTTCCTTGACAACCACATTCCGCCATGCTCTCTTTATTT
>Ga0209508_1000624_pt1 | contig 33723 bp, 31 predicted proteins | sample AD_UKC129_MetaG_FD_184427 | JGI IMG/M metagenome (GOLD analysis project Ga0209508, IMG submission 184427) | Active sludge microbial communities of municipal wastewater-treating anaerobic digesters from Canada - AD_UKC129_MetaG (SPAdes) (version 2) | ecosystem: Engineered > Bioreactor > Anaerobic... | reverse complement strand
GAGGGTTACGGCGCCTCATATCCGTGATCAGTTTTATCTCCTCAGGAGTATGTTGGTTAGGGTGGCTGTGCGGTCTGCGTGACCGATCTCTCAATGATTCGATCGTCCCGTCGTAACGTCTGAGCCAGCGATAGATATACTGCCGATTCGTCCGATATTTGATTGCTGCATTTGTCACACCATGTTTCAGTGAATATTCAATAAGTGATAGACGATACCTCATATCTTGTGTTATGCTATCCATGCGGGAAGCTGACCTCCTTGTGTGTTTTTGTGTGGTAACTTAAGCATACACTATTGGTTAACTTCCCGCACTATTTTTTTATTGGATGTAACACATCTATTGTAATCCTACACGGCTTTCCACGATTTTCTTGGCTATCCATGCAAGGTCTGCTATAATAGGTTAAGTGGATAAAAAGGGATGTACCCGCAACTTTCAACAGAATGGAGTAATGACAGGTATGAAATATGTCGTGGTACTGGGCGACGGAATGGCAGATTACCGAATGCCCCGGCTGGGGCAGAGGACACCGCTGCAATATGCCCGCAAGCCCAATATCGATTATCTCGCAGCGAATGGTGAAATCGGCATCGTCAGGACCATACCGGAAGGAATGTCGCCGGGCAGCGATACGGCAAACCTGTCCGTGATGGGCTACGATCCCCGGAAATACTATACAGGCAGGTCTCCCCTTGAGGCTGTCAGTATGGGCGTAAAACTTTCAGATAACGATCTTGCATTCAGATGCAACCTGGTAACGCTGGATATAGACGGTGACTACGAATCTGCAGTAATGGCCGACTACAGTGCGGACGAAATACCTACGTCTGAAGCTGCCGAACTGATAGATGAACTGAACAGGCACCTTTCCTGCGACCAGATCAGATTCCATGCCGGCATCAGCTACAGGCACTGCATGGTATGGCACGGCGGTACCGGCACCAGGCGGCTGACTCCTCCTCACGATATCCTCGAAAAAAGGATCACGCAATATTTGCCGGCAGGCGACAACAGCGAAATGTTCACAGACCTTATGAAAAAAAGCTATGAGATCCTTGCCGACCATCCGGTCAACAGATCCAGGATATCGCGCGGCCTTCGTCCCGCCAACTCCATATGGCTCTGGGGAGAAGGCAAAAAGCCCGCATTGCCGTCCTTCGCCGAAAAGTACGGTATGAACGGTTCAGTTATCGCCGCCGTGGACCTAATAAAAGGCATAGGCATCTGCGCCGGGCTGGTCACCATCGATGTAGAAGGTGCAACAGGCAACATAAACACGAACTTCCGCGGAAAGGCTGAAGCCGCGCTGAAGGAGCTCAAAAGCGGCAAGGACTTCGTCTACATCCATATAGAAGCCCCGGACGAGTGCGGGCACAGGTTTGAAGTCGAAAACAAGGTCAGGTCCATCGAGTTGATAGATGAGCTTGTTGTGGGCACATTACTCGAAGGCCTGGCCGAATACGATGACTTCAGCCTGATGGTGCTTCCCGACCACCCGACTCCACTTTCACTGAGAACGCATACGGCTGACCCCGTACCTTATGTCATATACAGGAAACGAAGTTCAAAGCCTTCAGGCGCTGCGGGCTATGACGAGTTCGAAGCGCAGAAGACGGGGATATACATCGAACAGGGGCATAAACTAATGGACAGGTTTCTTCTTAAGTGATTTTTCCTCAAAAATGACAGGAAGCCGGTAGCATGACCGGCTTTTTTCATATCCGTCCACTCCTTATCAGGTGCTTTCGGACGGATCCATCAGCCTGATGCTGCCGCATGCTATCCTCCTGCCCGAATTCCCGGAAGGCTGGGACCTGTAATCGTCAGGGTTTTCATGTATGATAACGGACCTGCCTATTATTTCATCGACAGTGAAGCGGTCTGTCATAAAGCACATCCTTGCCCTGCCGCTGCTTGCCACCAGCACCGGGAAGTCTCCCGCATGATTGCCGTGGGGCTGGTTTGTCGGGTTCCAGTGCCCTCCGCAGCCTTCAAAGGGTTTTTCCGGATCTCCGATATCGCAATGTCCGCCCTCATGTATATGGAATCCAAAGGGCCCAACCGGGCCTTTATCTCCTTCGGCAGGCCTGTATTCAGGCAATCCTCTCACATCAGCGCACACCATGGTGCCGCCCGGAGTATCGGTAAATGTTACCACCCCGGTAACGGACGGGTAATCGGGGCCGGCAATCAGCATCGCATATGCCGCTTTGTATCCCTTCGGGCAGGCTGAATACGCCATCCGCCTGTTCCCCATCCCGGGAAATGATGGATACAGCATCCTGGCAAACGGCCATACCTGGCACGGATAACTGCAATACATGGTCTGCATCCTCCGGATAACATAAAAAATCCTTTGCTATACCATATTATGTAAAATAGGTCACAGGAGTTGACTGTTCAGAAAACTCCGAAATGCGGCCTGCCCGGCTGGCACATTTCCTCCCCCGGGAACATCACAGTTTGCCAGTATCATTTCCAGCTGTCGTCCAGGTCCTCGGCTTCGTGTTCGCACTTCCGGTCCCTGCTCATCAGTGCGGATACGGCACTGCCGGGATCCTTCCCTTCGAACAGGATAGCATATGCCTCGGCAGTAATGGGCATCCTGACGCCATACTTTTTTGAAAGGTTATAGACAGGTTCCGTCGTATATACTCCTTCCACGACCATCTTTACTTCTTCCAGCGCCTTATCCACAGGCAAGCCCTTTCCGATGAGTATCCCCGCCCGCCTGTTCCTGCTGTGCATGCTCGTACAGGTGACGATGAGGTCTCCGATGCCTGCAAGGCCTGAAAATGTATGCTTTTTGGCTCCCATTGCGCATCCCAGCCTGGACATCTCCGCCAGACCCCTGGTCATCAATGCGGCCTTGGTATTGTCACCGTAGCCGAGCCCGTCGGATATCCCGGCGCAAAGAGCTATTACGTTTTTTATCGCCCCTCCCAGTTCGACACCGATGATGTCCGGATTCGTATATACCCTGAACATGGGCGACATGAAAAGGTCCTGGATCATTTCCGCTGCCCTCCTGCTCCCGGAGGCGGCAACGTATGCAGTTGGTATGCCTTTTGAAAGTTCCTCGGCATGGCACGGGCCGGACATTGCCACAACCGTGACATCAGGCAGTTCCTCCCTGATGACTTCCGACATCCGAAGCCCCGAGCCCTTCTCGAGACCTTTTGAAAAACAGCTTATCACAGACGGCTTATATTTCTTTATCGAGGCGATGGCCTTCATATTTTCCCTGACATTCTGTGCCGGTATGACGAGGACACATACGTCGGAAAAATGCATCGTTTCCTCCAGATCGCCGGTACATCTGACACTCTCGGGTATGATCACTCCCGGAAGCTTGTCTTTCTGTTCTCTCATGTTATTGATCATTTCGACTTCATCTTTGAAAAGTGACCACATCATCACATCGTGCCCGTTGCCTGCCAGCAGCACGGAAACAGCTGTACCCATGCTTCCTGCACCAAGAACAGAGACTTTCCTTCCCATAGCGATCCCCCCGTCTATTTACTGTTTCCGAGAGAAAACTTCGATTCAGTGCCATTTAGCAGCCTTTTGATATTCTCATGGTGTTTTGCGATGACGATCACCGCTATTATACCTGAAAAGACCATTGTCTGAGTTCCCCTGCCGAAAACTGCGGCCGCTGCCGGAAAAAGAAACGCTGCCGTGATCGAGCCAAGCGAAACATAACGCGTGGTCAGCAGTATTACGAGAAAAACAGCGAAAAGCCCGAGTGCGATCATCCAGTCAAACATGAGCAGCACCGCGAATGTAGTGAGGACTCCCTTGCCGCCCCTGAACCTGAAGAAGACAGGCCATATGTGCCCTATTATGCAAGCCGTGCCGCTGAAAAGACCTCCGGGTTGTCCTCCGTATATGTAATAACCTGCAAGATAGGCCAGGATGCCTTTGGCTATGTCACCAAGTATTACGAACAGTGCAGCTTTTTTGCCAAGCGTCCTGAATGTGTTCGTCATACCTGCATTCCCGCTGCCGTGCTTCCTCACATCCACCTTGTAGAATCTGCCTACTATCAGTGATGTGTTGAGGCTGCCCAGCAGGTATCCGGCTATTATCGAAAGCGCTGCCCGGAGATACATGCGTGATTCCCCCAAATGCCAGTATTTTTATTTATGTGCGTTTTTCTCCCGTTTCCCCGCCTGGTCCCTGCATCGTGCCGGAACTGGCAGGCAGGATCATTCCTCGTCACGTTCCCTTGGTATGAACCTTATCGGCGTACCCTCAAATCCGTAACTTTTCCTGAGCTGGTTTTCAAGGTAGCGTTCATAGGAATAGTGGAAAAGCTCCATGTCGTTCATGAAAATTACGAATGTGGGCGGCTTTACCGCCGACTGTACGGCATAGTACAGTTTCAGCCTTTTGCCTTTGTCGGATGGCGGCTGGACCATGGCCGTCGCTTCGTTGAGCAGGTCGTTGAGCATTCCTGTCGAGATCCTTAGGGATGCCTGTTCATGCACGAATTTCACCAGTTCCAGCAGCCTGTGCACCCTCTGCCCGGTCTTTACGGAAACGAACAACACCGGAGCGTACTGCATGAAGCTCAGCTTCTCCATTACCTGCTTCCGGTATTCCTCCATCGTTCCGGTTTCCTTTTTGATGAGGTCCCATTTGTTTATGACGATCACCGAAGCTTTTCCCTGCTCATGGGCGTATCCGGCTATCTTAGCGTCCTGTTCAGTCACGCCGTCCTGCGCGTCGATCATGATGACACAGACGTCGGATCTCTCTATTGCAGTCCATGACCTCAGCACACTGTATCTTTCGATGTTTTCCGTTATCCTGCTTTTCCTGCGGATGCCCGCAGTATCTATGAGCACGAATTTGCTGCCGTCCTTTTCGACATATGTGTCTATCGCATCCCGAGTTGTTCCCGGGATGTCGCTCACTATCACCCTCTCTTCACCGGTCAGCCTGTTTACCAGAGATGACTTTCCCGAGTTGGGCTTGCCGACTACAGCAACTTTTATGACATCCTCTTCAGTTTCCTCCGGCGCTTCTTCAGGGAAGAAGCTGAATATCCTGTCCAAAAGGTCGCCCATGCCGAGACCATGGACGGAAGATACCACTTCCACATCTCCCATGGCGAGGTTATAGAATTCGTATATTTCCGGCGGCGGATCACCTATGTTGTCGACCTTGTTGGCGACCAGGATCACAGGTTTGCTGGTCTTTCTCAGCATCGCCGCTATTTCCTTGTCCGAAGCCGTCATGCCTTCTTTGGCATCCACCATGAAGACGATGACGTCGGCCAGTTCTATCGCAACTTCAGCCTGGCGCCGCATCTGCTGCATTATTTTGTCTTCGGAATACGGCTCGATGCCCCCGGTATCAATAAGAGTGAATTTCCTGTTCCTCCACTCTGCCTCCGCGTAGATCCTGTCCCTGGTAACGCCCGGCGTATCCTCGACGATAGAGATCCTCCTGCCGCACACATAATTGAAAAACGTAGATTTGCCGACATTAGGCCTGCCAACTATCGCTACGATCGGTTTTGCCAAACGATTCACCCTCTCTGCATGTTGTTCCCAAAACCCTGGTGACAAATCCAGCACCGTCATTGTCAACGATGGAGATCTTTTTGCCCAGGACCGAGCTTAGCCCGTCAACGGTATAGTCATCCAGGAACAGTTCTTCACCGGATTTCAGCATACTCCTGGAAATAAGAAGCTCGCTGCCCAATGGCCTGCCTTCAAGCTGGCCAGCTATGTCGCGGCCGGTCAGAAGCCCTGTCACCGTGACATTTTCTCCAAAAAACTCGTTTTCTATAGCGTAGACGTTTATATGCAGCCCGTCAAACCTTTTTTCCAGGGTCCGGGCCATTTTCTTGATGTACCCGGCGGCACATTTGCCTGTAGCAATGCTCACGGTCCTGGGAGACTGGTCTTTCCAGCGCTTGTCCAGCTCGCTGCCATACATTTCAAGAAAACTGTCAAACTCATACATGAACTGGGTCATCATCCCCACGCCGTTCTCTATCTGCGGAAAATCCTCATATTCTTCGTAAGACGGCAGTTCGATCCCGGCTTTGATGTAAAGTTCATCTGCCGCGTATACGAGTCTCGTCCCGAATTTGTCAAGAAACCTGCGCTGCCACTGTTCGACCTGTTCTATCACACGGGCGGATTCGTCGGCAGTGAAGGGTTCAAGAGGATACAGCCCTTCCCGCCATTTCGTCAGCCCGACCGGCACGACTGATATGCTTGCAAGGCCGGGCCACAGCTCAGACAGGTCATTTAGGGTCCTGTCCAGTTCCGCACCGTCGTTGAGCCCTTTACACAGTACTATCTGGGCATTTACGTTTATGCCGCCGTCCGTCAGTATCTTCATTTTCTCCAGTACATCGCCTGCAAAACGGTTCCCCAGCATTTTCACCCTGAGTCCGGGGTCGGTAGTGTGTACGGAAACATTGACGGGCGTCATCCTGTACCGCACTATCCTTTCGAGTTCGTCCCTTTTCATGTTGGTCAGCGTCACATAGTTGCCGTCCAGGAAAGACAGCCTTGAATCGTCGTCCTTGAAGTAAAGGGTCTGGCGCATCCCTTTCGGGAGCTGGTCGATGAAACAGAACAGGCATTTGTTGTTGCAGTGCTTCGGGCCCGTTATCAGGGGATCTTCAAACTCAAGACCGAGGTCTTCATATTCGTCCTTCTCGATCTCGATTTCCCATACTTCGCCGTTCTTTTTCCCTATCTCCACGACGATGTTCGGGTCCGCGACAAGGAAACGGTAATCGAATATATCGGTTATCTGCCGGCCATTTACGGACAGCAGGATATCCCCGGGTTCTATCCCGGCTTCCATCGCGGCGCTGTTCGGTTGTACGTTTGCTATTACGATCTTTTTCTTCATCCGTACCTACCTTGATCCAATACCAGCCTTTTTAAGGTATTATAATTCAAACGAGTGACACTTCTCAACTCACAAAGGGATGCTGTCGTGCTGAGAAGTGTCACCGCACCTTGTTCATGCGTGACATTCCTCAACCACAGAAGAATACCTCACTGCAGAGAAGTGTCACCGCACCTTGACACTTAAAAAGGCTGTCTTTTCAAGACAGCCTTTTTCGTCGCTGAGATCCGGCCTGCGACCGGATTATTTTGCCTCGACTACCCTGAGGACTTCCTTGCCATCATAATATCCGCATTCCCTGCAGACTATGTGGGGAGCTTTCAGCGTATGACACTGAGGGCAGCTGACCAGAGTAGGCTGGGACAGCTTCCACTGAGATCTCCTTTTGCATGTCCTGGCTTTGGACCATTTACGTTTCGGATTCGCCATATTCTAACACCTCCCCTGATAATCGAATGTCACGATTTTTCAAAAAAGCTTCTCAGACCTTCCATGCGCGGATCGATGCTGTCACCGGAGCAACCGCACCGGACCTCGTTGAGGTTTGCGCCGCAACTGCTGCATAATCCCCTGCATTGTTCCGAACACAAATGCTTCATCGGAAGGTTCAGGATTATATTATCATTAAGTGCCCTGCTGATGTCAAGTTTTTTCCCTTCAAAGAGATACATGTCGTTCTGTTCCGAATCGGCGCTGCCCGAGAAATCCTCTTTTATCCTTAGCCTAAGCGCGCCCCTGACTTCACCAAGACACCTGTAACACGCACTTTTGTATGCGGCTTCGAGCCATCCGTCAAGATGCAGGATACCGCTATTGTTGGTCAGCGTGCCTGAAAAAATGACATCGCCCTCGATGGTGCAGCCTTCCACAGGCTCCCTCTCCGGCGGTCCACCTGTCCAGTCGATCTTCAGGCAGGCACCGTTGATCGTTATAATATCCGAAATATCAACCTTCATAAGCGATACCCCTTGAATCAGCAACAAGGAACATTATACTAACTAATACCCGCATTGTCAAGGCAATCATTTCGATACCAGCCGCAGCGTCTCCCTTGCTATTGCAAGTTCTTCGTTGGTGGGTATGACAAGCGTCCTGACCTTCGCATCCGCCGCACTTATATCCATTTCACGGCCCCTGACCGTATTTTTCTCAGGGTCGATGCGCAGCCCAAGGAAATCCATGTTTTCCATGATAATTCTCCTGACCAGCGGATTGTTCTCGCCTATACCCGCCGTAAAGACGACGGCATCCAGGCCGTTCATGACGGCTGCATAGCTGCCGATGTACTGCTTGACCCGGTAGCAGAATATCCTGATGGCCAGACGTGCTCTTTCATTGCCGGCATCGAATGCTTCCTCCAGGTCCCTGAAATCGCTGCTGACGCCCGAAATGCCGAGGACCCCGGATTTCTTGTTGAGATACTCGTCTATTTCCTTCGGGGTCATTTTTTCATTTTCCATCAGGAACTTCACTACCGCCGGATCCACCGAACCGCTCCTGGTCCCCATCACAAGACCATCAAGCGGGGTGAAGCCCATGCTTGTATCGACGGACTTTCCAAACTCAACGGCGCAGACGCTTGCCCCGTTGCCCAGGTGGCATGTCACCAGCTTCAGTTCCTCGAGCGGTCTTGCAAGCATCACCGCGGCACGCTGCGCTACATACTTGTGCGATGTGCCGTGGAAGCCGTACTTCCTGATCCCGTGTTTTTCATACATTTCGTACGGCAGTGCGTACAGGTAGGCATGCTGGGGTATCGTCTGGTGGAACGCTGTGTCAAACACGGCCACCATCGGAGTATCCGGCATAATGTGCATGCATGCCTCGATCCCTATGATGTTCGGCGGATTGTGGAGCGGGGCCAGGTCTATGCATTCCCTTATGGCAGCCATTACATTTTCATCGATTATGACCGACTCATGGAATTTTTCTCCGCCATGGACTATGCGGTGCCCTACTGCCGCTATTTCGGACATGTCACTGATCACGCCGGTATTTCCATTAGTCAGTACGTCGATGACCTGCCTGATCGCCGCCTTATGGCTGGTCATGTCGACCTCGATGACGATAGGGTCACACCCCGTCCTGGTGTGCTTTATGAACGAGTTGTCTATGCCGATCCTGTCACAGAGGCCCCTGGCCAGGACGGCCTCGTTTTCCATGTCTATAAGCTGGTACTTCAATGACGAACTTCCTGTGTTTATAACCAATATCTTCATTTACATACAACTCCTTCAGCTCATTTGTGCCTGGACTGCCGTTATTGCAACGACGCCCACGATATCTTCAGCCGAACATCCCCTTGAGAGGTCGTTCACCGGTTTTGCTATGCCCTGTGTGATAGGTCCGTAGGCCTCGGCCTTTGCAAGCCTCTGTGTCAGCTTGTATGCTATGTTGCCGCAGTTGAGGTCCGGGAAAATAAGCACGTTTGCCTTGCCGGCAACAGGGCTTCCCTTTGCCTTGAACTGTCCGACCGATGGCACGAGTGCCGCGTCGGCCTGAAGCTCTCCGTCGATCAGCAGATCAGGGGCCTTTTCTTTCGCCAGCTTCGTTGCTTCGCGGACTTTCCTCACGAGTTCGCTGTCAGCGCTGCCATAGGTGGAGTAGGACAGCATTGCGACGACCGGTTCATCCTGTATGAGGTTCCTGAATGTTTTCGCAGATGAGACAGCAATTTCGGAAAGTTGTTCTGCGTCCGGGTTTTCGACCAGGCCGCTGTCAGCATATATAAAAGTGCCGTTGCTGCCATATTCACAATCCGGCACTACCATTACGAAAAATGCCGAAACCAGTTTCGTGCCCGGAGCGGTCTTGAGTATCTGCAAAGCCGGCCTGAGTGTTTCAGCCGTCGAATGTATGGCTCCGGCGACCATTCCGTCCGCATCGCCCATCTTTACCATCATTACTCCCCAGTAAAGCTCGTCTTTCAGGATCTCGCGGGCTTTTTCAGGTGTCATCCCCTTGTCTTTCCTGATTTCATAAAGCGCTTCTGCATACCTGTTGAAGTCGGGTGATGTTTCAGGATCGACTATCTTCGCCTTCGAGATGTCCAGATCGCCGGCCAGATTTTTGATCTCGGCCTCCCTGCCCACCAGGACGATCTTTGCTATACCCTTTTCCAGCACCATTGCCGCGGCCCTGATCGTCCTTATATCCGAGCTTTCAGGCAGTACGATGGTTTTGATGTCTTTTTTTGCGCGTTCACTGATCTGTTCAAGAAATTTCAATTGCAAGACCCCTTTCAAGCAAATTCGGGACAGGTTTATTCTGCCCTGATCTGAAGTGTTTAGTCCGATATAAACCGAAGTGCTTAATTATCACCTGGTTCTAACATCAGCTTATATCAGGCATTTCAGCCATGTTTTATTATATACAAAACGTTTATTGTATACAAGATACAATTCGTATTATGTTGCCTGAAATTGAGTATTTCAATAAAAACACCAAGTAAGCAGCACGTCACATGGAAAACTGCACATATCCCTGCAGGAAAAAAGCCGACCGATCAGGATGCTCATGTGACTCGTGTAAAGAGGTTCGGATGCAGATCAGGCATCAGGCCTGCCAAAAGATATGATGAAAAAGGTCCTGTATTTACTGGTATCGGTATCATGACCGGAACCGGGCTCCAGGGTGCCCTGCCGCAGCCGTTGGACCAATTGCCCGGAACCGTCGTCCAGCACCAGAACGCCCCCATGCTTTTCAACGATCTTGCTGGCAATGGCGAGTCCAAGTCCCGTTCCTTCGCTGCTCCTGGAACCGTCTGCCTTTACGAAAGGATCGAATATGGTCCGGCGGATCTCTTCAGCGATGCCGGTCCCGTTGTCCGCGATCACTATGTCGGTCCGGTCCGGCATATCATATAGCCCGATGAGCACGGAAGTTCCGGGAGGATTGTGCCGGACGGCGTTGACGATGATATTGGAGACGGCCCTGGTCATCTCTTTCCTGTCGATCATGAGCATGACCTTTCCCCGGGGAATGTCCAGTTCGGGCTCGATCCCTTTTTCTTCCATCTGTTCATAGTGTTCCGCGGCCAATTCTCTCAGAAACCCGGCAAGATCGGTATTTTCCAGGTCCAGGCCCGTTTCACGGAAATCCAGTTTTGCCAGTTCGAACAGATCCTCTATTAGTTTCGATACATACATGGATTTGCTGTAGATGGTTTCGATATACCTTTTCTTCCTTTCTTCGTCCTTTACCATGTTTTCCGCCAGCGCCCTGCTATATCCGCTGATCACTGTCACCGGCGTCTTCAGGTCGTGGGATATATCGATGAACATCCTGTTCCTCGCTTCTTCCATCCTTATTTTTTCTTCCCGTGCAGCCTCAAGCTTTTCAGCCATTTCATTGAATGCATCCCTTATCTGCAGGAATTCGTCCTCAGCCCGGAAATCCATGCGGACGTCCAGTTTTCCCGCCCTGAGCTCATTTATGGCGTCGGTTATCCCGGACAACGGCCTGCTTATCCTTATGGATGTCCATTTGCTGTAAAGGAATATATTCAGAAGGAACAGGACCAAAAACAGGAAAAATGATGCGATGACTGCCTTAACGACCTTTTTTGCGGCAGGAAGGCGAAAATCCGTCATATTGAGTCGTATTTCCACGCTGCGGCTCGGGATCATAACAAGGCATGTGTAAGCACGGCCGTCTCCGGCGGTGAAATTGGCCGCAGTACAGAGCCATTCGCCGCCGTCACCGGGATAGCTCAGCATTTCGTACAGCTGTTTGCTGCTGTACTCATATTCCACCGTCTTCTTGTCGCCTTTTACGAATACGACCCTGTTTTCTTCATCAAGTATCTCCGCCCATCCGCCCAGTGTGGCAATGTCCGTGATATCCATACTCTCGTAGTCTGCTCTTGCCACCTGGTCAGCCGTCAGCGCCGGGGCTGCCTCCCCGGACATGCTCTTCATCAGCGAATACCCCAGGAATGCCATGGACAGGACTGCGGCAGCAAGCATTATCATGACGAAAGTTACGTAGTTTTTAAGAATCGTGCCATGAAGGCTTTTCTTCCTCACCGTCATTTCTCCTTTTCGAACCGGTAGCCGAGCCCTCTTACGGTTTTAAGATACACGGGGTTCCTCGGATCGTCCTCGATCTTGTCGCGGAGCTTACTTATATGCACCATGACCGTATTGTCATCGCTTTCATAGAAATCTCCGCCCCATACATGCTCGTAGATTCGGCTTTTAGTGAATACCCTGCCCCTGTTTTCCATCAGCAGGCACAGTATCCTGTATTCGATGGCGGTAAGGGGTATCTCCCTGCCGTTTTTCGTCAGCGTGCAGCTTGCCCTGTCAAGCACCAGTCCTCCCGCCGTGATGCGTTCCTGCGCCTGTGCTGCCGGCGCGTTCAGCCTGTAATACCTGCGGAGCTGCGCCTGGACCCTCGCCGTGATTTCCAGCGGATTGAACGGTTTTGTTATGTAATCGTCCGCGCCGAGGTCGAGCCCGAGTATCTTCCCGCTGTCGTCGCTCCTGGCTGAAAGTATCAGTATCGGCATGTTGCTTGTTTCGCGGATTTTCCTCACAAGCGTGTACCCGTCCATCCCCGGCATCATTATGTCAAGCACCGCCGCGTCGATGAACGCATCTTTCCTGCAAAGCACATCAAAAGCCTCTTTCCCGTTGAAAACACCTATCACGCTGAACCCGGCATTTTCAAGATAAAGGCTCAGCAGGTCCACTATTTCCTTTTCATCGTCAGCCAGCAGGATCGTATACTTTCTGTCCTCCATTCCAGGAAATCCTCCATCCATGCCCGGGCAGTCACCTGCCCGTGTTTTCCAGCAGCCCGGCCAGTGACAGGCTCCCGGCATGCATGTCCTGTTTCCAGTCCGGGTCGAGCCTGTCCAGGAGCATACAGATACCCATGCCGCTCTTGTAATACTTCTCCTTTCCAAAGGAAGTTTCCTTCAATGAGTGAAGATATTGTCCGTACAGTTCTTCATCGGAAAGCGCGAGCGCAGTCTTTGCCTCGACATACCTCGCCGTTCCCTCCAGCAGTTCATACAGGTCGGCGTGACTTTCCACAGCATTGGCATCGATCCCTGCCTTTTCACTTACCAGCGCCAGCGTATCTTTTCTTGTCCTGATATACTCCGCTACAGCTTCGGCATCAGGCATGCCTTCGTCCGAAACCACCAGCCGGTACAATAGATCTGCCTGTTTTTCGTACATGGCACGTATTTCCGGATCGGATTCGCTTTCCTCGATCCTTGCCTCGATACCGGGATCTGCGATCCCTTCAGCCAATGCCTTTATTTTCTCCTCCCAGCGGCTTAACTGGCAGGCATGCATCGCCTCATGGCATAGTATCGATATATACTGGCTCTCCGACATCTTTTTGCCCTCGATCGAGAACCGATCGATCAAAAAGTCTTCAATGCTGCCGGAAAAGCCCTCCACGATCTGTCCGACCGAATCCATCACCGATTTGGACGGCACCAGGATATATATCCTGTCTTCGTCAGGATATGCCGTGCATGCGATGACAGGCAGGACCGGCTTCCTTTTCCTGACTTCCCCGTCAAAGACCACGTACTCCGCGTTGCCTTTACGTATTGCGACCGGGTAACGGCTTACGGAAAGACCCGGCCATATCTGCCCCAGCCTCCCGTCCTCCAGTGTGCATGCTTTTTCATACAATACCAGGTCCTCCCCGGGCAGTCCCCGTAAGGAAGTCACCAGCACGCCGGCCGCCAGCAGGACACCGATGAGCAGGTAGATCGGCCTGAATGCTTTCATGTCACACCTCCTTCCTGAAAAGGACAAATGTAAGGGAAAGGACCAGGTACAGCAGCAACAGCGTGGCAAGTACAGGTCCGGGATCCACGGGAGCTCCTGTCAGGATGTTCGAAGCCTGCTGCTGTACTGCAGATAAGTCCGGTATCAAAAACAGCAGGATACGTGCGGCTGCTGCGCCGACGCCTTGTGCAGTGTCGGCAAGGGTGTCCAGCACGCCATGGAGTATCCCTGCGGCATAAACGAGAATGCCGGCAACTCCTGCAACATACACGGGCGCCCTTATGCTCACGACGCTTACGGCCGCGCTCAGGAACAACGAATTGATGCTCATGACGATGATACACAGGAATGTCGGCAGAATGAGCCCGGGCCTGCCATAAGCTACGCAGAAAACGACAAGCGATACATAAAACGAAAGCATGCAGAAAAGGCTTGCGAGCATATTGCCGACAGTGAGCGAAAACATGTACTGCCACGGTTTTATCCCCCTTACAAGCACAAGATGCGTCGTTTTCCTTTCAAACTCATCAGGGATCGTCCGAAGCGATACCATCACGGCGAGCAGGCCCGATACGAAACCTGTTATCGAGAGGGCCACAGGCACCATCTGTTCGAATCCCGAAACCTTTCTCCCGTTTATCATAAGGTTGCTGTCCCCGGTGGTGACCAGCAGCATGATCGCCATGCCGATGAATGCAACGACATGAAATGTCTTCCCGCGTATCCGTTCCCTGAACGTATTATGTATCAGCGCAAGCATGTCCGGCACCTCCCACGGTTTTTACAAACATTTCTTCAAGACCGGCGCCGGCCAGGTCGCTCCTGTCCGCCATGCCGGCCGGTTTTCCGTTCACGATGATCAGTATCCTGTCTGCGACTTTTTCTACATCGCCCAATATATGGGAATTCATGATGATGGTTTTGCCTTCACGTTTCAGCCGTCCGATCAGTCCGAGCATTTCTATCCTTCCGACGGCGTCAAGGCCTGACGTGGGCTCATCGAGTACCAGGAGTTCGGGGTCTCCCAGCAGGGCCTGTGCAAATGCAAGCCTCTGCAGCATTCCCTTTGAATAGTTTCTGACCCTGATACCGGCTGCGCCGGACAATCCGACAAGCTCCAGCAGTTCTGCGATCTGCCGGCCGGCTGTCTGCCTGTCCAGCTTCTGCAGTCTCGAATAGAACCGCATTACCTCGTGACCGGTCAGGAACGGATGGAAATAAGGAGTTTCAGGGGAATAACCTGTCTTCGTGTTCCTGTCGATGAGCACCTTCCCGCCGGACGGCCTGGTAAGTCCGAGTATCATTTTTATAGTCGTCGTCTTTCCGGCTCCGTTTGGTCCCAGGAACCCAAGCACCTCGCCCTTTTCAACGCTGAATGAAAGGCCGTCGACTGCCTTCGTCCTGCCATATGTCTTGACCAGCCCACAGCATTCCAGTATCTTCAAAGCTTTCACCTCCACGCTTTTTATCATAGAGGTGAAAGCTTTAAACATGTTTTACGCAGCCTTAAAATTACCTTAAAAAATGCCTGTCACCCCATGCCGGGTGGCAGGCAACGTTTTTTCATGGTTTTCAGGGTGTGGCTACCTGCATCTTTTGAGCAGTTCCAGTACGGATTCCCCGAGTTTCGCGTTGCTGACATCTGTCGGCAGGCATATCTCAGGGTTTTTCGTGATATAGACATAAACCCCCTCCTGGGTCTTTGCTGTGGAATGCAGCATTACGTTCCTGCGGTCCCTGCAGTATATCGATATGCTGGGCCTGCCTTTCGAAAATCCTTTCCAGTCTGGTGCCCGGAGAAGCCTCATCAGCGTCGCGCTGTCAGCCGGCTTTCCGTTCCTGCACGATGCCATGGCTGACTTCACGGCCCGGCCGAGGTCATCGGCATTATATGGCATGTCCAGCCAAATTATATCGGCTGTTGCCTTCCCGGATCCGAACAGGTCCGGGACGTAAGGAATAAGCACTGCATTGCGGTATCTGTCAAAAAAGACGCTCACATTGCCGCTGTCGATCACGTCCTGTGGACCGACTTTTTTTGTCCTGCCGGAAACGGCGGCGCCTTTTTTGCCGCTCTTCCTGCCCCCTGTGGAGATGTACAGCAGCGTGCCAAGCGCGGCTGTGGCTGCCGTGACCAGTATTACCAGAAGCAGATACCGTGCGTAGGTCGTGTCCATCCTGCAGTCAACTCCATCAGAAGATGATTTTATGGAACCCTGCCTTTATGTTAGCATGAGGCCCTGGTACTTCACAACCTGCCTTTTTTGGTATAAACTATAAAAAGATTTTTATTCATTAATGTATACGGGGGTCACCATAAATGCGGAAAACCTGTTCATCTACCTCACTTCTTTTCTTTGCGGCATGGCGGTAATGGGAGTCGAACTCTCTGCAACAAGACTTCTGGCGCCCTATTTCGGAACTTCCCAGATAGTATACACGGTCGTGATCGGGCTGATAATGATATCGATGAGTATCGGCAATGTGCTCGGCGGCCGGTCAGCCGATAAACACAATGACCTTGGCAGGCTCTTCGCACTGCTGTGGGCTGCGGCTCTGTGGATAGCTGTTATCCCGCTTGCCGGCAAATACATAATAGCGCTTTCCGCACTCGTCATGGCATGGGTACTGCCGTCAAACCTTATCGTGGCAGGTTCGGTGGTTTCCTGTCTGCTCGTGTTTTCCGCACCTTTGCTCATACTCGGCATGGTGTCCCCATATCTCGTGAAGCTTGGCATAAAGGATATGGAAAAAAGCGGCCGCACGGCCGGCGAGATCTATGCGGCTTCGACAATAGGAAGCATCATAGGCACGTTCATCCCCACATTCGTTACAATCCCATACATAGGCACGATGAAATCGTTCCTCGTATTTGCACTCACCCTGAACCTTATCTGCCTTTACTACTTCATCAGGACCAAAAAAGGCTATGTTAAGGGTGTCATTACGACCGTACTGACGGCTGCCCTCCTTTTCATGCCGTTCAGGAGTTCGTATGCTTTCTGGACGGAAGTGGTCCTGGAAGATGAATCACTGTACAACTATCTCCAGGTGACTGAAAAGGGCAATTCTGTGATTTTGTCCACGAATGTGGCCTTCGGCGTTCAGTCCATTTATCCGAGGGACACGATACTTTCCGGTTATTATTACGATTACGCGCTGATGTCGCCTCTTTTCCTGAAAGGCGGCAGCACTGAAAAATCCTTCGACGTGCTGGTGCTCGGCATGGGCACGGGCACTTTCGCCAAAGAGTGCAAGTATTTTTATCCGAACAGCAATATCATCGGCGTTGAAATAGACGAAAAAATCGTGGACCTGTCCAGGAAATACTTCGAACTCAAAGACGAAGAGGCAACGGTATACATCAACGATGGCCGCACTTTCATGTCGAGTCCCGAGGCAGGCATGTACGATATAATCCTGGTGGATGCGTATCACGACATTACGATACCCTTCCACATGGCCACCACGGAGTTTTTCTCAATACTGAAAGAGCATCTCAGGCCCGGTGGCGTCCTAATGGTCAATATCAACATGCGGAGCGAAAACAGCACCGAAATAACCGATTATCTCACCCACACGCTGAAGAACAACATGAAAAAAGTCTACAAATACGACATCCCGGGCATCACGAACACTCTCGTCTTCACTTCGGATGACGAAAACTGCCTGCAGTACCTGATCGACAACTCGTCTGCGCTTGGAGAGGACAGCCTGTTGCTCCCTTTGGCCAGGAACGTTATCAGGGACTGCGTCGAAGTAACGGAGTCGAAGTATGTACTCACCGATGACCTGGCTCCGGTGGAAGTTTTGGGCCAGAAGCTTCTCAACGATGTAGTGACCGAAATGCTCGATTACTTCAAAAGCGAGCTCGACAGTTCAGGCGGCGGTATCATGGACGTATTCAAAATGCTTTCCTGATCACTGCATCGTCGGGTATTCCTGGCACAGCGCACCGTCATTGCAGAAAAGCATGAATATGTCCCTGATCACATCGTTATGGTTCGCCTCCGTCACTTTATACAGCCGTCCGTCTCCAAGCTGTATGTACATGGTTATCTGGAACCTGTCGCTGTTGTCGATGACGGCGCTGATGATGTCCACCGCTTCCGCAGGCCTTGCATATTCATGGAACCAGCCTCCGGCACTATCAGAAATTTCCACATCGCATTCATAATAACAACTGAGGAACCTTTTCAGTTCCCCTTCTTTCCTTGACCACAAATTGACTGTCAGACTCATGATTGATCTCCTTTGCTAAGGTAAGGGGGACACTCCTCTACGAGGAAGTATTCCTTCAGGGTTGAGGAGTGTCCCCATGACTTTTCTCGGACACTCCTCTACAGAGAAGCATTACTCTATGGACGATGAGTGTCCCCATGCTTATTTTCGGGCACTCCTCTGCAGAGAAGCATTACTCTATGGACGATGAGTGTCCCCATGCTTATTTTCGGACACTCCTCTGCAGAGAAGTATCCCATCAGGGTTGATGAGTGTCCCCATTCCCTATTCCGGACACTCCTCTGCACAGGAGTATCCCTCCCTCTGACTGCTTTCAGTATACTATACTGGTCTGCAAAATGGGCGAATATTTCGAAAAATCCATGATGTAATTTATTCCACGCATGTTATGCGTTGGGTGAAAATTCATTTGCCGTATGAATATCTGACTTTTTACCTATAATAAAACAGCCGTCGTATACTCGTATTGGAGGTAATAAAATTGCTCGGTCGTAATTCCGTAGCAGGTATTTTGCTAATATCACTCGTACTTTCAATGCCGGCTGTGATTTCAGGCTGTTCCGGAAGCAGCCGGAACCAGGGCGAACAGCTCAAGGCAACCCAGGAAAAAATGAAGGAAGAAAAGGAATCTGAAAAGCTGAAAAAGCTGGAGGAAAAAATAGAAAGCCTTTTCGAAACACTGGGCGGTCCGGCCATGAAAACCGAGAGCAGCAAAAAGCCGGAAGATATGAAGCATGATCAGCATGGCCAGGAAGAAAGCCAGAAGGAAAAAAAGCAGCAGGAAAACCCGCAGCAGGAAGGCGGGCAGAAAGAAAGTGGGCAGCAGGAAGACAATCAGCAGAAAAGCGGGCAGGAAAGCGGCCGGAATGAAAGTCAGAAGCACGGTGGGCAGATGGATGACAAACAGAAGGAAAATGGTAAATGGAAGGAAGTTGATAAGATCATAAACAGCCTTCATTACCAGTGGAACGACCTGATGCCCGAGATCACCAAAAAAGGCGCCGACATGAAGCTCGCAGATGCTTTTGCCGGATCACTGAACAGCCTTACCACAGAGGCGGATTCCAGGGACAGGGACAAAGTCCTGGCTTCAGCCAACAGGCTGTATTCGCACATACCTGACCTGTTTTCCCTTTATCGCCTGAAAATGTCACCGGAACTTAAAAGGATGGTTTATTACACGAGAAATATAATACTTGAATCAGAAAAGGACAACTGGGAGCAGGTCGGCAAGGACAGGGAGTCCCTTGAGAAATCCTGGTCACTGCTCAGGAACACACTGGAGGAAGGGCAGAAAAAAACCGGAGACAAACTCGATCTTTCGATCTACGAACTGAAAAAGGTAGTATCTGAAAAAAACAGGCAGCTTGCCGTCATAAAAGGCAGGATCGTGCTCAACAACCTCAGCGAGCTTTCGGAATCCTTTGAAAAAAGCAAATAAAGCCGGCTTCGTATCATGTGCGGCTGCACATGACACACGCCGGCCTTTTGCGTGCATCACGCTCAGTGCAGGTAATCCTGTTCCTGATGGTCGTTCTCCTGTATTAAGTGCTCCTGCATGATTTCCATCATTGCTATAAGATGCTCGCGGTCTTTCTGAAGGATCCTTCCGACAAGCTCAGAGCTTTCAGGGTCAAGATCTCCCTTTACGATCTCTTCGACCATTTTCACTCCCTTGTCCTCGCCAAAATAAGCTCTTTTGAGTATTTCTTCGGAATCTTTCCTTTTTGTCTCGTATTCCAGCTTTATTTGTGAGAACATACCAGGTATGCCCGTCCCCTTGCCGGGAACACCGCCAAGACTGCGGATCCTCTCGCTCAGCAGATCAGCATGTTCCCTGTGATCCGCCCTGAACTGTTCGAAAAGCTGCCTGATCTCATCGTTGTCAGTATTTGCAATAAACAGATCATATGACTCAGCGGCCATCAGTTCGCCCCTGAGCATGGTGTTGAGTTCTTTAACTACAGTTTCAGTATCCACAGGCACCACCCTTATCTTATGAAATGATAATAATATCATTCCATAGTGTGCCCATGTTTACTCCGTATATTGCTTAAGGAAATCAGGCATTTTATCTGCAGGCCCGTTGAGAGTTATGAAAAACAGGATCTTATGGCTTTCTGCAAGCACTTTCAGTTTTTCGAAGAATGTTTCGAATTCCTCGATATTCTCCTTTGTAATGAAGTTGATCCTGTCGATGAAAATACCCTCGATATCGTAATTCTGGGAGAGAATCCCGCATATGAACCCGAAAAAGCTTTCGTGGTTGAGAAGAGGGTACTCCGACACGTTCACGAATCTTACCTTGTGCGAAAGGTCATACATCAGCTTTGTGCTGTCGTCGATGAAAACCACCGAGCCTTTCGCCTGCTGTGCCATCCTGTTGGCTGAATCGACAAGATGCTTCGTTTTGCCGGTACCCTTCGGGCCGTATATGACTTTTATCATTTCAACATGCCTTCCTTTTATTTGCTGTAAATTAAAAGCCGGGTTTACCGGCCTGTTTTTACGTCTTCGGGCTGTCACCGCCGCCGGGAGTTTCTTTATCCCGCTCTACCACTTCCATTTTGGATATGGACACTTCATATGCCACTTTTGTCACTACTTCGCCCGAGTCGTATTTTTTCTGGTATTCCCTGCTCTGTATCCTTCCCCAGATCTTTATATTGTCTCCAACGTTGAGCTTTTCTGAGAACCTGGCGTTCCGTCCCCATGCAATGCATGGTATGTAATCCGACTTGTTGTAGGGGCGATTGACAGCCAGCAGTATGTCCGTGATTTCTCTTCCGAACGGTGTTGTCCTGTAGATCGGTTTTTTGCATATGAAACCGTTCAGGAATATCTGATTCGGATTTTTTACCTTTTCGTCATCATCAAGGAATGTGATCTCTCTTGCAAAAACAGTCAACAGAAGCTTGTTCCCTTCACTGCTGTAACTGTTGTAAGAACGGAACTGACCCTCCACTTCGACAAGTGTTCCCGGTGTCAGTCTTTCCTTGCTGGTAAGCCTTTCAGATATGGTTACGGGTATCACATCACAACTCTCGCTAAGCCTGGGCACCTCGAGCATGAAACTGTAAAACCCTTCACCGTACACGGCGTGACTGAACTCGACATTGGAAACGACTTTACCGGCAACAGTCGCCATGTTGTTCTCAATAATATTTCCGACCATCCGCCCCCACTCTCCTCTCGGTTCATCTGTACATCGCTGGATTTATCTAATGTATGTTTATTCGAGAACGGCATGTTTTAGAATCAAAAATCAACAAGCTCTGCCTCTGATGACCCGTCAGGCTGTCAAGTTATATTATATTACATATTTTGCAACTTGCAAATCCCCAAAAATTATTGATTCAGATCTATGCCACTGACGATGGCAAAAGCTGCGGCCGCAAGAAGATCATGGCTGTCATGCCCGCCTTCTTCAAGACGCATCTTGTATTCCTGCGGCTCTACCACCCTGCCGTCCCTTGTTGATACAGACCTCTGGAGGCAGCATATGAAGCCCTCCTTGAACACCGTATCGCCTATGCTTGACGTGGTCACGCAGGCCTTGGTATTGAAACCGTAAGTAACGAACCTGTGTTTCATTCCTTCGAGGAGCTTTATCAGATCGCCGTCGTCCACGTTAACTATGGCGACGCCTTTTTCATCCAGAAGGGAAAACACTTTTTTCAGACAGTCCGAATAGGCTCTTTGGCTGTTTTTGCTGAAATTTGTCCTTCCGGCGTATATCAGCATGTCGAACCTGATATCGTCAGGCAGGAACTTTTCGATCTCAGGAATGCTCATTTTCAGGATAAGAACGCTCACGTTGTTTTTTTCAAGTTCGCTTACATAAGCGCTGAACATCCTGCTGTCTATCCCCGGCAAGCTTGCAGGGTCAATGATGCTGACTTTTTCTCCTTTTGACGCAAGCATGGAACTGATTATACCGGCGGTCTGCCATTTGCCATCGCTGCCAAGGATACCCGCAATAAGCATTATTTCAACCCCATCGGTATAAAAATCGGGAAATACACTCCTATGATATGCTTTTTCAGCATTTTTATGTGTTTACGAGACTTTTTTCTGACGTCCTTCATGGTCGATTATGTAATCGTCTCTCAGAATGAGCCGGGAAACGGGCACCAGTTTATAGCCGCCGGATTGCAGTTCTTCTATGATTTCAGGCAGGATTTTTGCAGTATGCGGAGTATCATTGTGGAACAGTATTATGGAACCATTCCTGACCCTGGAGCGTATCCTCTGCTTTATTTCTTCCCTGCCTATGCCGGGTTTCCAGTCAAGTGAATCGACGTCCCATTGTATCGTATAGTAACCTAGTTTACGTGCTTCCTGGATGAGAGAGTTGTTGTAATCCCCGTATGGCGCCCTGAAAAGGTCGCATTTTCCCCCTGTGATCCTTTCGATTACATCACCGCATTTCTTTATCTCACTGCTCTGCATTTCGCTGCTGAGGCTCCCCATCCTGAAATGCGAATAGGAATGGTTGGCGACATCATGGCCCTCCATGGCCATAGCCTTTACCATCTCCTGGTTCTTTTCCGCCCACTGGCCAACCAGGAAAAAAGTTGCCCTGACATCGGCTTCCTTCAGTGTATCCAGTATCTGCGGTATGTCGTCGGCACCCCAGGCACAGTCGAAAGTTATCGCTGCCAGCTTCTCTTCCGTTTCAACAGAATATATGGGTATTTCCCTTTTTGATGCGAAGACCTCTGCGAAATCCTCATGGAATGCCGACAATGATATGAGAAGACAAATGCCTGCCAGAAGGATAAGGCAGACAAGCATCCTTTTCCGTCTGATGAAACAGAGCTTCATTGCATTTTCCTCCGCAAAGGCAGGTAATTTCCTCTACTATATTATTTCCGCACTGCCGTCGTTATGCAGAAAACAAGGGAGCAGATGCCGCCGGGCCGGTCACCTGACCGCCGGCCATTCCGGCACCTGCTCCCCTGTTACATGATGGAGGGTCTGTCTGTGTTTTTATATATGCTTTTAATTTATGACTTAATCAAGGTTTTTCTCTTCTCCAAGCACTACCTTCAGTTTCAGTATCTCGCCGTCCCTGTATACTTCGACTTCCACTTCGTCGCCTGGTTTGTGCTGGTTCTTGAGGTTTTCAAGTTCCTGGAACGTCTTGACTTCCTTGCCGTCAAACTTAACGATGATGTCTCCGATGCGGATACCTGCCTTGTATGCCCCAGTCAGCGGCTGTACGTCGTAAACCAGCAGACCGTCAGGAACTTTGTACCTTTCGGCATCTTCCTTTGTAAAGGTGTTGTCGATCACTACTCCAAGATACGGCCTGTTTTTGACATACCTGTAATTGATCAGGCTCTCGGCGATTTCCCAGGCTTCGTTTATCGGTATTGCAAAGCCGATGCCTTCCACTTCGGTGGCCGCGATTTTGATCGTATTTATGCCTATGACCTGTCCTTTCGAATTGACGAGTGCTCCTCCGCTGTTGCCCGGGTTTATGGCTGCATCGGTCTGTATCAGCCTGAACTCACGGCCGTTATCGAGCGTGATGGTCCTGTTGATGCCGCTTATCACGCCGGCAGTGACCGATCCCATATAATCCATGCCTCCGGGGTTGCCTATCGCAACTGCAAGCTCACCGACCTTCACTTCGTCCGAGTTGCCCAGCTCAGCTGCCGGCAGGCCGGTCACATCGATTTTCAGCACGGCTATGTCGGTTTTTTCGTCCCTGCCTATCACTTGCGCCTTATAAGCCTTGTCCTTGTTGTCCGGCAGGATGACTTCGATTTTTGCGCCGTCCAACAGTTTATTGGACAACTGGCCTGCCATCGCCGCTTCGATGACATGGTTGTTCGTCAGGATATAGCCGTCTTCACTGATTATTATGCCGGAACCGTATCCGATTCCGTCACGGTTGAAGTCAAAGAAGAAGTTGAAATTGCTCCTGGCCGGGACTGTGATCTGGATGCCCACTATCGACGGTCCTACTTTTTCAGCAATCGCTTCGACGGGCGACGTGGTCCCAGCTATCTCGATCTTCTTGATTATACTGCTGCTGTTGCTGCCCGAAACTTCCGTCGTTTTCGAGGGCAGTCCGAGCATCCCGGCAACGTCGGCGCCAATCAACGGTACAAGGAACACTACCGCAGCAAACATGATGCCTGCGCCTAGCAGCGAACTCAGTACCGATACCAGTACCAGGTGTCCGACTCCTATTTTCCTCTGCCTGGTCTTCTTTATATTTTCCGAATAATATGACTGCTTCCTCATGCCTGCATCAGCCGGGCCTGCAGTCTGGCCGCCGGGGGCTTCGGAACCCATGGGCGTATCCTGGTATTCTGCATGGGCTTCTCCATCAGCAGTACTGTGCGCTGTTTCATCCAAAGGCGTATTTCCTGATATTTCCACATCAGGTGTTTCCATACCAGGATCATGGCCGTATATCGTACTTTCGGCTGCGTTCACTGCGGCATCGTCAGCCTGGACAGCTGCGTCAGCGGTTATTTCGTCGTTTTTTGCATCCGGTCCGCTTTTCGCAGTATCATCATTGCTGCCGCCATTATTGAATTGATCGAAACCGAATCTGAATTCGTCCATATGCTAAACCTCCCAAAAGCCGAGCATCCGTTTCCGGTTCACCTTACAAGTATATTGTAAATCTGTTATTTGAAGAATCTGTGAATAAATTGTAAACTTTAAATTTTCCTGAAAAGAGCTTTTTACTGCTTGTCCGCCTTGTCCGGAGAAGTGCCGCCGGCTTTTGCAAGTGTGAATGTGAACGCAGTCCCTTCGCCGAGTTTGCTCTGTACACTGATACGCTGGCCGTGTTCGTTGATTATATTCCTGACTATAGCAAGCCCAAGCCCGGTGCCGGTCTTGTCCCTGCTCCTGGATTTGTCTGATTTGTAGAACCTGTCCCATATCATCCCAAGTTCGCTTTCATCGATCCCTATGCCTGTATCCCTGATCGTTATTTCAGCCGTATCTTTCATGCTCTTTGTTATAATGCTTATTTTGCCCCCTGCCGGAGTAAACTTTATTGCATTGTGCATCAGGTTGTAAACGACCCTTTCGATGGCATCCGGGTCTCCGCTGACCATCAGATCCTCCTCTTCGAAATCCGCATCGACGTTCAGGTCTTTTTCCAATATAAGAGTCTCAAGTTTGATTACGCATTTCCTTATAAGTTCGTTGATATCAAAATCGGTAATGTTGAGCTTCATCTCGCCGGATTCCATTTTTGCAAGGTCAAGCAGATCGGTCACAAGACGGTTCAGCCGGTTTGTCTCGTCCCTGACTATCGTCAGGTAATGGTCATGCTTCTCCGGCGGGATCGTGCCGTCCAGTATCCCTTCGATAAACCCGCGTATCGAGGTCATTGGCGTGCGCAGTTCATGGGACACGTTAGCTACAAACCCTCTTCGCATTTTCTCGATGTTTTCCAGTGCTGATGCCATTTGGTTGAATGCCCTCGCAAGTTCTCCTATTTCGTCACGGGATTTTATGTTGACTCTTTTCTCAAACTCACCGTTCGAAATCCTGGCTGCGGCATATTTAAGCTGCTTGAGCGGACGCGACAGCCTGAGCGAAAAGATGTAGATCATCACTACGCTGACGGCAATGGCGATGCCGCCGGATGTAAGGAAATATTTCAGTACCTTTCTGCGGGCTGCACTCACTTCCTGGACGGGCGTATGCAGATAAATGACGATCATCATGCTGTTGCCGCCGGGAAATTCATATTTGAATGAGCGGGCCACTGTCAGCCACACATCGCCCATTTTACTGAAATACGGATCCTTGAAAAAACCGTTGAAATCCCCGACTTCCCTCACCGTGGCCGGTGACTCTGTGAGCTTTGAGAAATTCCTGGGATCATTTATCCTGATATACCCGGTGTCATCAATATACTTTTTGGCAATGGAAGCCGGCATGTCCCAGTTTGAACGGTACAGATATCCGTCCTGGTTCACGATCCAGATATAGGACGATGTGTATTTTCCATAATTGACAAGTGTATCATTAAGCAACATCTCGGCATATGCCAGGCTGGAATAATCACTCAGATCGATCAGGTTTATGTAGAATCTGAAAACATTGTTCACCCAGTTGCCGGCTTCTTCAAGAGTTGCCGCCTTTTCATCGGTGACATAATCATACAGGAAGATATTCATCATCATGCCTGTGACTGCGAAAGCCACGGCAAGTATCAGCAAAAATATTGCTATCAGCTTACTGAAAATACTTTTGAACATTACCTGACTCCTGACATCACTTTACCTCAAACTTGTAGCCTACGCCCCAGACAGTCTTAAGCTGCCATACCTGACCGGGCTGGTCTATCTTCTCCCTCAGCCTTTTTATGTGCACATCGACTGTTCTGCTGTCGCCGTAAAAATCATATCCCCATACGTTTTCCAGCAGCTGCTCCCTGGTAAACACCTTATTAGGGTTTGAAGCCAGGAAATACAGCAACTCCAGCTCTTTTGGCGGAAGATCTATCTCCTTGCCGTTAAGCTTGACGACATAGGTCGATTTGTTGATGACAAGATTAGGAAACACGACTTCCTTAACATCGAAATCACTGCGTTCATACCTTCTCAGCACAGCCTTGACCCTGGCCACAAGTTCCTTCGGATCGAAAGGCTTGACGATGTAGTCATCAGCCCCGAGTTCAAGCCCAAGCACCTTGTCGAAGGTCTCTCCCTTTGCCGTCAGCATTATTATGGGGATATTGCTTATTTTTCTTATTTCCCTGCAAACCTGCCATCCGTCCATCCCCGGCAGCATTATGTCAAGGATCACTATATTCGGGGCAGAGTCTGCAAAAACGTCCAATGCGCTTTTGCCATTATGTACGGCAAGAACTTCAAAGCCCTCCTTTTCAAGATAGAGCCTGATCAGTTCGCATATATTGACATCATCGTCAACGACAAGCACGCTTGTCTTTCTGTTCATAAACACCACCATCGATTATTGTACCACAAAAAGGTATCAATACAAACAGGACAGAACATGGGGACGTTTCCGTGTCCGGGCGGACCCTGAAGTACCCGGCACGAGGGAAACGTCCCTGTAAAACAAAGGAGCCAGGCACGTGCCTGGCATCCTGTTCTCAGCAAGCGCAGATGAACTTTACCGTATTGTTATTGCATACATGGTCGATGGAAGGTATCACTTCGGTATACTCAACATTCAGCAGGGTGTAACCGTCAACGATCAGCCCTTCCCAGTAATGCTTCACTTCAGACGCGCGTTTCCCGTTCTCCCTGGCGAACTTCTTCAGTTCTTTCAGATCGTTGGTCCTCGAACTCTGGCTTTCGATCATTTTCAGGTAGATCTCTCTCGGATACGGAAGTGACAACTCGCCGTTTTTGAGCTTTTCGACCGTTGCTTCATAGTCTTTTACGGCAATGATGTACCTGTCCTTCATGCCTTTCTTCTTCCCGAACATATAAAAACAACCTCCAGTATGATGTTAAGTCAAACCATATAATATATTGAAACAATGTTCGACAAAATGCAATACTTTTTTTGAATCATAATCTCACCAACCCAGGAAACTTCCCATCCTGCCCGCGACGCCGGCCTCGAAGTTTTCCATGATGCTCTCTCCGATATCCATCAGGTCATACTGGTCCAGTTCGGAGATGTCTTTGGCCTTGTTTTTATTGAATGTCAGCTTAGATTTGTCCTTCAGGTCCCTGACAACGGCTTTCACACTGCCGATCCTTTCGTTGTCCACATAAAGACGCAGTCTGAGCAAGTCTGTATTCTTTTCATTCTGATCCTTCTCTGCCGTGATGTCCAGTTCATAACTGCTGAACATCTGGCTCATCTTCAGTTTGTACATGCCGTATTCCATGCCGATGTCACTTTTCCCTTCGCCGCTGCTCATAAAGGAAATCTCACCGGTTCCGAAGTCTGTATGCCACATGGCGCCCTTGCCTTTCCTGCCGCTGTACAGGTATATCGCGGTGCGTTCTTCGTCGTATTCGTCACCGGCAGCATTCAGTTCTGTTATCCTGAATCCTTCAGGGTTTGAATAAGTAGCAAGCGAAACAAATGAATAATCCGTGATGATCTGCCTGAAAATGATGTTGTCTTTGCTGTCTGCGATAACTTTAACCTCCATCAGCGGATAATCGTCTTCGGGATCGAAAATGTCACCGAGGTTTTCCCTTGTCTCTGTGATCCAGTTTTTTATCACGCTCTCAGGATCGTTTTCATCATTGCCAAACAGACTGCTTTCGTATCCGTAATAGTTACGATATCTGCCAATCGACAGTAACTGGCCGGCATCATAATATTTTGCCAGCAAGCCTATAAATTCGTCATCTTTCTCCAGATCGGACAGTACCCTGTCAAATGCCACATAAAGGTCTTTTTCGGCAACAGTGAATCTGACTGTCCTGCAGTTTTTGAATTCGGCAGCCTTTTTCCTTCTGCCGCCCGCCCATGTATATATGGTTACATCGTCTTCACTCTTCTTGCTGAAATTTGATCCAGGGATACTGTTCATCAGAGTTTTCAAATATTTCGCCAGTCTCTCGTCAAGCAGCCTGGTATCCTTGTCCATTTCTTTCCTGTACTGTTCCGGCGATTTATCAGCCACTGTAATTTCCGGCATATCGTTGCCTGTCAGTTTGCTGATGGTTGTAAACAGTTTGTCTATGTCGCACCGGAAATAATCATCATACAGGAGAGGTATCCCAAAACCCACCGTTTTCCGGTCCCGGTAAAACAAGGCGTCAACCAGTTCGTTATCCATAAATTCAACGGAAACATAGCCTGCGGTTTTATTTTTATCACGATCTATCTTGAGATTCAGGCTGAATTCTTCAAGAAGCCTTCCGCGTATCCCCGCATCCGTGCCGATACTGTCGATCGTAAATACGATGTCTTTGCTGAATGGTTTTACCTCGGCGGCCTTCATCGAATCCCTGTAAAGTTTATTCAAAGAAATCTGCCCGCTTCTGGATTCCAGGTAGCCATAATATGATTTTGCGGACATGAGTCTCCATGCATTTGCCTTTATAAAAAAGCCCGCAAAAAGTATGACGGCGACAGCGGCTGCCAGTACAGCAAAGCCTTTGCGCAGTCTGCCTTTGCCCAGGCCTCTTTTTTCTGTGCTCCCTCCTGCCACGACTCCGTCTGCTCCACCTGCTCCCTGCATACTGCCTGATGGTCCGGATGCCGCTCCGGCCGCCTGCTGCGTCGCCTGTCCGCAGTTGGCACAGAATTTCGCTCCATCAGGAATTTTACTGCCGCATTTTGAACAAAACATCAGTAGACCCCCCATGTGTTTGATATAATAACATAATAATATATTATTCCATATTGTACGGGAAAGGCAAGAAAAATGTCGTTCGCATGTGAAAAAAATCCCTGTGTCCCGGCAGAAAAAAAACTGTGCCGGTCCGTCAAAATGTTGTAATATATAAGACGGTGATTACATGAATTACGTAGTACACATATTTTACATCCTGGCAATAACCGTAAAGGCATTTGCTTATTACGGATCGATCGGCATCGAAAAATATCCGCTCATCACATTGATGCTGACAGTCTTTTACCTGGCCGCCATATACTTCATATGCGGCTCAAAAAAGCTGGTTTATTTTTGCATAAGCATACCTGTCTCCTTGCTCATGCTGACAAACGTTCTGTACAACAGGTATTTCCACATGTTCTTCTCCCTGGGCACCATATCGCAGGCAGGCAAGCTCAGGGAAGTCGGCGGTATTGCCCTTGACCTGGCAAGGCCGGCAGACTTGCTGCTGTTTGTCGATCCCGTCCTTCCCGCCATATTTACTGCAATTTCTAAAAAATGGCTGCAAAACCTAAAGCACGGTGCGGGATGGGCACGCTTTGCATCAAGGGCCGCAGTTGCCATAGTGATGGCGGGATCACTGGTATTCCTCGCAGCGAATCCGAAGGACAGCAAACTCGTCACCGCGGTCAGCCACCAGGAGATATTCACATGGTACGTAAGGGACAGCTTTTTCAGGTCTGAAAATGATACCGGTGACGCTGCCGTTACAGAGGAAACGGAAATAGGGACAGCCACTCCCGAACAGTTGAGTGACAGCGGTTACCTGCACGGGGTTGCCTCGGGAAGGAACCTCATCGTTATCCAGATGGAGGCGTTCCAGAATTTCCTCATCAATTCGGTATACAACGGCCGGGAGCTGACACCGAACCTCAACAGGCTGGTTGCAGGGGAATCCATATATTTCAGCAGCTATTACCAGCAGATCGGCAGGGGCAATACATCAGACGCAGAATTCGCGACAAACAATTCGCTCTACCCTGTTTTATACGGGTCGGTATACGAACTGTACCACGGCAACCGGTTTTACGGCCTCCCCTGGGTCCTGAAAGAAAATGGCTACAGGACGATTGCACTCCACGGCTATAAAAAGTCTTTCTGGAACAGGGAAAAGGCGTACCCCGGTCAGGGTTTCGACGTGTTCGTAGGCGAGGAAGATCTTGTCATCGACGAGAAAATCGGTTACGGCCTTTCGGACAAGTCCTTCTTCAGGCAGGCAGTCAGCATTCTGAAGGAGACCGAGCAGCCTTTTTACAGTTTCATCATTACGCTGACGTCCCATGTTCCCTTTAAACTGCCTTCTTCGCATCAGAAGATCGATTTGCTGCCGGAAGACGAAGACACTTTGTTCGGGGATTACATCCAGGCGGTCCACTATACAGACGAAGCGATCGGTGAGTTCATAGAAAGCCTTAAAGAACATGGGCTGTACGAAAATTCGGTAATAGCACTTTACGGTGACCATTACGGCATAGACTGCAAGCATGAATCTGCCGCACGGGTGAAGGCTCTCCTTGGAAGTGACTATACCTACGGCGAGATGCTGAATGTCCCGCTGATAATACACATCCCGGGCTCAGGCATACATGAAACGGTAGATACTGTAGGAGGCCAGGTGGATTTCATGCCGACGATCCTGAACCAGCTGGGGATATCTGGCAAAAACCTGGTCATGTTCGGCCATGACCTGCTCCAGGCAGAATCAGGTTTTGTCGCTTCCCAGACCTACCTGCTCAAGGGTTCCTTCATCGATGACCAAAAGGTATTCGAGATGGCCAGAACAGGCATATTCGATGACAGCAAGGCGTGGGACAGAAAAACCGGAGAGCCTTTAAGCATCGACACATGCCGGGAAGGCTATGAAAGGGCTATAAAAGAGATAACAAAAAGCACATACCTGCTGGAAAACGACCTGCTCAGGAACATGGACCTGGGCGGCACGACAGCTTCAGCTATCCTGGACGGAAATATCCCTGTCGTCCCACAGTCCGGCGATGAGATCCTCAGGGATCACGATACCGTGACCGATATCGGCGCTATTGCAGGGATCGGCGAAGATCCCGGCATGCTCGATGCATTGTACGGCAAAGGGCTCAAACTGTATTTCACCGCACTGGAGGCAACCGGATCCGGGTCGCTGGAGCTGCCGGGCGGATACGGTTTTGAAAAACTCGCGGCATGGTTCGCTGAGCACCAGGACGCTTACCTGGTGATCCCCATAAGCGGCGACAACATCAATGTCCTCAAAGCCCTGAAAACAAGGCATCCGGATATATGCGGCCGTGTATTCCCCATTATAGGTGACCTTGGCGACCATGTAAAAGTGGAATACCAGGGATTCAGAAGGATATTGCTGGACCTTGGATCTTTGTCCGGCATCGATGCTGAGAGCCTGTCTGCGTTCCTTGACAGGAACAGGATATCAGGTGCCTGGGTGCCTGAAGGACGGTCTCCGGACGCACAGTTGCTTGAAGTACTTGAGTCCAGGAATATTGCTGTGCTAAAATAAGTAACCGGACGTGATGCCTGGCACTGTATCCGGAAATACATCAGTCATCATCGTGTTGGATGATATGTGCCGGGTGCTGTACCAGGCACCGGATTCGAAGAAAGAAGGTTGAACTGAAATGAAGCTTGGCATAGTAGGCCTGCCAAACGTAGGCAAAAGCACTCTTTTTAACGCTATAACGAAGGCCGGGGCGGAAATGGCCAATTATCCTTTCTGCACCATCGAACCAAACGTTGGCATCGTTCCGGTACCTGACGAAAGGCTGGACAGGCTTGCCGAAATGTATAACCCTGAAAAAATAACGCCGGCAACGGTTGAATTCGTTGATATCGCAGGCCTTGTCAGAGGAGCGAGCAAAGGGGAAGGCCTTGGCAATAAATTCCTGTCACACATCCGTGAAGTGGATGCTATCGTACATGTGGTACGCTGTTTCGAAGACAGCAACATTGTCCATGTGGACGGCTCAGTATCACCGTCGAGGGATGTCGAGACTATTAACCTCGAACTCATATTTGCTGACCTTGAAGTGCTGGAAAGACGCATCGACAAGGCAAAAAAGATGCTGAAGGGCGACAGGAAATACCAGGCGGAGGTCGAACTGTTCGAAAGGATAAAAGAATCGCTCGAATCAGGAATACCCACAAGGGCAATGGCATTCTCCGAAGAAGAAAAACATCTTGTGGACCAACTTTTCCTGCTTACCTCAAAACCGGTCCTTTATGCTGCCAATATTTCGGAAAATGACCTGCGCAGCGACAAAAACCCGTATGTTGAAGAACTCAGAAATATCGCCGAAAGAGAAGGCGCAGAAATGATGGTGATATGCGCCAGGCTCGAGGAAGAGATCGCTCAGCTGGATGACGAGGAAAGAAAGCTGTTCCTCGAAGAGCTCGGCCTTAAGGAATCGGGCCTCGACAGGCTGATCAGGGCAAGCTACAGTCTTCTGGGTCTCATGAGTTTCCTTACTGCAGGGCCGACGGAAGTCAGGGCGTGGACCATAAGGAAAGGTACAAAGGCACCGCAGGCCGCAGGCAAGATACACAGCGACATGGAAAGAGGCTTCATAAGGGCTGAAATCGTATCGTACGACGACCTGATAAAATGCGGTTCTTATGCTGCGGCACGCGACAGCGGGCTCGTGCGCTCCGAAGGAAAGGATTATGTGATGCAGGAAGGAGACGTTGTCCTCTTCAGGTTCAATGTCTGATGACAACGCATTTTACATCAGGATTTTGGTTCAGGAGCAGGGAGTCTTTTCTTCTCTGCTTCATTTAATATGTTTTCAAGGTCGATTATGGAGTACAGCATGTCTCCTTTCTTACCGATCTTTTTGAGGAATGCGGCGGTCCCGGCGCTCACCACGGACGGGGCCTGTTCTGTTTCATCTTCCGTGAACCTCATGATTTCCATCACGTCATTGACGATGAACCCCGCATACTTTTCACCGATCTTCGTAACAAGGATCTTGGTTTTTTTGTTGACATCCATTTTGCCCAGTTCGAATCTTTTCACGAGATTTATCACGGGAAGCACCCTGCCCCTGTAATTGATGACGCCTTCGATGAAAGACGGCATCCTGGGTATCCTGGCAGGCTCCTGGTACTTTATTATCTGGGATACCTGCAGTGCGTCAGCCCCGAACAAATGGCCGTTGAGGTTGAAGATTACTGCATTCAGTTCACTCATATGACAGCCTCCGCGAGTATTAGTCACCGGCCGCCGGTGCCGGAAAACCATTGCCAGATATATTATAACACAGAATTTCGACACATTGTTACCGGTAAGTTGTAAAATTAATTGCCCAAACATGATAAAAAAGAAGTGACTCAAATCAGAACCTCTGATAATGTTTTAAGTGACAAAACCAAAACATATTGGAGGATCCGAAATGAGTCACCTTAATAATACCACTAAACGAAGAAGTTTTAAACACCTGGATGTGAGGGAACGGTATCAAATTGAAATATTATTGAAAGAAGGTAAGAAACCAAAGGAAATAGCCAAAGTA
>Ga0209508_1000620_pt1 | contig 33980 bp, 32 predicted proteins | sample AD_UKC129_MetaG_FD_184427 | JGI IMG/M metagenome (GOLD analysis project Ga0209508, IMG submission 184427) | Active sludge microbial communities of municipal wastewater-treating anaerobic digesters from Canada - AD_UKC129_MetaG (SPAdes) (version 2) | ecosystem: Engineered > Bioreactor > Anaerobic... | reverse complement strand
CGATCTTGAACAGCGTGGGCAGGAACCGATGCATGCCCTTGAAGAATTTCAGGTTCTCGATGCACTCGCGTTTGAACGCCCGGAAACAGCAGCCCGCGTCGCTGATGGTTTCCCCCGACAACCGGTTGCGCACCCAGTTGGCGATGCGCGAGGACACGATCCGGACGAAGCCGTCGCCCTGGCGGCGCGCGGCTACCCGGGTGCCGCACACGCAATCGAACCGTTCAAGGCCCTCGAGCAACCGCGGAATGTCGCGCGGATCGTTCTGCAGATCGGCGTCGAGGGTGACAATGTACCGGCCGGTGGCAGCTTTCATTCCGGCCCACATGGCCGCCGATTGGCCGCAATTGGCGGCGAGACGCAGGGCGCGCAGCCGCGGGTCCCGCGTCGCCAGCTCTTTCAGGACCTGCCAGGAGCCGTCGCTGCTGCGGTCATCGACGATGATGATTTCGTAGGGGCGTTGGAGCGGGGCGGTGGCCTCGTGAATGGCGGCCACCAGGGGGCGCAGGTTCCCTTCCTCGTTGTGGCAGGGGACCACGAAGCTGAGCTCGCACGATGCGGCGCTTGCCGAAGCCATCGCGCGGAAAATATCGAAGCCCGACGGCCGCAGCCACACAAAACAGAGGGAAAACACCCAGCATCGAACATCCACCATCCAACGTGGAACGGCTGCGGCAGCGAATGGCTGATGAAGGTCGTTTCCCTGGCCGGCGCCCGCTTCGCAGAATGAGTGGAGGGCGAAAGAACAACAGACAACGGGAAAGGACCCTTGTCTCACGCGAAGCCGCGAAGCCGCGAACGGGCGGCTGACGGCAAAGGCTTGAACCACGAAGAGCACGAAACACACGAAGAGCGGAACGGCAACGGCTGAGAGACTTTAACCGCGAATGGACGCGACTGAACGCGAATCAAGGCTGCGGCCAACTTCACGGCCGTTGACGTCTGGGCAGGGCGGCGGGCGCGGCATCGAAATTGTCGATCTGCGGGCAACGCACGATGGCGGCAGCGAAAGGACACGCGCGATGAGCCCGTCTGAAATTTTGCCCGGAAGACTTGAAATTTTTTTTGGCCTGGCACGTAATGCTCAGCGAGAATCTGGTGCGGGCGGGGCGTGTCCGCCCATAAATGGAGGAGAAGGATCGGAAGTCAGGAGGAAGTTCAGACTTCAACTGGCCGATGGGGAGCTCAAGACAAGGCGATTCAAAAGTCTTGGTATTTCCATTCGCTTTCGTTTGAGGCCTGGAAGAGCGTGAGCGTCAGGCGGGGTGCATCTGACGCGAGAGCGAGGGGCGGGCATGAATCGGGGCGATGAAGAACAGCGGAACGGCTTCGCATCTGACGCCCTGCAGCCTTCCTCCGGTGGCTCCGTTTTCTCCTGCGAAAGGCCGCGAGAATTCATTTGCCTCGCGCGCGCAAAGCAGTAGCATCGGCCCTCCCCGCTCCGGCGAGATCCTGGCGGGGAGGATCGATTCATGAAGAGCTATCATGTTGCGGTTATTGGCGGCGACGGCACGGGGCCGGAAGTCACGCGTGAAGCGTTGAAAGTCTGCGAGGCGGCGGGCCGTAAGTTCGGATTCACTCTCAACTGGCATCATTACGACTTCGGCGGCGACCGTTACCTGCGCACCGGCGAAGTCCTGCCCGACAGCGCCGTCGAGGAATTGAGGCAGTACAAGGCGATTTTTCTCGGGGCGGTGGGCCATCCGCAGGTGAAGCCCGGCATTCTCGAGAAGGGCATTCTTCTTCGCCTGCGTTTCGAGCTCGAACAATACATCAACCTGCGTCCCGTCCGGCTGTATCGCGCCGAGGATTGTCCGCTCAAGGACAAGGGCCCCGAGCACGTCGATTTCGTCGTGGTGCGCGAGAACAACGAAGGCCTTTATACGGGCGCCGGCGGTTTTCTCTTCAAGGGCACGCCGCATGAAGTCGCGATCCAGGAATCGGTGAACACGCGCCGCGGCGTCGAGCGCTGCCTCAAGTACGCGTTCGAGCTCGCCGGCAAACGGCGGAACGGCAAGCCGTGGAAAGGGCTGAAGCCCGAGGACGTCGCCGCCGGAAAGACGGCCCAATTGACGTTGTGCGGCAAGACGAACGTGCTGACCTACGCCTTCGATCTCTGGTGGCGCACATTCCAGGAACTCGCGCCCAATTACCCGGCCGTCAAGAGCGACTACGCGCACGTCGATGCCATCTGCATGTGGTTCGTGAAGAACCCGGAGTGGTTTGACGTGATCGTGACCGACAACATGTTCGGCGACATCATCACGGATCTGGCGGCGATGATTCAGGGCGGTCTGGGTGTGGCGGCAGGCGGGAACATCAATCCCGAGGGCACGTCGATGTTCGAGCCGATGGGTGGCAGCGCGCCGAAGTACACCGGGCAGAACGTGATCAACCCGCTGGCGGCCATCAACGCGGGCGCGATGATGCTCGATTTCCTGGGCGAGTCGCAGGCGGCCACTGCGATCGAGGATGCGGTGATCCAGATCATCAACACGAAGGTGAAATCGCTCGCGGCGGGGCGGATGGGCTACGGCACGCGGGAAATCGGAGATCTGGTGGCCGAGGCGGTTGCCTGAGCACCGGCTGGGCGTGTGCCGGACGGAGGGGCGTCGGGGGGGCGCCGCGGTTTTGACCGGGACAATTCTTGTCGCATATGCGCGCGGAATTGTCCTGCTTTGATCCGCCGGTTGGTTGCGGATCAGGTGAACGGCTGAGCCCGGTCGACGTGGTGTCCCTGTGAACCCTGGATAAATTCTGCTTGCCTTCTTTCACTTTGTAATGCAAAGTGCGGCCCATGGATTCCAATTGGGCTGCCGAGCATCTGCAGGTTATTCGGACCCTGATGGAGCGTTCTGCTCTGTACCGCCGCGCGCTCGCGCCGGTCACCATCCTTGTCGGCGCCGCGGGGACGACGGCGTCGGTTTCGGCGTGGCTGCTGAAGTTTGAGACGCCGCTGGCCTTCTCTGTTTATTGGATTTCGGTGGGCATCATCAGCGCCGTGAGCGCGCTTCTGCTGGTTCGCCAGCAGGCGATCCGGCAGAAGGAGGAGTTCTGGACGCCGCCGACCCGCCGGGTTGTTCAGGCGGCGCTTCCGGCGTTGTTGATCGGGTTTGTGCTGGGGCTGGCGGTGGTCATTGCGGAGGCTCAGGCCGGTTTCGCGCGCCATCCGGCGAGACCGACGCCTGATATCACGTGGCTGCCGCTGGCGTGGATTGTTCTTTACGGGTGCGCGCTGCATGCCGCCGGGTTTTTCACGCCGCGGGGATTGCGCTGGCTGGGGTGGATTTTCGTATTTGGCGGCCTGGTGTGCCTTTTTGTGTGGTTGTGGGTGCGGCCCTTCCGATCGCAGCCGCAACTGACCGGGAATCTGTTGATGGGAACCTTCTTCGGCTTGCTGCACCTGGCATACGGGACGTACTTGTCGGTGACGGAAAGGAAGAATGCAGCGTGAACCCGGAACCGTTCCTTCAGCTCGATCGTGTGATTCACGAGAAAGGGCGGCTGGCGATCATGTCCATGCTGGCCGCGTCACCGGAACTCTCGTTCACCGAATTGCGCGACACGCTGAATATGACGGACGGGAACCTGACGACGCATATCCGGACGCTGCAGGAGGCGGGGTATGTGGCGGTGGCGAAGTCCTACCAGAACAACCGGCCGCTGACGACGTGTTCGCTGACGCCGGCGGGGCGGAAGGCGTTTGCGGAGTACGTGGACTTGCTGGAACAGATCGTTCGGCAGAACAGGAATAAATGAACTCCCGATTGAACAGTTACGAACCATCGTGGTCTGTGACTTTGTATTGCAAAGTGAAAGGCGTATGAACATCATCCGGGCTGAACATCTGGGCATGTGCTTTGGCGTCCGCGACGCCATCGCGCTGGCGTTGAACCGGGCGCAATCCGAGCCCCTCACCATTCTGGGCGACCTCGTCCATAACGAATCCGTCCTTTCCGCCCTGCGCGAACGCGGCATTTCCATCAAGCAACGCGCCGAGGAGGTGGAAACGCAGACCGTCATGGTGACGGCGCATGGGGCGTCCGAGCGCGCGCTGGAGCGAACGCGCGCGCTCGGGCTGAACATTGTGGAGGCCACCTGTCCGCTGGTGCGCCTCGCGCATCGCGCCGTCGCCCGGCTGGTTCAGGAGGGATATCACCCGGTCATTATCGGAAAGCGCGATCATGTGGAAGTGCGCGGTCTGACCGGAGACCTCGAGCAGTTTGACGTGATCCTGGATGAGGGCGATGTGGAGCAGCTTGCTCCCCGGCCGCGTTTCGGGGTGGCGGCGCAGACGACCCAGCCGATTGAGCGGGTGCGCCATCTCGTGCGGCTCATTCGCGAGCGCTTTCCGCACTCGGAAGTGCGGTTCATTGACACGGTGTGCCAGCCGACGAAGCAGCGGCAGGACGCCGCCGTGGAACTGGCACGGCGATGCGACGTTGTCGTGGTAGTCGGCGGTTCCAACAGCAACAACACGCGCGAACTGGCGCGCACGTGCGGCCGCCATTGTGCGCGGGTGCATCATGTGCAAACCGCGGCGGACCTGCGGATCGAATGGTTTCGCCCGGAGGACACGGTGGGCATCACGGCGGGGACATCAACGCCGGACGCCGTGATCGACGGCATTCACGAGTGGCTCGCGCAGTTGGCGGTGCACTTCACACAACCCGGGGAGGTTGCATGCAGGAATGGCTGAACTACTTCGAACACAATCGCGTCAATCGTCTGTTCATTCCGTGGGAGGAAGGCGCGAATATCGAGGCGCACCTGCGCCGGCCGTTGATTCGTTCGCTGCGCCGGTTTCAGGTTGGGGAAAGCGGCGAGGGCCGGAAGCTGCGCCGGCATGCGGCGCAAACGGGCGATCCCGTCTATGCGAGGGCCATCGAGTTGTTTGTGCGGGAGGAGCAGGAGCACGCCCGGCTGATGGGCGAACTGCTGCGCCGGCTGGGGGCGCCGCTTCTTCGGCGCCATTGGTCCAGCGATTGTTTCAAGTGGATGCGGCGGGCGTGCGGGCTGCGCGTGGAGCTGTTGGTCCTGCTGCTGCCGGAGATGATTGCGAAGTGCTACTTCCGCGTGCTGCATGACGCGACGCGGTATTCGGTCCCGCGCGCGATCTTCGCGCAGATTCTTCACGATGAGAACGGGCACGTGGCGTTTCACGTGGAATACCTGCGGCGCGCGTTCGAAGGGTTGTCGTTCACGCGGCGGATCGCGATTCAGGTGGCGTGGCGGCTGGTGTACCGCGCGACATGCGCCGTGATGATCGCGGACCATGGCCCGGTCCTTCGAGCCTGCGGAATGTCGTTGAAGCGGTTCTGGAACGACTGCGGTCGCGTGTTTGATGAAACCGCAGCGGGCATCTTCAGCCCGGCCACCGTGCTGGCGCCGGCTCCAATCCTTCAACTTGTGAAATCATGATGACCAACTCCTCTCGGCGGTGGCTTGTTGTCGTCACCTTCGCCGCGGCGATGGCGTGGGTGGAATCAGCGGTGGTGTACTACCTGCGGACGATGATAGATCGGATCCAGCCGCATCAGGCGGACCCGATGGCGATCGCGGGCGACCCTGGCCAGGTGGAACTCGTGCGCGAGCTGGCGACGATGCTGATGCTGCTGGCGGCGGGCATCCTTGCGGGGCGCGACTGGCGGAGCCGGCTCGGTTACACCGCGGTGGCATTCGGCGCGTGGGACATCTTCTACTATGTGTTTCTGAAGGTGATCTGCGACTGGCCCGGGTCGCTGCTCGAATGGGATCTGCTCTTTCTGATTCCGCTGCCGTGGTGGGGGCCTGTTCTGGCGCCAGTGCTCATCGCCCTGTTGATGATTGCGTGGGGAACGGTTGCCGGCGCGTTTCGGCGTCCGACGGGATACGGACGCAGCGAGCTTGCGGCGTGGGGAGTGGCGACGGTCGGCATTCTAATCGCCTTGTATGTGTTTATGGCGGACAGCATTGCGGCGCTGCCACAGGGAGCCGACGCCGTACGCTCTGTGTTGCCGGAGAGGTTCAACTGGCCGGCTTTCGTGTTCGCCCTGGTCTGCATGTCCGCGCCCGCGGTCGAGTTTGGGTGCCGGCTCGGGGGCGGGGCAGCGGCCCGTGAGAGGGCCTTCACGAGAGAACAGAGTAGGAACCCGACCTGACAATCCGTTCCGGCATGGAGGCGAACATCGAATGGAAGTTCTGGTCAGCCGGCTCATTGCTGCGCGGCGAGCTCAGCGAGTTGCGGCAATGGACCGAACGATGGGATGGGGTCCGGATCGCTTCGCATCTGGCGATGATCTGCCTGCCCAGCCTTTACGTCTTCGCGTGCCTGAGCGGTTCGCGCGCGCGGCTGTCCGAGATCTTCGGGCTGGTTTGCGGTTCGCTGATGCTGATGACGATTCTCCTGATCGGGTTTGCTCCGGTGGCCTGGCTGTTTTCGCAATCGACTCACTGGATGGGCGCGCTGCACCTGGTGTTTGCGGGGATTGCCCTGCTTTTCGGGTTGCGCTTTCTGGAGAACGGGTTTTCACATTCCCACGCCAGATCCACCGCCGGGTTCAACCTCTGGGTCATTATCTTCGTTCTTGTGGTGCTGCAAATGACAACGGCCCTTCGGCCCATTGTCGGTACGGCGGAAACCTTCCTGCCGACGGAAAAGAAGTTCTTCATCAGCCACTGGAGCGACTGCCTTTCCGCGGCTGGAGACCGGGCAAACCGGGAGCGATAGTCTTTGCGGGCTTCGCGGACGGGAGCGTTCCACAAAGGAGGAACTTTTGTTCAAGCCATTTTGAGCGAAAACGCGGCTGCCGTGATCCAATCCGAGTTGCTATGAGACTGATCCGGATCCTGTTCAAACGCGAGACGGCGGCGCCGATGGCGGCGGTGACATTTGCGTCGGTCGTGTGTGTCGCGCTGGTGTGCGTGCGCATTCTCTGGGTGGGCCATCTCCACCACGCCTTTCTTGTCTGGAACCTGTTCCTGGCGTGGCTGCCGTTGATTTTCGCGTTGCTGGCGGCGCATTGGATGGAGACCCGGCCCGGCTCGCGGTGGCAGTCTGCCGCGCTGGGCGTGGCGTGGCTGTTGTTCTTCCCGAATGCGCATTACATCTTCACGGATCTGATTCACCTGACGTCGAAGTTCTACGGGCAGTTCTGGGTGGACCTGACGTTGATCCTGGCGTGCGCGCTGACGGGGCTGGTGCTTGGGTTTCTCTCGCTGTATTTGATGCAATGCATGGTGGCGCGGCGGTACGGCGGCATCGCGGGGTGGTTGTTCGTTGCGGCGTCGGCGGGCCTGGCGAGCCTGGGCGTTTACATCGGGCGCTTCCTGCGGTTCAACAGTTGGGACGTCCTCGTGCGGCCGGGGCGCATTTATCAGACGCTCGACTCCTGGATGCAGGGTCCGATGGCGAACCGCAGTTCGTTCGCCTTTCTGGTGTTGTTCGCCACGTTCCTGTTCATCGCCTACGTGATGCTGTACGCGCTGACGCACATGTCGCCGGCGCTGTCCGGTTCCGGTTCCGCAACTCGCGAGGTCAAGGTGGCGTGACCCGATGCGCGCCTCTCAAACTGGCGGCGGGACGCCCCCGGAACTCGCCGGCGTGGCCGCCCGCGCGGAGGGGGCGAGACCCAGGTTCTGCAGCACGCGCACCGTCGAGTAGGACTTGTTCAGCGTGTAGAAATGTATCCCCGGCGCGCCGTTGCGCAGGAGCTCGGCGCACTGTTTCGTGGCGTACTCAATCCCGAATTCCGTCACTGCGGCATCGTCGTCGCCCAGTTCATCGAGCCGCGCCAGGAGCGCCGCGGGCATCCGCGCGCCGCACAGGGCGGTGAAACGCCTGATCTGTGATCCGCTGAGAATCGGCACGATGCCGGGCACGATCGGGACGGTGACGCCGAGCCTGCCCTGCAGGTAATCGCGGAACTCGTAGAAATCCGCGTTGTCGAAGAACAATTGCGTGAGGACGTAGTCGGCGCCGGCGTCAATCTTGTTCTTCAGATGCCGCCAATCCGCGTGTTTGCCTTCCTTGCAGGCGATGTGTCCTTCCGGGAATCCGGCGACGCCGATGCTGAAGTCGTCGTGTTGGCGGATGAACGCGACCAGTTGGCTGGCGAATTCGAAACCGCCCGGGGTGGCTTTGAATTCGCCGCCGCCCGGGGGATCGCCTCGCAGGGCGAGCACGTTTTTCACGCCGAGGCTGCGGATCTGTTCGAGGAGACTGCGGATGTCGTCGCGAGTGGCGCACACGCAGGTCAGGTGTGCCACGGCGGTGAGGCCGTGTTCGCGCTGGATGCGATCGACGATCATCAGCGTCTTGTCGCGCGTGCTGCCGCCGGCGCCGTAGGTGACCGAGCAGAAGTCGGGATGGGTTTGCTTCAGGGCCGGGATGGTTTTCTCCAGCAGGCTGCGGTCGCCCTCCGGTGTTTTTGGGGGGAAAAACTCGAAGGAAATCACCGGCTTCCCTGCGGCGCGTTTCGACGCGTAGATGTCTCGGACCAGTTGCATGAGTCAGGCGATTCTGCCTGAGCACTGCAACCGGGCCAAGTCTCTTTGGACTCTCAACAGGCACTCGCGCCCGTGAGGCGCCAACTAACCCCGCCCCCGCCGGGATCGGGCGCCGGCTCCGGGGATTGGGGCCACATCGTCCGCTGGCGCCACGACGTTGCCGGTCTCAAAATCGGCGGCGCTGGGTTTCAGGGCAAGATTGTACCAGCGTGACTCAGTGTCGGTCATGAGGTCGCGCCAGCGGACCAGTTGGCCGGTGTAGGCGGAGATGCGGCCCATCAATGCGGTCATTGTGGACTCGGCCACCGCCTGCGTCTCGTTCAACGGCTGTTCCTTGACGATGCTGTCGAGCAGGTCGATGTGTTCCTGCACGTAGGGATTGTCGTGGGTCCGGATCTCGGGGAGGGACAGGCTCGCGAGCTTCTCGGATCGCATCCGTCCGCCGCCGAACGAAGTCCCTTCGGTTCCGATGAACAGCTCGCTGACCGAACCGTCGCACCCGTTGATCTGCCGGCACATGCTGTGGATGTGGCAGTCGTCGCTGTAGGTGTAGTCCACGCTGAAGAAGTCGAACTGGTTGCCCGTCTGGCGCCGGGCGCGCCCGCCGAAGCCGAGCGCGGAAATGGGCGGATGGCCGATGAACCAGTTGGCGACGTCGATGTTGTGGACGTGCTGTTCGACGATGTGATCGCCGGACATTTCGACGAAGCTGGTCCAGTTGCGGGCCATGTAGCTGGCGTCGCTTTCGCCGGGTTCGCGGCGGCGGTACCACAACTCGCCGCCGCACCAGCTCACGGTGCCGCCGACGATCTTGCCGATGGCGCCCATGGAAATGGCCGCGTAGTTGCGGAGGTAACTGCCCTGGTGCCGGCGTTGGGTTCCGGCGACGACGGAGAGCCCCCGCCGCTTTGCTTCCTCGCCCAGTTGCATCACTTTTCGCACGCCCACCGGATCGACGCCCACGGGCTTTTCAATGAAGAGATGTTTGCCTGCTTTCACCGCGGCTTCGAAGTGCAGCGGGCGGAAGTTCGGCGGCGTCGCGAGGATCACAATGTCGCACGGCTGTTCCATGACCTTGTGGTAGGCGTCCGCGCCGACGAATGCGCGCTCGGCGGGGACGTTGTTCGCGCGGGCGACGTTGTTGGCGCGATCGGGGAAGAAGTCCGCCACGGCAACCACTTCGATTTCGTGGCCGAGGACCTTGGCGGCATTGCGGATGTCACCTATGGCGCCGCTGCCGCGGCCACCGCAGCCGACGAGGCCGACTCGGAATTTCCGGGAGGCGCCCTGCGCGCGAACGTTGAACAGGGGCAGGGTGGCAGCGGCCGCGCCGGCCACCGTGACGGTGTTGATAAATTGGCGTCGAGGAATTCCAGGAGTTGTCATGGTTGATTCGGGTTGCGGGATTTACGATGAACGGACGAATCAGAGCGGGCTCTGGTTTCAGTTGGATGGCGAGGTTTGGCCGGAAGTCCTGCGGGGGCCTCCCTTTGGATCGAGATTCTGTTGCAGGTCCTCTTCCGTGACGACGGAGTGCACGCCCTCGGCGGGCACTTCCACTTTGGCGATCCAGAGGATGGCGTTCAAAACCAGCTTGCGCATGTTGTCGTCGCCCCAGTTCTTGTGGAAATGACCGCCGGTGAAGCCGAATCCGCGAGCGCCGTTGGAGCCTTCGAACGCCCATGCGACATGCTGGGGTTCGCCGGCGGCGACTGCTTTTCGGACGTGAGGATTGCCGCTGTGGGGCCCGTCGGGGCGGGTGAGCGTGTCTTCGCCCGGCAACGCGGAGAGGATGGGCGTGACGCCGTTCATGCCTTCCGCGAAGCGCATGTGATAGTACCACTCATCGAGCATCTTGAAGGGCTTCACACCGCGGGTGATGGGGTGCTCGGGGAGTTGCTTGAAATCGGCCGTCCAGTGGGGGTTGACGGACCAATGCGTCTCGAAACAGCCGCCCAGCCATTCGATGAATTCCTTTTGGCCCTTTTCCTTTGTGGGTTCGACGGCGTAGTGGATGCAGGCGAGGCCGGCGCCTTTGGATCGGAGAGCGGCGAGCTGTTCGAGGTGATTGCCCTGCAATGCAGGATGGCCGCTCCCGCCATCGGCGTAGATCACGACCGCGTCGGCGCCGTCGAGAGCGGAGGCATTGGTGGGCCAGCCGTTGAGGTGCGTTTCCACGGTGATGCCCGGGACATTCGCGAGGCACTTCTTGAACAACAGCACGCCGGCGTTGTGCTCGTGTTGTCCGGGGCCGTGGCTGGGCCGACCGGCGATCAACACGATCTTCTTATCCGCCGCGGAGCTGTCCACGGCGCAAAAAAAGGGAAGAAGAAGCGAGAGAGACGCAACGAGTCTTTTCATATCCGTTTCGCAATAGCGGCAATCCGGGTTTGCCGCCTATTCGAAGCGGATCGGGAGCTGATTTCAATGTTTTTCTCGCGGACCTCGCCGGGAGGCATGAGGGATGGGACTGATATGACTGATGGACCCTTATGGGCCGCTAGCGCGCCGATACGACAGTCCTGGCCTTCAGTGTCTCGTCCACCATTCGATGCACCTCGTAAGGCGTCCACGCGTTGCTCTTCCAAAGGTGCACCAGCCGGCCGTCCGGAGCAATGAGCGCGGTGCGCAGATCGTGTGAAATCAGCCCGTTCTCAGGCTCGTGAAACAAGCCGAACAGCCCGGCGACGAAGTTCACCTGCTCTTCAGTTCCGGTGGCGAAGGTCCACATTCGATGATCTGCCTGGTATCGCGCGGCGTAGGCCTTGAGGATTTCCGGGCGGTCGAATTGCGGATCGATGCTGATGCTCAACAGCGCCACCTTTCCGGGGAACGCCCTGCCGAGGCGGCCCTGGAGTTCGGCAAAGTTCTTTGACATCAACGGGCAGAAATTCGGGATCGGGCAACGCGTGTAGATGAACGTCAATACCACAGCCTTGCCGCGATAATCGCTCAGGCGCACCGTCCCGCCGTCCTGGTCCAGGAGCGTGAACTCCGGTACGACCTCGCCGGTCTGCACGCGATCGGCTTCGCGGTCTTCATCCGGGTTCAGCCCCGCGGCCGCTTGCTCCTCGGAAACGCGCGTTATCCGGGAGATCCATGAATCGTCCTCGGTCACGGTCAGCTCGAACTGAACGTGGTCGCCCGGCTGAAGATTCGACAACAGTTCGGCCGACCTCACATTGAACGGCATTGTCATTGCCGGCATGTAACCGGGGATTTCGTCGTGCGCGATCCGGATGGACAGGTTTCCGGGGTCCAGGCTTCGGACGACGCCGCGCACTTCGAAGTGTTGTGCGTTGGCGGCGGACTCGGAGGACCGGCCTTGTGACTGTGAAAGCAGTACCAGTGAAATCGCGGCACTCACCGTGACTGCGACGAGAGAGAGGAGGACCAGTCTGGTTTTCATGAATTCTTCAAAAATCGGTTTGGCGCGTGCGCCAGGAAGCCAGCCATAACGGGATTACAAGCCAGGCGCTCAGCGCCATCCCCAGCGTCGGCGCGGGCACGCGCACGCCTGTTTGCGATGGCAGGTTCACAGCGCGGAACAGGCTCACGGGATTGAGCGCCAGCCATGCCGGCGCCGCTGGATCGCTCATGTCGCGCTCCGCCGGCTCGACTCCGCCGCTTTCATAGGCTGCGTGGAGGTCCGCGGCGGCTGCGTTCACGTGCGTTGTGTCGCAAATCAATTCAATTTCCGCCGCGGCCTCCGCCGATTGGGTGGAGACCATGATGCCCAATGCAACCAGGTCGAAGGCGAACACCGCGACGCACCAGACCAGCAATGCAGTGACGAGCGCCTGAACACGTGTTTTCGTGAAAGCCGACAGCGCGAGGCCAACGACAACAAAAACCAGCCCAAGCGCCAGCGCCGAAATCGCCAGCTTCACGAACGGGCCAACGCCCCCATCCCGTGCCGTCAGACCAATGACTGTGCCCGCGATGGCGAATCCGAGCACGAGCGGCACTGTGAGCGTGAGCCAGCCGCCCAACAGTTTTCCGAGCAGCAGGCGCAGCCGGGTGACGCCCGAGGCGAGGAGCAGTCGCAACGTTCCATTCTCCCGCTCGGCAACGATGAGATCGTGTCCGAGCAGGAGGCCGAGGAGAGGAACGAGGTACTGAACGAGGTTCAGCAGGCTGACGACGGTGCGTTCGTAACCCTGAACGCCGATGCGGCCGATCTGGAGCAGGCCAAGAAAGCTGGTGAGTCCGATGGCGCCCAGCCAGACGGGCACGCACGCGATCACCCAGCCACTGCGCAATCGGTCGCCGAATTCCCTGGCCGCGATCCGCCGGATCTGACGAAGTCTGCCTTTGCTGCGGGCGAGCGGCATCGCGGTTTCGGCCTTTTTCGCGCGGCCGGAGAGCGTTGCAGCCTGGAACACGGCGCTGTTCATGCCAGGACCTCCGCGTTGTGCGCGTGCGCGCGGGCGACGTGCTGGTAGAGTTCTTCGAGCGTCGCGCTGTGGCGGTATTCCGCTCTGAGCGCGTCCACCGGGCCGAACGCGGCCGGGGAACCGTTCAACAGAATCAGAGCGTGCGTGGCGAGCGGTTCCACGGCCGAGATCGTATGAGTGGAGATCAGGAGGGTGGCGCCTCGCTCGTGTTCTTCGCGCAGGATCGCCTGGAGCCGGTCGAGCACGGCGGGGTCCAGCCCGTTGAACGGCTCGTCGAGAATCAGCAGCTCCGGCGCGCCGCATAGTGCGATTGCCAGCCCCAGTCGCTGAAGCATGCCCTTCGACAACTCCCGCGCTTTCCGATGGTGAACGCGCCCAAGACCCACCCGTTCGAGTTGAAACCGGATCGCTTCGGGCGGATATCCCTTCAACCCTGCAAAGAACACTGCGTTCTCCCAGACCGTGCGATGCGGATAGAGTGAAACCCGTTCCGGCAGATAGCCGATCGACGTACGGTCGCGGTCCCGGGCGGGCGTGCTTGCGAAGCGGATCTCGCCGCCGGAAAGCAGCGTGAGGCCGAGCAGACAACCGAACAGCGTGGATTTACCCGCGCCGTTCGGGCCCAGCACGGCCAGTACGGATGCTCGCTCGATGGCGATGCTGATCTGTTCGAGCGCGCTCACCGCGCCATACCGCTTCGTGAGATTCGAGATGTGCAGAAGAGTGTTCATCGCGCGTCGCTGGTGGATTTTGGATTGCCGGGTGCCATGAGCGGGGCGAGATCCGTCACGCCCGCGACGTCCACGAGCGGCATCCGTTCCTCCCCTTTGCGCAACAGCGCGAGAGCCGGACTCATCGCCAGCACGCGCGCGTTCGGGTGCCGATCAACGATATACCCGAACACGTCGGTCTCGCGATACGGCGTGTCGCCGATGCCGTCGTGATTGCGATCCTGCCCGACATAGTCGCTCCAGAAATTGCCGCGGCCGTTCTCGGAGAATGCGTTCCGGCTTTGCCGGCCCTGTCCGGTTTCGAAAGGCGGTTGCCAGACCTGGTCCACGTTGCGGACGAACGCGTTTCCCACAAACAGGTTTCCCTCCGAGCCGCCGGTGAGATAGAGGCCGATGTCGTTGGTCGCGATGAGATTGTTTTCGAACCGGTTCTGGCTGGCCTGTTGAACGAAGAACCCGCGGTTCTGACCGGCGACGATGTTTCGGGTGACCTTTGAGTTTTCGAGTTGTTTCAGCACCATGCCGTGCCGGCGATTGGCAAAGGCCACGTTGGCATCGACGAGCGAGCCGCGGCTGAACATCAGAGTTGCCCCGACCGCGTTGCCGCTGAGCCGGTTCGTCAGCAACTGATTCCGATGGGAGTACATGTAGTGAATGCCGAAGCGCGTGTCGCTGATCCGGTTGCCGGCGATCACGTTGTCGTCCGCGTAGGAGAGATAGATCCCGTCGCGCTTGTGGCGGATCTGATTGGAGGCGATTTCGTTGCCGGTTGTCTTCCAGAGGTGGATGCCATTGCCGCGCGCGGCGGCGGCAACGCCGGGATTGCCCTGGATGACATTGCTGCTGATGACACACGCCGCCGCGCCGCGCACGTAAACGCCGAAACCATCCGTTTCGATGATGCATTCCCGCACCGCGGTGTGTTCGGCCTGGATCAGAATTCCCGAGTCGAATGTCGTGAGATCGCGGCCGGTGTTGCGAATGTGAATTCCCTGAACGGTCACGCGCGGGGCTGCGATGGTGATTGCGCTGCCCGCGTTGTCCGCGTCCAGCACCGGGTTGTTGGTGCCGATCAGGCGGATGGACTTGTTGATGACCACTCGTTCGCGGTACACGGTGGGCCCGGGCACAAGGACCGTGTCTCCGTTCCGCGCGGCCTCCAGCGTGGAGGCGATGGAGTTGGTGACAACCCAGGTGGCCGCCTGCGCATTCGGCAGGAACAACGCCGTTGCGCCAGCGGCGATCAGCAGGCGGAGCGCGGTTACCCACGGCCGCAACCTTTGAACAGCGCCGGGCATTGCCGAATTCGAATGCGCTTGCAAAACGTCGGCACTCGGATTGTGAAGGTGTGCTTTCACATTTGCGCGACGGTTGGGTCCGGATTGCCGCCAATGGCCGACAGCACGGTGAACACGACCGAGTTGATGAAGCGCGTCCGGTCAAAAGCGATCAGCACCGCGACCAGGATCATTATGGTGGCGCCGCTCCATTGCAGGCCGCGCATCAGCCAGGGGCGATGCACGAATTGCCATGTCCAATTGCCGACGGCCAGGGCAATGGCGGCCATCGGCACCGCCAGAGCCAGCGAGTAGGTGCCCAGGATCAGCGCGCCCCAGTACCACGTGGACGTGCCCACGAAAATCAGGAGCGGATACAAAATCGCGCCGCCCATGCAGGTCAGGCAACTGACGGACAACCCCAACCCGGCGCAGAAGGAATTCGCGGGTGTGATGTTCTCCGGGTTGCGCAGACTCAATCCCGGCGCGCGAATGACTGCGGCGCGCCGGGGCGAAACCAGGCTCACAGCCCACGCGATTCCCATCCGCACGCGGCGTCCCAGCTTCGCCAGCCAGACAAAGCAGCGTCCGCCCGGTTTCATCAGGCCGACCGATTTCAGCGCAAAATAGACGAGGAAAGCCGCGCCGAGCCAGTTGGCGTAGCGCGTCCATGAGCCGAAGCCGGGCCCGTGGTCTGCATGAGGAGCGGGGTCGCTCGCTGGCGCTGCAACGCCGGTGTTGTTGAGTTGATCCGGGCCGCAGAAGACGTCTTCGACCTGTGCGCCGGATCCGAGGGCGGTTTGCATGCTGAGCAATTCGCGTCCGAGCAGGGCGACGGTCGCGCCGCTGGCCATGTAGAGCACGGTGAATCCCATGACGAACGCCGCGAGATTGCGGAGGATTCGCCCGCGCACGGCGATGGGCAGGCGGGCGCCGCGTTCGGCGCCGGCTGCCGAGCTGACCACGCCTGCGATGATGCCCGTGTAGTAGGTGGTAAGTTCGATGGCGCACGGGCTCAGGATCACCATCAGCGCGCCGATCACTCCGAGCACCAGCATCAACGTGCTGGCCACCGTGCGCACCGGCTCGGGTTCCACCACCGGCAGTTTCCATTCGAAAACGCGCTCCGGTGTCTTGCCGACGCCGTTCACGATGAGTCTGAAATGGCCGCGTTCGGGGGCAAAGATGGGCTCGCCGGAATTGTCCACGAGCGGAAACACGAGCAGATACATGTTGTGGTGTTCGCTCAGCACCACCGGCGTTCCCAGAGACGGGAAGCGGTCCCCTTTGCTGTCCTCGAGCAGAACTTTCCCGCGCAGATCCAGGTCGGCGATGGAGCCGACATGCGTGTTGATGCCGATGAGAAACGGTTGCGCGCGATTCTCCCACTGCTCGAGGTACCGCTCCAGTTTCACCCGTTTCACGAAAGCCGGCGTCGCATAAGTGGCATCGACGTAAACGTCCGACAGCGACACGCGCGAGGCGTCGCTTTGACGGGCCGTGCCGGGATGCCCGGACTGGAGCTTGGGAACGACGTAGATTCCCAGGACGAAGACGGCGAGCAGGAGCGTGACCCCGGAGATGAAGAGAATGCGCGTGGCTTTCATGATGCGGTGCCCTGGATGACGCCCTCTTCGCAGCCGAGGGACGTGTTACGGGATGGCACGGGCACGGGACCACGGGGGCGGGCAGGCGTTCGGACGCTGCGGCCCGCAGTGCCGCAGTCCGCGAAGGCGGCGGCGGCCTGCAGCGCGAGCCCGAGGCCGACCAGCCACGCGCCGGCGCCCAGGCGCGAGCTGACCTCGAACTGCGCGATCTTTGTCGTGCCGAGCAGCGGCGGCGTGAAGTCGTCCACGCCGATCATGGCGACGTTGTTGCGTTTGTGGCCGATATCGTGCATCTGCGCTTTCGCCTGGAGCGCTGCGATGACCAGCGCGGTCAGCACGGAACAGCTCACAACGATCAGCGCGTATCGGCGCGCGGCCGCGGGCAGGAGGATTGCGATAACACCCAGGACGGCGCCGGACATGATCGTTGCGGGCAGCCAGCGGAACTGGGGCAGGGTCTCGGGGACGTGAACGCCGATGTACTGGTTCAGCACCGCGAGTTCCTGGAGGTCGCCGCGCATGGAGTCTGGATAGACGCGGACGCGCAACGCTTCTTCATCGCGGTATTGAGGTCCTTCCATCCGCATCTGCCAGAGCGGCAGTTTGAGGCTGAAGAACAGCAGTGCGGCGGACACCAGAATCAGGCCAATCCCGGCGAGGCGAAGGGCAGTGATTCTCGACGGTTGCCTATTCATAGGCGGAGGCGGCTGCGGGTTGCACGCTGCGGAGTTTTTCCTCCTTCGCAAGCGGTCCCAGGTGATCGTTGAGTTCGGCGCCTTTCGGTTTCACGAGCATGCGGCCGCGCATCTCGAGGTGTAGCGCCGAACAGAACCAGGTGCAGTAGTACCAATAGGTGCCCGGCTTGCCGGCGATAAACGTCGCTTCGGCTGTCTGGCCGGGGTCCACTGCGATATTGATCCCGAGCCGCGGAATCGCGATGCCGTGCGTCATGTCGCGGACCGTTTCCACATTGGTCAGGTGCAGCCGCACTTCGTCGCCCTCGTGCACTTCGAACTGCTCGGGAACGAATTTCGATCGGATGCAGGTCATGTAAACGTCCACCCTGTTGCCGTTGCGCACGACCTTCTCCTCGCCCATTTTTACCGCGGCGGGTTGCGGTTCGTGCGTCTGCACCACGATGTCTTCGAGCACCGACCGGTGCACCATCACCGCGTCGTGCGGCTCGGGAAGCGAGGGGAACGCCGCGACGACGCGCATGCGGTCGCCGGAGATGTCGATGAGCTCCTGCGATTCGGGCATGGCGGGTCCGACGGGGAGGAACATGCCCTTGCTGAGTTTGTTGAGGGAGAGCAGCCAGTCGCCGCTGGGATGGCTGGTGTCGGCGCCGGCGGCCTTGGTGTGGCCGACGTTGTAGTGGACATCCACGCGATCGACGATGTAGTCCGGTTTCCCGGCGATGGCCTTTTCGATGTTCCACTTCACGATCTGGGAATCGACGAAGAGCGACGTGTAGGCGTTGCCGCGATTGTCGAACGTGGTGTGCAGCGGTCCCAGGCCGACTTCCGGCTCGGCGATCACCTTCAATGTTTTCGCGTCAATGATTGTGACGGTCGGCGAGAGCTTGCCACTGGCGAGAACGTACTTGCCGTCGGGCGTGACGTTGCATCCGTGCGGGTTCTTCGGCACGGGGATCAGCGTGAGGACGCCCGGCACCTTTTCAGATTCGATGACGGGAACGCCGTTGATCGTCGTGTATTTCCCTTCGGCAAGCGCTTTCTCGGCGAGGGGCACGTCGATCGCCCCGACGGCGTCGCGGTCGAATTCGATCATGCCCTCGGAGCTGACGGCGTTCTCGGTGTTATACATTGTGACGAACACGTAGCGGCCGTCCTTGCCGGAGCTGGCGATGTCCGCGTTGCCGACGAAGCTGATCTGGAATTTCGTCTCGAGCGTTTCGGCGTCGAGGAAGGCGACGACCGAGCGGTACTTCTCGGGATCGGTGGTGTTGCCGGCGGCGTCGGTTTCGAGTTCGCCGTTGACGAACACGTATTTGCACGATGGCAGCCAGGCGGCCAGGCCGTGCGCGCCTTGGAGGTTCGGGACCACGGCGATGGCGGCGACCTCGAAGGTGCGCAGGTCGATCTTCGCGACGCGATCGTTGGCCTTGTCGTTGATCCACAGCCAGCGTCCGTCGTAGCGGCCGTCCGTCTGGCTCAACACCGGATGATGCGTGTCGCCCCAGAGCGGGCCGGTGGCGGCGAGGCGCTTGTAGGTTTCGGATCCCGGGTTGTTGGCGTAGCCGAGCGCGGCGCGCGGTTCGAAGATGGGAATCTCCTTGATGAACCGGCAAGACGGAATGCCATAGACGAACACGCTGCCGCTCTGTCCGCCGCTGAGGAAGGCGTAGTAGTCGTCGAGTTTGCCGGGCGGCACGTAAACCTGGCGCGCGGCTGATTCCGCGCGGGCTTCGGCCTGCTTCCGGCGCGCCGTGGTGTCCGAATCGCAGCCCGTCGTCGCAAGCGCGGCGGCTGCGGCCAAAGGAAGGAATACTTTCAGTCTCATGTGAGGTCTCTTGTCTTACTCGTAGGAAGCGGTTTGTCCGGCGCTGTCATCCTCGACGATGAACGTGCCGTTCATCAGCGGATGCAGCTTTTCGGTGGAACACTGCGTCGCGCAGTAGAACGTGAACTTGCCGGCGCGGCTCGCGCGGAACTTTACCGTTTTGGGAGCGCCCACCATCGCGCCGTTGACAAAGGCATCTTCGTCGTAGCTGCTGATGGCGAAGCCGTGCCCGACGCCGAGCCCGTTGTCCGTGGGTTCGAACGTAATCTCGACCACCTGGCCTTTCTTCACGCGGATGACATCCGGCACGAATTTCCACGCGCGCTCGCTGAGCTGAATGCGCACGTCGGGGTCGCCCAGGGGCTCGCGGTCGAGGAAATTCTGGGATTGCCGGGCGATGGCCTGCGGCGCCGCCGGCTGCGCGAACGTCTCGACGTAGTACGCCAGCTTCCACGCGTCGGTTTCGGGGATCGCCCCGTGATAGCCGATCATCGGCGTGCCGTTGAAACCGGTCAGGATCGAACGAACGATGTCTTTGGTCGAGTAACCCGACTTGAACGCGCCGGGCTTCGAGAAGTCGCGAGGCCGGATCCGCGTGTTGTTGTCGTCCACCAGGCTCGCTGCGGACGGACCGTCGCCGCGGCCCGACTCGCCGTGGCAATTGATGCACGCCATCTTCGTGAAAAGGGCGCGGCCTTCCTCGACGGCAGCGGGAGTCCGCGCGGGCGGAGCGCCGAGGGCGACAACCGCGGTGCGATCCTCTTCCGGATTCGCGAATCGAGGTGAAAAGGTCTTGATGTATTCGACCACCGCCCACCGGTCGTTCTCGTCGAGGATGTGTTTCCACGGGGGCATGGGCGTTCCCGGCATGCCGAGCGACACGGAACGGAACAGATCGACATCCGTCGGCAATCGGCCGGTCGGAGTCGAACGCAGGCGGTAGTTGGCCTTCACGAAATCCCGCGGCTTCGGAAGCAGGAACGCCGCGGCGTCGCCCTTGCCGTCGCCCTCGACGCCATGGCACGCCGCGCAGTTCTGATCGTAAACGTGCCTGCCGCGCTCGATGAGTTCGGGCGTGACCGCGGGTTTGGGAGGAACAGGCAGATCGGAGAAGGTGATTCGGGCGGGCGACGACGCGGTGTCGGCTTTGGCGAGTTGGACCGTATCGGCGGTGTTCTCGGCGCGACCGCACCCGGTGAGGACCAGCCCGAAGATCAGAGGTGAAACGTGAGCAAATCTTGTCTTCACGCACGCCAGAATAAGCCGGTCTGGAGGCCCCGATCTTTGAGCCAGGTCAAAGAATTCGGGTGAAAGCGTTAAAAACAGGGCTTTCTTACGCCTGTGATGATCATGACTAATGCATTCCCTTTTTAGCTTTCAGGCATTCTGCCGGGAGGGTTCCGCCGAGGCATACCGTTTGTAACTTTCCCCGCGCTCGCGGCTCAATGGTGGCAGCGGTGAACACAAACACAAACGCATATGAAGTCAGTCATTGAATTGGACAGCCAAAGTTTTGAAACGGAACTCGGGAAGGCTGGAGTGCCTGTGGTGGTGGATTTTTACGCCCCATGGTGCGGGCCGTGCAAAATGCTGGAGCCGTTGCTGGACACATTGTCCGGTGAACTCGATGGCCGCGTCCGGTTTGCCAGGGTGAATGTGGATTGCGCGCCCGACCTGGCGGCGCGTTACGGGATCACCGGCGTGCCCACGCTCATCATCTTCAAGAACGGGATCATCCTCGACACTCTCGTCGGCATACCGTCGCCGCGAGCGTTGAGGGCGCGCCTTGAGGAGTTGGCCCCGCCGCCGGCGCCGGCTTCCGCGCCATCCGCATTCTGAACCCGCCGTCTCCACAAACGAACGAACCGACGATGATGAAACTGGAAAACGCGATTCGAATTCTGGCGGGGACCATGGTGCTGATCAGCATTGTCCTCGCGCATTGGGTCAGCCAATGGTGGCTCTTGCTGGCGGCGTTCGTCAGCCTGAACCTGATTCAGTCCGCCTTCACCGGCTTCTGTCCGGCGGCGAACATCTTTCGAAAGCTCGGCATCGGGAAGGAGGGAGGCTCGTGTTGTCGGTGATTCTGAGCGTTGCGTTGGGCGCGGGTCTGGGGGCAATGCTCGGTTACTTCGGCCAATGTTCCTCCGGCACGTGTCCCCTGACTTCAACCTGGTGGCGCGGTGCGATCTACGGCGCGGTGCTGGGGTTGATCTTCGGCCTCGGTTCAGCGGGCAAACGGTAGGCGAATGAAAACGATCTGCCATTTCCTCCCGATGCGCGTCGGTGGCGCAGCGCAGAACGCCCCTAGGCCGCTCCGCCGGCGGATGGCCGTCGCGCGGCACGGCAAACGAACGGGCTTCGTCGCGTCCGTCGTCGCCGTTCTTCTCGCGCCCACCCTGCTCGTCCACGCGGTCGAGCCATGGACGCTGGAGCGCGCGATCGGTTGCGCTCTGACGAACAGTCCGGACGCGCGGATCGCGCAGAAGCGGATCGCCGCTGCCAGGGCGGGTATCGAACAGGCCAACGCCGCCCTTTGGCCGCATCTGCAATTCCAATCCAGCTACACCCGCACGGACAGCCCGATGATGGTCTTCGGCAGCGTCCTCAACCAGCGCGCGTTCAGTCCGTCGCTCGATTTCAACGATGTGCCCGACATGGACAACCTCAACGTACGAGGCGCGTTGATCCAGCCCCTTTATGCCGGCGGCGGTATTCGCGCCGGTCGCGATGCCGCCAGGGCGGGCGCCGAGGCGGCGAAAGCCGGCGCCGAGGCAGTGCGCAACGAGCTGGCTTTCGAGGTCGCCCGCGCGTTTCACACGGTTCTGAAGACCCGCGAATTCGTCCGTGCCGCCGAGGCCGGCGTCCGCTCGTTTGAGAACAATCTCCTTATTGCCAGCAACCGCGTGGCCGCGGGCACGGCGCTCAGGACCGACGTTCTGGACATGCAGGTGCGGCTGGCGCAGGCGCGCGAGGACCTTGTGCGCGCGCGCAATGCCAACGCCCTGTCCGAGCGTCTGCTGCGCACCCTGGTGGGCATTGAGGGGGACGACACTGAATTCGCCGTCGCGGAGACGGCGCCGGCGGGATTCGCGCCGGAGGACGATGATTTTTCGCGCCGACCGGAACTGATCGCCGTTGCCGAACAGGAGCGCGCGGCCGAAGCGCAGGTTCGCGGGGCGAAGTCCGGTTATCGCCCGCGTGTCGGCGCCTTTGGCAGTCTCGATTACGACCGCGGCTGGCGGACGGGTGGTGACGGGAAGAGCTACACCGCAGGCGTGATGATGCAATGGGATTTGTGGGAGGGCAACCGGACGCGCGGACGAGTGAGCGAGGCACAGGCCAACCTTGACGCGGTGCGCGAGGAGAAGCGGAAGCTCCGGCTGGCGATCGGCTTTGAGGTCGAGCAGGCCCGCCTGCAACTCAAGGAAGCGAGCGAACGGCTGGCGGTCACCGAGGCGGCCGTGGCGCAGGCGCAGGAAAGCGTGGACCTGACCCGCTCGCGCTTCGAGCAGGGCCTGATGACGTCCGCCCAGCTCATCGACGCCGAGACGGCGCTGATCGCGGCCCGCGTTCGCCGCGCCGAAGCCGAGGCCGACCGGCGCATTGCCATAGCCGCGCTGCGCAAGGCCCTCGGTCGTCCGCAACTCGATTCCAGTTTTTGAAAACATGAGAGTACTGAAATACTCGCTTCTTCTGTTGGGATTCGTCGCGCTGTCTGGCGCCGGCTGCCGGCGCCACAACAGCTCCGGGCCGGCCGCGCCCGCGCTGCCTGCGGTTGCCGTGCGCGTGCAGACCGTCGAGCCGAAGCCACATGTAGCGACCGAAGAAACCGTTGGCACCGTCCGCGCCCGATTGCGGGCGCGGATCGAGTCGAAAGTGGCGGGACGCATTCTGGAGATGCGCGCCGAGCCGGGCGGGGTGGTGAAGGCGGGCGATCTGCTGGCGCGGCTTGATGTTCAGGAGATTCGCGCCCGGCTCGACCAGGCGCTCGCGACGCAGCAACAGGCTGCCGGCGATTTGAAGCGCTTCAGCGCGCTGCTCGAACGCGACGCCGTGACGCAGGCGGAATTCGACGCGGTGCAGATGCGCGCGCGCGTGGCCGACGCGGCAGTGAAGGAGGCGCAAACGATGCTGAGTTACGCGGACGTGGTCGCCCCGTTTGACGGCGTGGTGACGCGCAAACTGGCGGACATCGGGGACCTCGCCGCGCCGGGCAAACCGCTCGTGGAGATGGAGGATCCGCTTCACTTGCGGCTCGAAACCGACATTCCGGAGGCCCTCATCGGCAGAGTGAAGCCGGGCGCGGTGATGTCGGTCCGCGTTTCCGGCGTTGGCGAACTGGCGGGCACGGTGAGCGAAATCGCGCCGTCCGCCGACCCGAACAGCCGCACCTTTGCCGTGAAGCTCGACCTGCCGCCTGCGGAAGGATTGCGCGCCGGGCAGTTCGGGCGCGTCGCGGTGCCGGTGTCGGAAACAACGGCGTTGCGCGTGCCGGTTTCAGCCGTGGTCCAGCGCGGCCAGCTTCAAATGGTCTTTGTCGTTGCCGACAACCGCGCGGTCATGCGTCTGGTGAAAACGGGCAGGCGCGTCGGCGGGGAAGTGGAAATCGCCTCGGGCCTTTCGCCCGGGGAAAGCGTCGTCATTGAAAACGCCGACTCGATAGTGGACGGCCAGCCGGTGGAGATCAGATCGTGAAGCCCGTTCCTCAGCACGGTCACAACGGGCTCGGCATTGCGGGCCGCATCGCCCGGGCGTTCATTGATTCGAAGCTCACGCCGCTCATCGTCGTGGCGTCGATCCTGCTCGGATTGTTCGCCGCGCTGCTGCTGCCGCGCGAGGAGGAGCCGCAGATCAAAGTGCCGATGATTGATGTGATGGTCGGCATGCCGGGCTTCAGCGCCGCGGAAGTCGAGGAACGCGCAACGCGGCCGATGGAAAAGCTGCTGTGGGAGATCCCCGGCGTGGAATACATCTACTCGATCTCGCGACCCGGTGAGTCGCTCGTCATTGTCCGGTTCAAAGTGGGCGAAGACCCGCACGAAAGCCTCGTCAAGCTCAGCGAGAAGCTGCGCTCGAATTTCGACCGCATCCCCCCGGGCGTAGGCTTTCCGCTGATCAAGCCCCGGAGCATTGACGACGTGCCGATCCTGGCGCTGACGTTCCACAGCGACCGTTACGATCACCTGATGCTGCGCCGGCTCGTTGCGCAGGTGGACGATGCCGTGAAACAGGTGCCGCTGGTGGCGGAAACCACGATCATCGGCGGCGCGCGACAGCAGGTGCGGGTCCTCCTCGATCCGGTTCGGCTGGCTTCCCGCAACCTGACACCGGCCGGGCTCGTCCCGATGCTGCGCCAGGCCAATCGGCAGTACGCCGCCGGCAACATCACCGGGAACGACGAGGAAGTCGTGGTGGAGACCGGCGCATTCCTCCGCACGGCGGACGAGGTGGGCAGCGTTGTGGCGGGGGTGTTCGGCGGAAAACCGGTTTACCTGCGCGAGGTTGCGGACATTGTCGAGGACGCAGAGGAACCGACGCAGTACGTGTTCTTCGGGAACGGGGCCGCAACCGGTCGCATTGGCAATGAACGGCCCGCCGTCACGCTCAGTATTGCCAAACGGCCCGGCGCCAATGCCATCTCCGTCGCCAACGAGGTCCTGCGCAAGGTGGACACGCTCAAGGGCTACGTCATTCCGAACGACGTGGAAGTGAGCGTGACGCGGCATTATGGCGAGACGGCGAACGAGAAATCGAACGAACTGCTGTTGCACATGGCGATTGCCGTGGTGGGCGTGTCCGCGTTGATCTGGCTGACGCTGGGCTGGCGCGAGTCCGGCATCGTGGCCATGGCGATTCCGGCGACGCTCGCGCTGACGCTGCTGGTGTTCTATCTCGCCGGATTCACGCTCAATCGCATCACGCTGTTCGCGCTCATCTTCAGCATCGGCATTCTGGTGGACGACGCGATTGTCGTGGTGGAAAACATCGTGCGCCATTTTCACCTTCCCGAAAGCCGTGGCCGCAGCCGCATCGCGGTGGCCGTCGAAGCGGTTGGCGAGGTGGGCAATCCGACGATTCTGGCGACCTTTGCCGTGGTTGCCGCCGTGCTGCCGATGGCCTTTGTGGGCGGGCTCATGGGACCGTACATGCGGCCAATTCCGATCGGCGCCAGCGCGGCGATGCTGTTCTCTCTTGCGGTGTCGTTCATTGTCACGCCGTGGGCGGCCATCCGCATCCTGGGCTGGCGGAAGCAGCGCGAGGCGGAAGACTCAATGGTGGAGAGGAGTGAGCCTGATACGGACTCGCGGCGTGGCGGCGTGTTCGCGCGGTTCTATCGGCGCATCATGTCGCAACTGATCGCCCGACCCGGCTGGCGGCACATGGCGCTGGGCGCGATCGGCGCGCTCACTCTGGGCGCGATGGCGCTCGTCGGCGTCGGCCAGGTGAAGGTGAAGATGCTGCCCTTCGACAACAAGAGTGAGTTTCAGATCATTCTGAACATGCCGGAAGGCAGCTCGCTGGAACGGACCGCGCGTGCCGCGCGAGAGATTGCCGCCGCCGTCCGCATCGAACCTGAGGTCACTGATTACCAGATCTACGCCGGCACCGCCGCGCCGTTCAACTTCAACGGGCTGGTGCGCCACTACTTCATGCGGCGCGGCGCCCATGTCGCCGATATTCAGGTCAATCTCCTTCCGCGGCAGGAACGCCGCGCCCAGAGCCACGACATCGCCAAACGCATCCGCCCGCGCGTGGCTGCGATCGCCGAACAATACGGTGCGCGCGTGGCCGTGGCCGAGGTGCCGCCCGGCCCGCCCGTGCTTCAAACGCTGGTTGCCGAGATCTACGGGCCGACCGATGAAGCGCGCCTGAAGCTGGCGGAGAAGGTGCGGGCCATTTTCAAACAGACACCCGGTGTGGTGGACGTGGATTGGTATGTTGAAGCCGACCAGCCCAGAACGCAGTTCGTCATCGACAAGGAAAAAGCCGCGCTTCATGGCGTCAGCGCGGAGAATATTTCCACCACGCTGCGCCTGGCCGTGGCCGGTGACACGCTGGATCTCCTGCACCGGCCGCGGGAGAAAGAGGACGTGAACATTGTCTTTCAAGTGCCGCTGGCGGACCGTACGTCGCCCGAGGACCTGCTGGCATTGCGCGTGCGTTCTGGCGATGCAAATGCGCTGCCCGAGCCCGGCAACGCTCCCGGGGGCCCGCCGCTGGTTCCGCTGCGAGAGCTGGTGAGCATCGAGCGGACCGTCGCGGACAAGAGCATTCACCGTAAGAATCTGATGCCCGTAACGTACGTGATTGGCGATGTGGCGGGCGCGGTCGAGAGCCCGGTGTACGCGATTCTGAAGATGAACCAGGCGCTGCGCCGGCTCGATACCAGGGAATTAGGCGGCAGCGGAGCGCCGCTCGGGATCTTCAACGCCGTCCTGCCGTTCACCGACCGCGAGCCGGCGCTCAAGTGGGACGGCGAATGGCAGATTACCATCGAAGTGTTCCGCGACCTTGGTCTGGCGTTTGCCGCGGTGCTCGTGCTGATCTACATCCTGATGGTCGGCTGGTTCCGGTCGTTCCTTACGCCGTTCATCGTCATGACGGTGATTCCCTTTTCGCTCATCGGCATTCTGCCGGCGCACGGGCTGATGAAGGCGTTTTTCACGGCCACTTCGATGATCGGCTTCATGGCCGGCGCCGGCATTGTGGTGCGCAACTCGATCATTCTCGTGGACTTCATCGAAATGCGCCTGGCGCAAGGAATGACTCTCGCCGACGCGGTGGTGGATGCGGGCCTGGTCCGTTTCCGGCCGATCATGCTGACCGCGCTGGCGGTGGTGGTCGGCGCGAGCGTCATCCTGTTCGATCCGATCTTCCAGGGGCTGGCCATTTCGCTGATGGCGGGCGGCATCGTCTCGATGCTGATCAGTCCCGTTGCCGTGCCGCTGCTGTACTTCATGGCGAACCGCCGAAAGGGGGAATCGTTTGCGGTGGCGACGGCGTAACCGCGGCGCCGCAGAGGCGACTGAACTCGCGGGGGTTTGACCGGAGCGTTCAGCGGCCGCCGCGCCCGTCTCCGTTGGGCAAGGGCTGCGGTCCTTTACATTCCGCGCTGTTTCAAGGAGGATACGGTGAATGTCGGACGACCGTGCAGCATTGACGGACGATGGCGTGCTGGTGAGACAGGCCAGGGCCGGCGACATGGCGGCGTTCGAGGAGCTGGTCCGGCGCCACGAGCGCGCTGTTTTTTCCCTGGCGCGTCGCATGCTCCAGAATGAACAGGATGCCGAGGACGTGACGCAACAGACGTTTCTGAGCGCGCTGGAGCATCTGCGAAATTTCCGCGAGGAGGCCAGTTTCTACACCTGGCTGCGGCGCATTGCCACGCACGCGGCGCTGAAGATCATTCGCAAGCGCCGCGGTCTGGACACGATTTCGCTCGACGCGGCCACCGCGCCGGACGAGAACGACCACATTCCGCATCCGGAATACATTGCGGACTGGCGCGCCACGCCTGAGAGCCTTGCGCGCCGGAACGAGACGAGGCGGCTGATCGAGGAGGCGCTGGGGGAATTGGACGACAAGCATCGTGTAGTGTTCGTGCTGCGGGACGTGGAGGGGCTTTCGGTCAGGGAAACGGCGGACGTCCTCGGGTTGAGTGAGGCGAACGTGAAGGTGCGCCTGTTGCGGGCCCGGCTGCAACTGCGCGAAAGGCTCACCCGGTTGTTTGGCGACCCGGACCGCCGGGTAGCGCGGGAGGAACATGCTCATTGAAGTGGAAATGGCTGTAACTTCCTTCCCGTTCGCGGCTCGCTGTGATTGAGATGGTGCGATCATGAAATGCCAGGACCTGCTGAAGCAACTGAACGAATACGTGGACGGCACTCTTGACCCGTCCGTCTGCGAGGAGTTCGAGAAGCACATGGCCGGCTGCAATCCCTGCCAGGTTGTGGTGGACAACATCCGCAAGACGATCATGCTTTACAAGGCGGGCGAGCCCTATGAGCTGCCCGCGGCGTTTCGGGAGAAGCTGCACGCGGCCCTGCGGCAGAAGTGGAAAGAAACCCATACGCCGGAATGAAGGGTTGGATCAGGCGCCCGGGCGCGGTTGATCACCGCAGCGGATTCCACAAATCCACCTTCGGCGGCGCGTAGGTTTGCTCAAAGGGCAGCGGCTCGCTGTGGCCGTCCACGAACGTGTAATTCGCTCTGTTGCGATGGCGCTTTGAATTCACGTCGCTCGCGTCGTCGGCTGTGATCCAGAAGTTCGGCATGATGTGGTCGGCGCCGCCGGCATTCTCGGCAAAGAGAATCGTCACGGTGGGCTGCGGGATTTGCGACCAGCGCCGCCAGGTTCGGGGTTTGCCTGCATAATCATCGTCGGGGCCGAGTTCGTAGAACACGTTCAACCCGTAGCTCCATTCCGCGACGCGGCGGTCCGAGGGACAGTGATAGACGCCTGTCAACAGGTTGGTCCGACGGATGGTGAACCGAGGTGCGGCGCAATGGCCCGGCCCCAGGGCAGTTGCCCGTGCGCAAAGGCGGAATGCTGGCTGCGCGGGAATTCATCGCCGTTGTCGTCGGCGTACGCGCGTACCGCCAACCCAAGCTGGCGCATCTGGTTCAGGCACTGAATGGATCGAGCCGATTCCTTCGCGCGCGACAACGCGGGCAGAAGCATTGCCGCGAGCGCGGCAATCACCGCGATCACAACCAGCAGCTCAATCAGCGTGAACGCTCCGCGCTCGCGGCAGTCCGCCGTCTCGGCACCCTGCAAGTTCGGAGTGGAGACGGCCTCGTCCTCACGCGGGTGCTGCCCCGCGTCATAATGGCCGGCTTTCACGGGATATAGCGCATCCGAAAGAACTGCTGCCTGGCGCTGCCGTCGAGGACAACGCCGGACCAGCCGTCGGCTGTCACCGGCGCCTTGGTTACCGGCGTCCAGTTGGACTCATCCACGGCGCCGGCGCACTCAAGCGTCCAGTTCGTTGCGGTGTTGGACGGCCAGGACACGAATCCACCGGGCGTTATGCGCAACACGGGCCGGCCATCCGGCACGTTCGTCCAGTTGAACGTGAACGGACCGCTGCTGGAACCCGGCAGTTCCTGCCCGGACACGACATCGAGCAGAAACACTTCGAACGTCGCAGCCAGCTCGTTTGTTCCCGGTGGAGCGGCGACTGCCGGATGGAACATCATGCCGTTCCAGTGCAGGGCGTTGGTCACGCCGTCGGTGCCGAAGATCGGCTCGAACAGCTTCGGCGCGGAAGCGGAGTAACGGTAGATCCGCAAGTCAGCGGAGCCGGAGAGCTTGCGGATCCACATCTGCGCCCCGGGTGGCAATGGGTCGCTGTTCACGTCCATCGCGAAGCCGTAGCGCCGGCTGAAGGACGCGCCCTGGCGGCTCGGGTCCAGAGCGTCGAACCACAGATCAGCCGGATCGAAGCTGTCGCCCGGATGGCTGACGAGCAGCGGGATGAGCTGCGGGACTTCAACGGGCATCCTGACGTGCATGCGTCCTTCTGCCGCGTGATAGGACACCATCGGCATAACCATGCCGCCCTGCATAGGGATCATCGTGAGGACGGCGGCCTGCGCCGATGGCGCGGCGGCCACCGCCGCGACAGTGGCGACGGCCACGCGTTGAATCAGACCGGAAGCGAGTCTTTTCATAACGGAGATTTCAGGGTTATCGGGCCGGCAGCCCGCTCCTTGCGCAACGGAATGCGAGTAGCGTGTTCGCGACCCGGGTTCAGAGAAACAGAATGACGGTTCGCGCGAACCGCCGGACAACAGGCTGGAAAAGGCGGTCAGAGAACCGCCGCAAGCGAACGAGGCGGAGGGCCAGGAGGTGAATCTATGAAGTCGGCGTGCGGGCCGGGAACGAATCCCGCAAGTGTTCCGCTGCGGATGGGAGGTTGGGGCACTTCAACGCCTCGACAGTCGCAGAAGAGTTCGGGCAGCTTGACCGTCGTTGTCAGGGGCAATTCGTGTTGTTCCCGTTGCTCCTGCTGCCGGGCCTGGCGGATGCCCAGGCACATGTTGCAGGGATGCTCGCCATCGAATGTTTTCTGGAGGCCTCGCTGAGCGAGTCGGTTCTGGCGAACGCCGCGAACATGCGCGCCCAGGCCACGGACTGGAGCGCGAACCAGTGTCCGCCGAGCATGAAGAACAGGGCGAGCAGACTGGCCGCAACACCGGTTGCCTTGAATAGACGCGAGTTTACCGATGGCATCAGGAAACTCCCGCGGACCGTTGAAGTCAATACGGGCGTGCCCCGGCGCGCCGGCGCCGCAACCCCGACGGGTTGACCGGGAACGGATTCCGGAGTCACGCGCTGTCGGATGGGCTGGCAGTTTTCCATGTGCGATACGAGCCGGTCAGGTTGCGGACCCGGAAGCCGTGCTGGACCAGGATCCGTGAGGCGAAGTAGGAGCGTTGTCCACTGTGGCAGTATGCAATGATCTCGCGATCCCGCGGCAACTCGCCCAGACGCCCGCGCAGTTCATCCAGCGGAATATGAATTGATCCGGGCAGGAAACCTGCCGCGCGCTCTTCCTCGCTCCGCACATCGAGAAGCGCGGTTGTGGCGGGATCGAGTGATGTCACCTCATGCCATTGGGCAAGGTGCACGTCGCCGGCCAGAACGTTCTGCGCCGCCATCCCCGCGAGATTCACGGGGTCTTTGGCGGAGCCGAACGGCGGCGCGTAGGCCAACTCCAGTTCCGCCAGATCGTGCACCGTCATGCCGGCCTTCAGCGCCGTTGACAACACGTCAATGCGTTTATCTACGCCTTCCCTGCCGATGGCCTGCGCGCCCAGCAGTCTGCCGGTGTCCGGCGCAAAGAGGATTTTCATCGCGATCGGTTCGGCGCCGGGATAGTAGCCGGCGTGCGAACCGGGGTGGAGGTGGAGGGCCTGATAGGAGATTTGCGCTTTGCGTAACGATTTCTCATTGGCTCCGGTGCAACCGGCTGTCAGGTTGAACAGCCGCAGAATGGCCGTGCCCCACGTGCCGGTGTATCGTGATGGCCGCCCGAAGATATTGTCCGCCGCGATGCGGCCCTGCCGGTTCGCCGGACCGGCCAGAGGAATAAGCGACCAGTCGCCCGTCACGGCGTCGCGCACTTCGATGGCATCGCCCACCGCCCAGATGCGCGGGTCGCTCGTTTGCAGGTGTTCGTTGACGCGAATGCCGCCCCGCGCGCCGATCTCAAGCCCTGCGCTCCGGGCCAGGTCCACTTCCGGTTTTACGCCAAGACCGAGCACGACGGAGTCGGCCGGTAAACGCCTTCCGCTCTTGAGCACCACGATCGAGGCGCGGGCCGGTTCGTCTGCGGACGGGGCGTCAAAGGCGGTCACCGGATCATTCAGGTGCAGCGAGACGCCGTTGGCGCGAAGCTCCTCGTGCAGCCAGGCGGCCATCTCGGGATCGAACGGCGTCATCACCTGCGGCAGCGCTTCCACGAGCGTCACGTCGAAATCCCGGCGGCGCAGTTGCTCGGCCATTTCCAGACCGATGTAGCCGCCGCCGATGATCACCGTGCGGCAACGGAGGCAACCGTGCGACCACTCCATGATTCTTTCGACGTCAGGAACGTTGCGGACCGTGAAATGGTTCGGGCGATCCAGTCCGCGAATCGGCGGTTTGAGGGGAGACGCGCCGGTGGACAGGACGAGCGCGTCGTAGGGTTCTTCGTATTCCCGGCCCGTTGGCAATTCCCGGACCCTGACGGCCTGCCGCGCCCGTTGCACTGAGACAACTTCGGTGTTGACCCGCACATCGAGGTTGAACCGTGCGCGCAGTGTCTCCGGTGTTTGCAGCAGCAGCGAATCCTGCTCAACGATTTCGCCCCCGACGTAGTAAGGCAGCCCGCAGTTCGCAAACGAGACGTGAGGGCCGCGTTCGAAGACGATGATTTCGCAGTGTTCGCACAACCGCCGCGCCCGGGTCGCGGCGCTTGCTCCGCCGGCCACCCCGCCTACGATGACAATTCGCTTCTTCATTGCTTCCTCTGAACGAGCCGCCAGAGTGACGAAGGTTACAGAAAGCGCAATGGTTCCGTGCAGACCGTCTCGGGCAGGGCTCGTGGCGACTTCATGGGTGCGCGTGACCGAAGGTGACGATCAGAACGGCGGCGCCGAGTCCGGTGACGAAACTCACGGCCGCCTGGAGGTGGGTATGCGTGAGCCGGAACACCGGTGGCAACGCGCCACCGAGCAGTGCCGCCAGGAGAGCGAGCACACAACAGCACAACAACGTGGGGGGTCGGTGATGGTGAGAGAAAGTTGATAAGCTCGAGACTACACCCGGCACCGGGTTGTGATCAGAGTTCTGCAGGGAGCCGCCAACAGACCGACGGATGACTCATCCGTCGCTGGAGACAACCTGGCAATGGCATTTCGCAATGGTGCGGTTGAGATGCGAAGCCCGAGGTCTGGAGTTCGTCGATCCGACAAGAACTTGATTTGTTGTTGCATTCGGAGCATAAAGCGCCAGCCACCTGGGGCAGCGATGGCGGGAATCTCCCGTAGCTGTCTTGACCGCAGGCGGATTCTGCCGCCTGCCTTTTATCTCGTCGCGCGGTCCGAGCAGACGACCGGCAACTTGAAAATGAAGACACGCAAATCGCAACGGGGGTTGGTTTCGCGCCAATCCATTTCGGGTTTCATCGAGCACCACTATCGTCATTTCAACGCGGCCACTCTGGTGGATGCCGCCCGGGCATACCGTGAGCAGATCGCGAAGGGCAATCACATGCTGATCACCCTGGCGGGCGCGATGAGCACGGCCGAGCTGGGCCTGTCGCTTGCCGAAATGATCCGGCAGGAGAAGGTTCACATGATCTGTTGCACCGGCGCCAATCTGGAGGAGGACGTGTTCAATCTCGTCGCGCACGATTACTACGTGCGGGTTCCGAACTACCGCGAACTTTCAGCCAAAGACGAGGAGAAGCTGTTCCAGCGGCAGTTGAATCGTGTGACGGACACGTGCATTCCCGAAGAGGAGGCGATGCGCCGGATGGAAGAAGCGATGCTCGAAGTCTGGAAGGGCGCGGACAGGAAGGGCGAGGCGTTCTTCCCGCACGAGTTTCTGTATCAGGTCCTGCGCAGCGGCACGTACCGGAAGTATTACCAGATTGATCCGAAGGACAGTTGGGTGCTCGCCGCCGCGGAGAAGAACCTGCCGATTATCGTTCCGGGCTGGGAGGATTCCACGCTGGGCAACATGTATGCCGCCGCCTGTCTGCGCGGCGACGTGAAGAACGTGCACACGGTCCGGACCGGCATTGAGTACATGTGCTGGCTGGCCGATCTCTATCAGCGCACGACGAAGCGCCGCGCGCTCGGCATGTTCCAGATCGGCGGCGGCATTGCGGGCGATTTCCCGATCTGCGTGGTGCCGATGCTGAATCAGGACCTCGGTCGGAAGGCGCGTCTCTGGTCCTACTTCTGCCAGATCAGCGATTCGACCACGAGCTACGGCAGTTATTCCGGCGCGGTGCCGAACGAGAAGATCACCTGGGGCAAGCTCAGCCGGAATACGCCGCGGTTCATCATTGAATCGGACGCCACAATCGTCGCGCCCTTGATTTTTGCTTACGTGCTGGGCTGGTAGGCGTTTTCGGCGGCGGCCAGAGAGGGATTGGAGCGGGTGAAGGGAATCGAACCCTCGTCTCAGGCTTGGGAAGCCCACGTTCTACCATTGAACCACACCCGCACCGCGGGGACGTTTAGCACAAACGGTCTGCGCGAGCAACCCGCTTTTGGCGGAGGGCATTTTGAATCCCTCTCTCCAGCCCTCCCCATGAACCTGCGCTCAATGGGCTTTGTTGGGAATGAGTTGGAAGCCTTGTTTTCTGGCTAGTTTGCGCAGTAGCCGTGTTTCGGTCTCCAGCACCTTGGCTTCATAGCTTTTGAGTCCTTTCTCGACATACTCCATCCCGTAACGCA
>Ga0209508_1000614_pt1 | contig 34246 bp, 25 predicted proteins | sample AD_UKC129_MetaG_FD_184427 | JGI IMG/M metagenome (GOLD analysis project Ga0209508, IMG submission 184427) | Active sludge microbial communities of municipal wastewater-treating anaerobic digesters from Canada - AD_UKC129_MetaG (SPAdes) (version 2) | ecosystem: Engineered > Bioreactor > Anaerobic... | reverse complement strand
CTTGCGAGGTTGCTTCTTCGAGGTTGATTGGCGTGTGGTCCAAAACGATTAGGGGGAGGTTTTCGGGAGCTTCTCGAAGGATTTCAGAAAGGGGCCGGCGTTTCTTTTCCCCCAAGCGATTTGCCATTATATCCTCACGCCCTACCAATATTAGCGAATCCCTGATGACTACAAATTCGTCACGAAGCAATCTCACTCCCCCTCGGGACAAGTACTTTTGAACGTCCTCTATTCCTGCGTAATATTCATGGTTTCCGGGAACGGCATAGATGCCCAAAGGCGCTTTTATCCTTTTTAACTCTTCCGCCAGGCCTTCCTCTGTAGCTGCGGTTATGCTCTCGTCGACGATGTCGCCAACCAGGAATACGATATCGGGAGACAAGCCGTTTATTTTATCCACCAGGCATCTAATGCGAGAGCTGTTGATAAAAGGCCCTACGTGCATATCAGAGACGGCCACAGCACGAAGAGAATCTATGCCGGGATTGCCAAGTGGTATTTCAAGGTCAAGGGTGATGACTTGGGCTTTTCTGGCGTTTAGGCTGCCGAAGGCAATCAAGGCGATTATAAGACAAATGCCAATTTTCCATATTTGTGCTTGCAGTGTGGTGCCTAAAAGCGGGAGGAAGGAAAGTATTGAAGATAAAAGCTTGTAAATATCCATAAATAGAGCTAGGGAAAAGGCGTAGGCCATGAAGGCGAGGTAGTAGGAACCCACTGCAATGATTACCTTTATAATAACCCCGGGCGATGTGAAAGCTTGCAATATACGACCGCCAGGATAAGCTGCCATGATCAATAGCAATAACGGGATGAGTATTTTGCCCCGGGGCGATAGGCATAAAGGAGCAACGTGTATATAAATATAATAATTCGTTAGAGCGTAAATTAATAATACGATGCCTAGTAAAATTATTAATTTTAAATCCATATAACTCCCCCTTTTAATCATAGTATAATGCGAGTAAAGGAAATGAAGGAATCAGAAATTCATATAAGTCTTAGGGGAATCGCACTTTTAAAAAAGTGATATTGAGGTCAGCTTACTGTAAAACTTCTTTTGCCAGGGAATGGGAGGTGTCAAGATGTACGACGTGGTGGTCAAAGGAGGCCAGATCGTAAGCGGTTCCTATGGGAGTTTTAGAGCCGATTTAGCCATAAAGGGAGAAAAAATAGCTGCGATTGGCGACGGTTTGGATGGAAAATATGTAATCAATGCTTCGGGGAAGTTGGTAATGCCCGGCGTCATAGATGCTCACGTGCACATGGAGCTTCCCGTTTCCGGTACCCGTTCAAGCGATGATTTCTCCTCGGGAACCAAAGCGGCTGCATGTGGAGGCGTAACGACGATCATAGATTTCACCGTCGGCAGCAGCGAATCAACGATACCTGAGGATATCGAAAAAAGACTCAAGGAGGCCGAAAAATCTCACATAGATTACGCCCTTCACGCCGAAGTCATAGGTTGGCATAGATCAAGATCACAGGAGATCCTGAAGGCAGTTCAAATGGGAGTGACCAGCTTTAAATTTTTTACCGCCTACGGTTCTTCCGGGAGGAGGACCGATAGAGGAGCCTTATTTGAGGTGTTCCAGATAATAGGTGATTTGGGCGCGCTGGCAGTTGTGCATGCCGAGGATGAAGAAGTCATCAATTACCTGATGAACGAATTGGAAGAAGAGGAATTGAAGAACATGGTATCTTTGGCGAAAGTCAGGCCTTCTTTATGCGAGGCGGTTGCAGTAAGTGACGTGATCTACTTGGCAGAAAGGGCTAACACGCGCCTGCACATAGTTCACTTATCTTCCGCCCTGGGACTGGAAGCTTTAAAAAGGGGAAAAGGTTTTTACAAAAATGTGACGGCTGAGACCTGCCCTCAATATCTTTTGTTAACTCAGGATGTTTACGAAAGCGTGGATGGACATTTATACTCGGCTTCTCCTGCCTTGAGATCGTCCTATGACTTAGAGGCCCTTTGGGACGCCCTTTACAACGAGGAACTTTCGATGATAGCTACGGATCATTGTCCCTTTACCAGAGAACAAAAAACTTGGAAGGGAAACTTTTTGGACCTGCCTTACGGCTTACCCGGCGTGGAGACAGCTTTGCCCTTGATGTTTTCTGAGGGCGTCATAAAGCGACATTTGCCCGTCAGTTCGTTGGTAAGGCTTTTATCCGAGAATCCGGCCAAAATTTACGGCCTTTTCCCTCAAAAAGGCACTCTTCAAATTGGCTCGGATGCGGACATAGTGGTCTTGGAGCCCAACGAAGAATGGACCATAAGCGCGAGCAATTTGCACATGAACACCGATTTTTCTCCCTTCGAGGGCTTGAAGGTGCATGGACAGATTTACACAACTTTGTCACGGGGAGAAGTGGTTTTTGAAAAGGGTTCCTTTAAAGGACGTGAGGGGAGGGGCAAATTTTTAAGAAGGAGCTGTTAGGTGCGTTTTGAGGTAGTTGGGAGGGGGTTGCGCTTCCATGAGTTCCTTTGAGCAAGTTTATCTTCTCAAATGCTGCGAAATCCAAGTGTACAATGTTCTCCGGGACCCTGCTTAAAAAAGCGACCTTTTTAGTTTTTATTAGTGGGTAACTCACACATTATAAGCGTCCAACCACTCATAGCCCAACCAGTAGCGCAGTAAATAGGGATGTTTCATCGCTTCAAATAACGGTGCGAAATATCTCTTATATGCTAAAGGTAAAATTCAATTCTGATGCTCTTTTACCGCTTTTTTATATCACCTTGACATTAGTTGCGCGTAATTGTAAATTACAACTAACGCGTGAATAAAAAGGCACAAAATCTGCCTTGCGATTAAAAGTCCATTTTTAGTATATGAAAGATTTGGGGATATCCCAATTTCTTAAAGTGGCCTGACAAGATATAGGCACAAATAGAAATGTATTGTATGGTAATGCCAATGGCAGAGGAGAATGGGTGGTGAAGGGGCGGGCCTTTAGGATGGAAGTAAACCTTAGGCATGGCGTTAAAAAGCGAATTTCTTTAATGAGTGCGAGGCAATGAACTTAAACTTATAAGCAATAATGGATCCCAACCAACTTCCTGTAGCTTCACGAAAGACATGACTACTTTAGGCATAGAATAAATATTCGCTTCTTATGGCAACACCAAGAGCAATGTCTATACCTAGCAGGTTGTCAGTCAGCACGATAAAGGAAGAGGCCCTTTTGATTAGCGACTTTTACAGCTTCCAGGAGGCAAAAAGGGATAGGCAGATGGATTGAATTTGACTACAACAAGTGTTGTGTTCATTCGATGCCGGATATCTAAATGCTGAACGATTTGAAAGATCGTTTATCGACAAATTTGCTAAAGCGGTAGCGTAACCTTCGCTCATTTTGGGGCAAAAAATGTCTTGGGTCCATAAGAGTCCGTTGTCCTGAATGCGACACCCATATTAGGATGCCACCTTATTGCGATGATAGCAGAGATATGACTCCGATGGAAATGGCTCATGTTTGTAACGGGCGTTCTGGCCCCGAAAGAATTATAGAACAGGATTTTGAACTACTTTACTGGTGCAGGATTCTCAGATATGACAGATAGGATGCGCTATATAAAGATATCAATAAGATAAAAGTCCGTTTGATTTAATAATAACGAATCCATATATCCATATATTGAAAATATTAAAAATGAGGTTGAAGGAGACGGGGGTTAGCTGTCTGATAAAGGGGGGTTGAAATAATGGCAAAACTAGAAAGGACTGATAAGCCTGTAAGTGTACTTATTGAAGAACTTGGAGAAGGAGCATTAGGGTTGCCTGAAATACAAAGAAGTTATGTGTGGAACAGGCCACAAGCCAGAGACTTGGTAGATTCTCTATACCGTGAATACCCATCGGGGCTTATTCTTCTATGGAAACCAAAAGAGCTACCCGAATTACGAGATACAGCTCTTGCAGAGAATGGTAAGAAAGCACCTGAATTCTTGATTTTAGATGGGCAACAAAGGCTAACATCCTTAATGAAGGTTTTCAACGGAGAAATAGACGTCTATTTCAATGTTGAGGAGGAATCATTTCAAATTTACAGCCCAAAATTGAAGGCAGACCCCTTATGGATTTCTGTAAAGGAAGTAATCAACGATGGGGCGGTTAATGTATGGATGAAACTCCAACAAACTTTGGCTTCACAGGTTGGCCAGCCCAAACTAAATGAATATCTCAAGAAATTATCGAATCTAGAAAGAGTCAAAGAATATCGTTATCCAGTCATGATTATACATACAGATGATTATGAGGAAGTTACAGAATCGTTCATTAGAGTCAATTCAAAAGGTACTAGGTTAAAAGAAGCAGAATTAGCAATGGCCCGACTTGCGTTTCATTGGCCGGGAGCCTTGGTTAAAGAATTTGAAAGAGCGTTGGATGACTATGAACAGGCAAATTATGATTTAGAAGCTCGTTTTCTGATGAGATGCTTTGTTGCTATCAGCACTAATCAAAGCAGATTTCGATATTTGAGTGCCTTATGGAAGAAAAGCCCTACTGAACTTGAGGATGTATGGAAAAGAACTAAGAATGCCGTTGATCATACTATTAACTTTTTAAGGAACAATGCCGGGATTGAGTCGTCAGACTGGATACCTTCTATAAATGCGCTCGTTCCTCTCGTGGTTTACTTATCGAAAAAGCAAGGTCGTATAACAGATGATGAGGTAAAAGGACTTTTGTTTTGGTTTTTTGAGGCAACGATACACGGGCGGTTTACAGGTAGTCCAGAAACAAAAATTGATCAGGATTTGAAAGCCATAGAATCTGCTGATCCGATTAACAACATGGTTGCTAATCTAAAAAGGGATGTTCCCGGCTTTGACATAACACCTGATATGGTAGAAGGAAAGTATCAGCGGCATTCATTTCTGCCTTTAATATTTGCCATTTCGAGAAAGAAAAATGCTAGAGATTGGTTTACGGGAACCGTTCTAAGTTCCACTAACGTGGGACCTGAACATAAACTTGAATTACACCATATCTTTCCAAGGGCAATATTGAAAGAAAGTGGTAATTTCAAAACACATGAAATGGATGATATTGCAAATATCGCATTCCTTTCACAAAAGGCAAACAGAAAAATTTTGAAATCCAATCCAGAGGATTATTTAGCCAATATTGAAGATGATCGCCTGAGGTCCCAGTTTGTTCCCCTGGACACAGATTTATGGGAAGTGAATAGGTTTAGAGATTTTCTAGTGGAGAGAAGAAAACTCATAACAGAAGCTATAAACGAGTATATGAGAGAAATTGGTGGAAGATATTTTGATGTATAGTCAATTTGACTTCGTTCGACAGTGTATAACACAGCATAAAAGATTCGCCTTCTTGAATCGCCTAAATTTTTGCTTCGCAAGACCTTCTTTTATGCTGAAAACGTTATATCAAATAGTGGGTCTATAGGATGGTGTAAAAATGATAGAGATAAAAGATATTTTCAAAATTTACAAATCTGCGGAGAGGGATAAAATTTTTCCTTTCTCAGAGTGGCACAGGAGGGATGTTTTTAAGAGGCTTATTAGGCCTTTTCTTATTGCTATAGGCTACAATCCAGACCAGATTAATTATGATGATACAAAAGGCATTATAGAACTTAAGATACGGGGAGATTTAAAGGTAATTATATATGTTTCATCAATTCAAGAGGAACAGAGGTTTGAGGTAGGTAAAACAAGGGCTAAAAATGATACTATTCCAATGGGAATAGAGCCTCCAGAATACGAAATAGCGCTAGTAACCAACTTTGAAAAATGGTTCTTTTATTTTGATGGCAAAGAGATTTATGCAGTGGCAGGAGAAAGACTTGAAGAAGAATATGACACTATAAAACTTCTTATTTCCAGAGATGCCACGGAGTCTGGAGGGTTTAAGGAAGTTGCAAGGAAGCTCTTGCATAAAGAGGATAACGAGCCTCTAAGGCAGGAGCTGAATGTCTTAAGGGTGAAAATTGCTAATAAGATACTTCAGGAAAGAACAAATACTCAATATCTAAAAAACCCGAATGGCTCTTACAATAACGAAATTTTAAATGAAATAACCACCCGCTGGATAACAAGATTCTTAGCTTTAAAGCTTGCTGAAGATTCTGCGATAAGTTTCAATTTTACCTTGAAAGATATAATAAGAAGTTTTGAACTCTCTGGAAAAGCAGCAAAACCTGTCCCGGGAGCAAAAGTAAAAGAAGAAACCTTGAGTAATGCCATAAGAGCTTTGATGAACGAGTTTGAGAGAAGATTCAATGGTGGAATTTTTATGTACGAAGGAGGGGTTGATTATATAACCATTCCCGATGCTGCCTTTTTTGACATGCTTAATTTTACAACAGGTTGGGCTTTTACTCTGGAAGATGCAAGAATAATAGGCTTTGTTTATGAAAGATTTTTGGGGCAGGAGATTGTGGTTGAGGAAAGAAAAGGCGAACCTGGAGCAGTTTTAAAAAGTATAGGAGAAGCGAGAGGTAGAAGAAGAGCAGGAGGTGTTTATTACACACCTAAATATATTGTTGATTATATCGTTGAAAATACGCTGGGTGAAATTTTAAAAGAGAAAAGGGAGGAAATAGATAACGCAGTAGAGAATCTTGACATTGATAAATTTACAGAGCTTCTCAGGCAGGTAAAATCGCTTCGTGTTCTTGACCCTGCTTGTGGTAGCGGTTCTTTTCTTATTAAAGTTCTTGCTGAATTTAAGAACTTTTATGAAAAAGCAAAAGACAAGGCGAAAGAGGTTGGAAAAAAGATTGATGCATTGAAAAGAGAAAGAATGAAGGGCCAAATACTTTTTATTGAAGATAAAGAAGTTTTTGACATTGAAAGTAAATATTCTGAGCTGAAAAAGGAACTTGACGAAATAAATTTTTCAGGGACTTTTGCCTTAAGGCACAATATCTATGGCGTCGATCTTGACCCTAAGGCAATTGATATTACCGCCTTTACTTTAATGGTTCAAGTTTATGATGAGCTAAAAGATGGGGCAAGATGTCCAACGATGATTGATGAGAACCTTAAAGTTGGTAACGCATTGGTTTCTGCGATAGTGCCTGATGAGAGAAACAGATTTGTCTCAAGGAAAGAACTTAAGAAATTTAAAGACGATATAAGCAATCTTATTAAATTTAGAGAAGCTGTAAAGAGCATAGACATTTTAGATGATGGAGGTTTGAGAAAACTTTTAGAAGAAAATTTTGACGATGTGGTTGATGTGTATCTTCATATAAAAGAGGACTATCCTAATGCCATTCCCACCCCGCAGCAAAACCTGCTTGATGAGTGGCATGAAAGGGCAAAAAATGAGCCGATAGAAAAAACCTTTGATATTTTGATTAATCAGACGGGGCTGGCGAGAATATTTTTGAAAGAGGTCTATTTTAGGAAAATCGAGAAAGTAGAAGAAAGAATTGAAGGTGAAATAAACAGTCCACTAATAAAATATTTCAATTCAGAAAAAAGAGTTTTGAAAGATAGGGAACTCGAACAAATTTTGGCAGATGGAGAAAGAGTAAAAGAAGAACTTAGATTCGTAAAAGATAGGGCAGTGGAGATAAGCAAATCCCAGCCATCAAAAGTTTTCAACTGGGAAATTGAATTCCCGGAGGTTTTCTTTAACGAAGATGGAACATTGAAGGAAAATCCAGGATTTGATTGTGTAGTGGGGAATCCGCCACATGGCGCTGATTTGGTAAAAGTTATGCGAGATTTTACTTCATCCCAATTTTCTAAGACTTCATCCAGCTATAAAAATACGGCTGGTATGTTTATAGAATTATCAACGAACATTTGTAACTCAGATGCGTTAAACGGAATGATTATTCCTAAATCACTAACTTTTGTAGATGGATGGCGCGATACAAGAGAATTTCTTATATCGGTAGGAATTCGAGAAGTAGGAGATATAAGCAAAGCTTTCGAAGACGTAAAACTCGAGCAGATCATTATTTTGTGGGACAAAACATCGACTAACACCTATGATGCCTCTTATTTTAAGAAGCAAGAGAAAATACTTACTCGTATGTATAATATTGATACTGCAAAAGACCTTGATTGTCTCGTTATTTATCCGTCAGAAATCGAGATGGCAATATATGTGAAAATAAAATATAGATGTATTTTTATGAAAGATGTTTCTAGAACATTTAGGGGGTTGGGCCTTCAGTCTAAAAAGATTCAGAGAAAAACCCCATTTCCGATTCTTCGAGGCGATGATATAGAAAGATACAATATTAAATCTCCCAAATATTATGTTGCTGAAAAGTATTTACTGAAAAACAAGTCAAGATCAGAATTTAAGGATAAAGTGAAAGAACTTTTAAGTCCTAAAATAGTTTCTCAAAGAATTGTTGCGCATGTGGTTAAACCGATTGACAGGGTAATTATAATGAGCGCCTATGATAAAGTAGGCATTTTAACCTTTGATACAGTCGAAAATACAATTATTACTAACCGGATGTATGACGAAAGATATATTATGGGATGTATCAACTCTGATTTTATTTCTTGGTATGCTTATCTTTTCATTTATAACAAGGCCATTAGAACAATGGATTTTGATAGCTATTATATGGGAAAGATTCCTATCGCCAGTGTCACTCCCAACCAGCAAGCCCCCATAATCTCCCTTGTGGATGCTATCATCCAGAAGAAAAAAGAATATCATGCCATACCTCAGAATATCGAAGATTATGTTGATTTTAAAGCTGCACAGCTCATAAGGCTTGATGAATTTTTAAAAATAGCAGTGGAGGATTTTGAAGTTCTATCTTCTCTTCGGGTTAGCCGCGATAATTTTGACGCTTTAAGAGTGAAAACTGAAGACGATGAGGTTATTCTTGAATATGGTACAAGGAGGGAAATTGAGGAATACGAAGAAATTGATGAAGAGGACGAATCAGTAGAGGTTAGAGGTAATAAATATGTAATTGAGTGGCAGGAAGCCGGAAGGGGAAAAATTAAAGATAAGGAGGCAATCATATTCTTAGAAGAAATCCTTGAGAAGGAGAAGAGGATTTCAAAAGCTCAGACAAAAAATATCTGGCAAAAGATAGCGGAGGTTAAAATACCGGAATTCAGCGATGAAGTAAAACAGGGATTTTTGAGATATAAGTCTGCAATGGAAAAAGCAAATATACTCGATGAAGAGATTTTGAAAATAGATAGAGCAATTGACCGCTTAGTTTATCATTTATATGGCTTAACAGAGGATGAGATAACTGTGGTTGAGCAATCCGTTTGGGGCGATAGGTTTGAAGAGATGTACGGAAAATTGCCAGTTAAAGACATCGCTCTAAAACTCTCAGAGAGTTACGGAGGTAGGCGGAATGTTTGAAAAGTTTATAAATTGGCTGGAAAACATATTTAGCGTATCTCACGAACCTTCCTTTGAGATAGTGGATAACATGGATATATTTGTAAAGGACAAGCTCAATTCTATGTTAGATGGTGCCAAATCCTTCGACATCGCTACTGGGTATTTCCAGATTTCTGGCTGGAAAACGTTCGCAGATTCTGTTAATGCCATTGTGAAAAATGGTATGAAAGTAAGACTTTTAATAGGTAATACCTCAAGAGAATGTCTTTTGCCGCAAACCGCAAAGTTTCTTTTGAACTTAATAAAAAACCCGCAGATAGAGGCAAGAACGATAAAACCAAGATTTTTACATGCCAAGGTTTTTATAGCGAAAACTGAGGACAAGTTAAGACTTCTTTTTGGCTCTAGCAACATTACATTTGGAGGAACAGAGGCGAATATTGAGCTAAATGTTTACGAAATATTGGATTTTGAATCGAAAAAAGCACAGGATTTTGTGGAGTGGTATGAAAAGCTCTGGAAGGAAGCCGTATCGATTGATGAAGAATTAGAGTGGGAGATAACACTTGCATCGCAAAAAAAGGAACCTATACCGATCTCTATAGAAGACCCAAATAAGGCACTTTTCTTTAGTTTATTGCTTAAGGACTTATCCAGAGTGGATTTGAGAGATATTGGTAATTTTGCACCATTAAAATTTCAGTATGTTGATGCTGTCGCAGGTGTAAACAGATTTTTCTTTCAGCCAGGGGATAAAAGGGGATTAATGCTTGCTCATGAAGTAGGGTTAGGTAAAACTATAATAGCGGGGATGATTTTGAAGCATTTGCTTTATCATAAGCACATAAAAAATGTCCTCATAGTTGCTCCCTTATCAATAGTTCGTCAATGGATGGAAGACTTGGGGAGCAAATTCAGCATGGAGTCAATGGAGATTACCAGCAGAAAATTAAAGGGATTTATCCCCGAAGATTCTAACGTATACCTCATTTCCTACGACCTTTTAAAAGAACATATTGCAGACTTCTATAATGATTGGGACTTAATAATAGTTGATGAATCTCATTTCATAAGAAATAGCCAAACTCTCAGGTTTAAGGCAGTTAAAAGGTTAAAGGCAAAGTTCTTCTTACTGTTAACGGCAACTCCTATGCATAACAGAATTGAAGACATTGTAACTCAACTTTTCCTATTTGTGCCGGAAGAGATACTAAGCAAGGCAACTAAAAGAGAAATCTCAAAAGTTGACAAGACAAAGCTTTTCAGGACATTTATAAAAAGAAGGCTGCAGAAAAAAGAACTTAGCGAGATAATTCCAGAAAGAAAGGTTTTGCCGCCCGAGCTTATTGAGCTTTCAAAGAAGGAAAAAGAAATATATGAGAAACTACGTGAATTTTTATCTAAGAGTTCACAATATTATCAAATCATATCAAGGAGTATAGAATATATTGCTCCCTTCATAAAGCAGAAATATTTGGAAGGATTCATAAGTTCAAAAGGTGCGGCACTTTTTACACTGGATAATTTAAGGGGAAGGATAAAAGACTCTATAAATAGAGGATTTATTGAATACAATTTTGGTATGCTCAAAAAAGAAACGGAGGGTTTGGTGGCTGATGAGATTCGCTCATTTATTGAGGATAAACTGGAAGCGCAATCAGACGTTGAGGTAATGAGAGATGATGAAGGAAATTCTATTATAAGGTTATCCATAGATGAAAAAATTAAAAATGGGCTTCAAAATGATATTAAATATTTAAATGAAATAATCAAGGATATAGAAAAAATAGATGAATTTGCTAAAGTCAAAAGATCTACAGAACTAATAAGAAAGTTAAACCCCTCTCAAAATAAAAAGGTCGTTGTTTTTGTGGGGTTCATAAAGACTGGGGAAAGGCTTGTAGAGATTTTAGAAAACGAAGGTATAAAATCAGGATTTTTCCATGGCGGGCTTGAAGAGGCACAGAGGCAGAAATTGATCGAAAAACTTTGGAGCAAAGACCAAGAAAGGATAGATGTTTTAGTTTCTACCGATGCTGCGTATGTGGGGCTAAATTTACAGATAGCAGATACCATGATTCATCATGATCTTTCCTGGAATCCTATGGTTGTCGAACAGAGAGTTGGAAGAATTCATAGAATTGGGCAGAAAAGAGAAATAACCTCGCATTCTTTTTTATGCAAAAATACGATTGATGAAAGAAAACATGAGATATTAACAAAAAAACTGGATGAAATATCGACGCACCTGGGAATGAGCTATTTTGTTATTTTATCTGAGGTAGCGATTTCATCTGAGATAGAAAAGCTCATGGCTCAATTTGAATTAAAAGAGATAGATGAAGAAATGTTGAAGGAAAGTCTCAAGAGCCACATAACAGAGAGGAAGGAGATTTTTGAGCTCTTGGAAGAATTGCCGTCCGAAGAGGCAGAGCTTCTCCAGATTGGTTTTACGAACGATCTAATCGAAAACATAGAAGAAATTGTTGGGGAAATAATAAAAGTTGGAAGAAAAACGTTTGATTTTGGAATTCAACCTATCATGGAAGACCAGGATTTTATAGTTTTGGATTATGAAGAGGACGGAAAAAAGACTAAGGAACTATCAACCTTAAATGAAAAAGCGCTTTTGTCGATTACGCCTGAGAAGGTCCAGGAATGGAAAGGGAAGTATAAATTTGAAAATATCAACCCCTCTTACGCGGGTCCATTTCATCCTGTGGTCAGGAAATGTACTGATTTGATTGTTGAACAGAATTTCGGGAAATTCTGGAAAAAGAAAGTAGCAAACGGAAAACCGGTGGTATCTCTATATCTATTGATGCCATTAAAAATCGAAAATCTTGCAGCAGAAATTGATACAAGTATGGAAGTTCTGGTGCCAATTTTGTATGAAGTTGATAGGGGAGAAGTTAAGATAGATGCTATCAAAGTATATGATTTGGTATGTTGCAACGGGAAAATTGAAGATTTAGATGATCCGGACACGGAAATTTTAGAAGAAGCACGAAAGCAAGTGGATAGGGATATGGACAAGATCGAGGGCAAGATAAGGGCGGGTATAGAAAAAGTAAGAATAGAAATTGAGGAACTCGCATTAGAGAGGCAAAGATCAGAGATTCAGAGGAAAATAGAGGAGAAGAATAAGAAACTGGAAAGTTTAAATGGAGAGATAAACCGGAAGCGTAATAGTGGATTGAATTATGAAAAGGAGATGCATGAAGCTAAAAAGACAAAAGAAGAGTTGGATGAATTGCAAAAATTGTTGGAGATAGTTCCGGAAAGTTGCCCCGGTGTGAGTTTTGGAGAATCTCAGATTGTCGGGGGGTGCATATATTTTTCATAAATCTGATCAGGGTCTCTGACTTAGTACTTCGCCTGCCCGTGCGTGTGTACGCAGATTAGGGATGTTTTTACCATAAATTGAAATGTCCTAGTTGGTTCAAGGAGTAGGAGAGTCACGGTTGGCATCCCGTAAACCGCTCTTTTTATCTGTTCACGTTCCCAAATCGAAAGTCACACGGCAGAAAAAGTTGCTTTTCTACTGTTCCAACCGTTAGTCAGGAAGATCGCCTCTCTTTAGGTTTTTAAGCGGCTCATTACGCCCGAAGACGAGGAAGCTTTATTTAGCTGATAGTTGTCGTGAGCTACTTGATAACGGGAAAAAAGACCTAGAATACCTTCAGAAACATTTTATTTGACCCATGGCGCCTATCTTTTTTATTTTATAGCTCTTATAGCTCTTAAAGATGGAAAACTAAAAGAAGTTGCAGATTAGCTGACAAAGACTTTCGAAAAACATGATAACTCGGTTACTTCGACTATTTTGCGCAACATAATTTCTTCGGTGCTTTTCCGTTTCAAATATTCTTTTTTGGCCGTCCACGAGGTCTCTTCACAGTACTTGGCGAAGTCCTAGCCAGGTTATACTTTAATTTAAAATAGAAAGAAAGCATTTTTTCGAGATAATCATCAACAATCCCACTTTTATCATTGAAGGCTATAGTTTCTTTCCCAATCATAAGTGCAGCATAAGCAAGTTTTGCTTCATCTGACCCCATCGTCTCTCGCTTATAATCACTATTAAGTGTATTAATCTGGATAGTTCTTGAAATATATCGACTATGCTTTAAAGAACCTTCTTCAAATGGTTTTTCTTCGTAGTTAATCCGTGAGCCTTCTTTTTCTATTCCAGGACTTTTAGGTACCCTTTGCCCCTCAGGCTCAGCAATCCGAATATGGGCTATGGCCGGTTTAAGTTTTCCTGTGGTAGCAGTCAATATAGCAGGCACAGTAGTTTTCGATTTACCTGTAAAAGAAACATGGACGGTAACAACGCCATCTTTGTCAGCGTCTGATGCTTTAAGAATTAGCTTATGTATTTTTAATCCAACGGAAGGATCGTTAATGCTAAGTTCTACCTCGCTATTATCTGGAACTATCTTGGGCACAAAAGCTTTTAATGGAAGAGTTCCTGTTTCCCATGGTTCAAGCCTGATAGAAGAAGGCACAAAATCGAAACCGTTAGGTGGTTTTTTGGGTTCGGGAGGTTTTCGTCCAAATCCTTCCAATAATTCTAAATCTTTAAATTCTTCAGTATTTAAGATTTCTCTTGCCAACTCGATGGCATTTCTCTGAATTTCAGTTAATCTCCTCTTAGTCTCCTCTTGTCTAAGGTTTTCAACCTCTGCTTCAATTGAGGAACGAAGCCTATCAAGTTCATCTAACAGACTTATCCAATCCTCATTTTCCTCAAATCCTGTTCTGGCAGGCAGAGGTTTTAAAAAATCAGCGTCAATAAATCCCCTTATATCTCCGTTTGCATAAATACTTTCTTCTAAACCATAAGCAGATAAAATCTTAATATCATCGACGATTGTAACACCTTTGTGCCGAATGCTAACTATACCGCATGTTGATGGATCGAAATATAATTCCAGAGAGAAACTCTTTGTTTGATCACCTGCGAGAGGCCAGTTTTTATAAGCTTCACCTATGCGTGGAAGTTCTATTTTCAATGGCTCTACAGAATAAAATTTTCCTTTGGTGAAGATTTTAATCTTAAGAGACCCGTCCCTTAGAAACGGGTCAAACTTTTCTGCAAACACCTTTTGTAGTTTCTCAGGCGAAAGTGGACCTCTTGATTTTGTGGGATCAAATAGTAAGTCAGAAATAATAATTTTTATTCCAGGTTCTTGTAAACCCTCTCTTTTTCCTGCAGTTTCAAATTCTGCCTCATCAGAGCCATCACGAAGAGTAACTTTTATAGTTTCAGTACTATCATTCTTTTTAGAATAAAAAGTGCATTTCTTTCCGATTTGAATAAAGCTAAACATTCCGATTCCAAGTTGACCTATTTGCTTAGAGCCCATGTTTTTTTTTGCGGAATCAGCTACTCGTTGAAGGGCCTTTTCAAACTCCTCTTTAGACATACCATATGGATATTCAATAATAATTCTATCCTTTTCCAATAAATAAGTTACCTCACAAACAGAAAATGCCTCGCCCATATCTTTTGCTTTAAGGTGTTCATCTATAGCATTACTTATATGTTCCTTTATAGCCTCAGCAGGGTTTCGATACAAACTTCCCAACCATTTAAGAGCATTTGCCGTATGTAGTTTGATTGGAACTTTCCTCATTTCTATAACCCCTTCTTTTTGAAAAAATTAAATCTGTTGGTAGTTAAAGCTAGCCATCTTCTGAATTTATCTTCGTCTTCCAGCATGGTAAGAAGGCTTGAAATGTATCCAATATCGCCAGGATCTAACTCTTCTCGTAAAATATCTCGGGTTTCTCTCGAACCGTCTCGAAACCACCCCAGTTCTTCCTCTAAAAACAATAGAAGATATTTTACTTTACCTGTTTTTCGTGTCGCTTCCTGAAGCGTCAAATCCGAAACTGGAACCCCCAAACCTGCAGTTATTGCAATCTTTTCTACCACAAGTTTTGGAGGCATCTCTTTATTCTGGAAATGGTCAATAAGATCCCATACATCCCAGCCAATGTCCTCCGCCAAATCTCTAATCGTAGAATAGCGATGCTGAGTTTTCCACCATTCTAAAATTTTCGCCCAGAGATCTATCCAATGTGTATCAATTCTTTTCTGGGATTCGAGAAACCTCTCCATTTTTTCAATGTGTACAGAAGATGGGTTCTTTCTGCCTTTGCCTTTTTGAAACCATTTTCTAAAAGTTTCATAAGGAATACCTAGCTTTTGTGCCATCTCTCTTCTAGAAAAATTTCTTGTTCGAGAAAAATTATCTATCTCCGTTAACAATTGCTCAATAGATTTCTTGCTCATCATATCTCTCCTTTCCTTCATTCATTCTACTCTGATTTCAACTCGCAAAGCAAAATATTGCCCCAACATTTATGAACGTATCTGAAGTGTACTGAAGGAGAATTAAGATAGAGTGCAGGATGCACTAAGTCAAGGCACTCTGCTATATTCCATAAATCGCCTCATACAGCCTTTCTCCCAGCTTGATTATTTCATCGACTTTGACGATCTTCTCTATCCATTCCTTGGGGATGCCCTCGTATCCGTAGTATATGCCGGCCAATCCGCCGGCAAGGGCGCCAATGGTGTCCGTATCCCCACCAAGATTTACGGCGGTTATGACAGTATCTTTGTAGGAATCGTTATTGAGGAAGCACCATAGACAGGCCTCCAGTGAATCTACGACATAACCGCTTGATTTTATGGAATCAATCGGCAATTTCGAGATATCAGATGCAAGGATTCTGCTAAAATGACTCAATTCCTCAATATATGGCTCTTTAGAGTAATATTTCAAAACGGTATCCTTCATCTTTTCGTAAGCTGCTTCAGGAGTGTCGCCATTAAACAAATTGATCCCAAATTGAACGTATATTCCGCATGCCATTTGCGATCTTATATGTCCGTGTGTTGTGCGCGAGACCTGGTGAGTGATTTCAAATTGCTCTTCTTCATCCATTTTCTCTACATAAAATATCAACGGCAAAATTCTCATGAGCGACCCGTTGCCGTTGCTGCGTTCATCCGTAGGTCCAGCTTCTAGGGGATCAACTCCTTTCTTTAAGCGTGAGATGGCGATTTGAGTTGTACCTCCAATATCAAAGGCCTCGCCCCATGGTGTCCAGTAACCTTCATACATCCATTTGACGAATTTGTCAGCGATATCCTGAAGGTCAAAGCCATTGCAAATCGATTCGGCCAAACAAAAGGTAAGAGAGCTGTCGTCTGACCACGTGCCCGGCGGCTGGTTGTGAGTTCCGTATCCCATCATGTCTTTGACGGGATTTCTTCTAAGCTTTTCCCTGGATTGAAACTCCACGGGCACACCGAGTGCATCTCCGATGCATAAACCAAGCAAACCGCCTATGACCTTATCTTTTTTCATGGATGCTCACTTCCTAATTTACTATAAAGGCCAGGGTAGTCTTTGACGTGGAAGATTTAACCCTGGCCTAGTGTTGTTTATTGATCTACAGAAGCGGGCATTTGTGATCCGAGGCGTGAACGGATTGTCCTTTCTTTTCCTCCATCCACTGGTGCCTTCGCTCCTCCCTCTTGAGTACTTGCGGCTCAAGCTGCAGCCTGCTTCCTTCAAGCAATTCGGAGACGCCGCCGCCCGAAGAGGCAGATTGTCTTAGGCATATATCAGTGCAGCCATGGCAATGGGAGCTCGCGTCTTCCGGTTCGGTATACACGGTAATGGTCCCTTCAAAGTTCCTGAGCACAACCCTTCGCTCGCCCTGGGCCAGCAGGTAGTTTGGCATGAGCGGGATCTTGCCGCCGCCTCCGGGGGCGTCTATCACGAAGGTAGGGACAGCCATGCCGGTTGTATGCCCGCGCAGGAATTCTATGATCTCGATGCCCTTGCCTACCGAGGTGCGAAAATGAGATATGCCTCGTGATAGGTCGCATTGATATATGTAGTAAGGACGCACCCTGTTCATCAAAAGCTTTTGAAATAACTCTTTGAAGATGTAAGGGCAGTCGTTTATGCCGCGCAGCAGTACCGATTGGTTGCCAAGCGGTATGCCTGCATCGGCGAGCATGTTTAAGGCTCTGGTCGAGTAGGGCGTAATTTCCTTAGGATGATTGAAATGAACGTTGATCCACAGCGGATGAAATTGTTTTAACATGGAGACCAAAGACCTCGTGATCCTTTGAGGCATCACAGCAGGGACTCGCGTTCCTATCCTTATGATCTCCACGTGAGGTATCCGCCTCAGGCTGGCCAAAAGCCATTCGAGGTTATCGTCTTCCATGGTAAGAGGGTCTCCGCCTGTGACGAGTATATCTCGAAGCACAGGTGTCCTTTCGATGTAATCTATGGCTGCCTGAATTTCCTCGCGACTTTTTGGCCTGTCCACTTCGCCCGCAAATCGCCTTCTGGTGCAAAACCTGCAGTACATGGAACACTGGTCTGTCACGAGCAGAATGCCCCTATCGGGGTATCTGTGCACGAACCCGGGGACCGGCGCATATCTGTCTTCAGCTAAAGGGTCATAGAAATCCTCTTCCGCAGTGTTTCTTTCTTTGGAAGTTGGAACGGCCTGCATGCGAATAGGGCAATTGACGTCCTTTGGATCCATTAAAGTAGCGTAGTAGGGAGTGATCGCCATTCTCAGCTCCAAAAGGTCGTCGTTTAAGGCCTTTTTCTCCTCAGACGTCAAGGTAATGATTTCACCCAAAGTCTCAATGTCGGTAATGCGGTTGGCAAGCTGCCAATGCCAATCGTTCCACTCTTCCGGCGTTACATTTTTCCATAGGGATATTTCCCTATAATCTTTCATTGCTTTTACTGCCTCCCGAAAGATTATTTTTTGTTACGCATTTATAAAAAATTACTAAATCATCGCCTTCCTTGTAGAACGATGGAATGCGTCCACATAAATTAAAGTTCATAGCTTCATAAAAGGCCCTTTGTCCCACGTAGTGTTCACTGCCCGAAGTCTCCACCCTGATGTTGATCTTATCCTTTTCCTTTAAAAGACATTGTTCCATGCGGCTTATGATGCGCCTGCCAAAGCCTTTGCCTTGATGCGAAGGAGAAACGACTACCCAATAAAGATCATAGGTGAATTCTGTCATTGGCGTTTTTCCGTATATTAAAAAAGCGACATCTTCCCCATCTTCTTTCTCCGTGAGCATTATGTATCCTTCTTCGTTGGGACCCTCCAAGCACTGGCGCAGTAATCCTTCCAGTACTTGAAGTTCGGCCTCGTTAAAGGCTTTGCTAGATCGCGCTATATTCAGGTACTTCGTATATGGCCTGTTTAGCTGGTTCATATAGATTCTCCTTTAATGCGATCTCGACCAAATAGGACACGAGGGCTTCATAGGACAAGCCACTCCTCCTGCTTTGGTTTGCCAGACCGCTGTCAACGTTCAAATCAGGATTTGGGTTTACGTCGATGACGTAGAGCCTTCCATCCTTTTCCCTCAGGTCAACTCGAAAATATCCCCTGCAAGAAAGAGTAATGCCGGCACGCTTGGCAATCCAAATGAGACGCTCTTTTGCCACGTCGGAGATGATTTTGGGATTTTCGGGGGATATTTTGTATCCCGGGCTGTTCGTATCCCATTTTGCCCTGTAATCTAAAAAAGGCATTACGTCGGGGTAATCTTTGTAATCTATCATTGAGATTCCCACGACTTCATAGGGTGGAACTCCAACCAACCCTACGTTGAATTCTCGTCCTTCCAAAAACTCCTCGACGATTATTCCTGCTGGAAAGGCCGAAAGTTTGTGTGGCAACACTTTATTTAATTCTTCTTTACTTGTTACCAGTGAAGCTTCATCTATGCCAACGCTACCATCTTCGAAGCGAGGCTTAATGAAGGCTGGACAAGGCAAATCAATGACATTGCCCACGGTGTGCTTGAGATACACGCCTTGCGGTACGGGTACGCCCTCCATTGCTAATAATTTTTTAGCTAAAAATTTGTCTAAAGAAGTATATAAGGCCATTGAGCCGTTGCCAGTGAAGGGGATCTTAAGGCTTTCCAAGAAGATCGCAAAGGAGACTTCTTTAGTGCTGTCATCCGAGAACCCCTCAAAAAGGTTGAATATACAGTCAGGGTTGTGGCGCAATATCTTAGCTTCAAGCCTGTTTAAATGGTTGATGTCTTCTTTGGTGATTTCCAAAATGCCAATATTGTAGCCATTGGACGACAGAGCGTCAACGACTGAGTTCCTGCATCGCAGTACATCCAGAACGTCACTTCTTTCCGTTTCTTCCTTAGCCGTGACTACCAATACCTTTGCCATGATTTACCCCTCCACCCAATGTATTCCATAGCGTTTAAAAGCAGATCGCAGAATGCCGAATATAAGATCGTGGTAATTTCCTCCGCTTAAAGAATAAAGAATCGGGAGGTCGCTATAATGTGGTGACAGTCCGGGTAAAGGATTGATGTCTATGACGCGAAGGCACCCTGATTCATCCATGCGCATATCTATCCTTGCGACATCTCGTAGTTCGAGGGCGCGAAATGCTTTAAGTGCAGTGGATGCCGCCTGTTCTCGTACCTTTGCGTCTAAAACTTGAGGTCCCTCGTATAGAATTCTTTCCTCCCATTCCCGTTTATGGTCAAGGGTGTATAAAAACGTACCACTATGGGAAGGTGTACGTTCCGATATCCTCATCATACCGATCACGCGAGTTTCCTCGTCGTTCCCAAGCACTCCAGCGGTTATTTCAGCTCCCGGCAAAAAGACCTCCGCAATGGCCGGTTGCTTGTACCGCTCAAATATTCTCAAGACGTTTCTTTCCAACTCCTCTGCATTTTTGGAGATGGAGTCGTGAAACACGCCTTTTGAAGAACCTTCCCAACGTGGTTTTACTATGTAAGTTGAATTTTCCGAGACGAATAACTCCTTTGCCTTAACGAGATCGTCTCGGCTACGAAAATGGGTCATCTTGGGGACAGGAACGCCTTCGTAATTTAGGACGACATTTGTAAGGTATTTGTCCAATGATATAGCAAGAGAAACGGGGTCCGAGCCTGTGTAGGGAATGCCGAGTGATTCCAACAGGCTTGGAATTTGTGCTTCTCTGCCTCTGTAAATATCCTTTCCTTCGGCGATATTGAATACAAAATCAGGAGGATTTGTAGTTAATTTGGAGAATAAATCCTCATCTTGTTCTAATAGGACCGTTTCGAATCCAAAACTTTCAATTTCTCGTGCTAAGGCATCAATGGTACTTTGGGAGTCATATTCCTCATAGAGATCATCGGGCTCGTCACTTTTGGTGGGTTTTTTTAAATTAAAGACGATGCCAATGACCTTGATTGGTAGGGGTACTTCTTGACTTGAATCTTTGTCATCCATCCTTCACAGTCACCTCTCCTTGAGGTATAAGATACATGCCAATTAAAAAATTCCCTCTCTTTCGAGTTCGAGGGAAGGGCCAAATTACTAGCAATATATCCTTTTTTCTGCGAGGATTATAGTGCTTATTTTTTGAATATGCAATGGGTTATGGAGTGATTTTATGGAAAAATCTAATATTATTAAGGTCAGGCGATTTTTCGAGATTGCCCTTGTGACAAAAGCCTTTCTCATCGCCTCGCCAAAGCCCATAGCGTTGTTGCCGATAGGTCCCCAGGGGTGTGGGAAGAGCACCTTAGCGGCCTATTTGGCCCGCAGGTTTTATGACTTCGAAATAATTTCTCAAGATGAAATCAGAAAGAAAATGTTTTCTGAGCTCTACCCCGAACTACGAGAAGCTGGACAGGAGAAGATGTACGAGGTTTTAAGGCCAAAGGAGCCGGAGATTCGAAGCAAGGCAATCGAAATGCTTAAAAACAGCGTTAAGCCCGTGGTTTACATCGATAGGATGAATCTCACTGCCACTTCCAGAGCGGACTTTATTTTGCCGGATAGATTTAACGTAGCCATCTTTTTTCGCTTGCCCTTGGAAGAAATCTTAAACAGGCATAAAAGCAGGCCCCTCAAGGCCTTGGCCATCCCAGATTATATAGTCATAAGTTGCTTTAGAAGGGTCGAGTTCCCAAAGCAGGAAGAGTTCGATGCTATTGCGATAATAGAGCAAATAAGGCGAAGGAGGAGAGAAGGCATCGCCAAAAGCGAGGATAAAGATTCCGTAAAATAAAGTTTGCTGTGGTCGCAATCTGAGACGTGAATTAGCGCTTCTCATTCGTCCCTTTTGTTTTTAGCCTTGTATCTAAAAACGTATATTATTATTATTCCTCCACAAAACAGCAACAGTGCGATGGAGATTGAATGAAGCATATCGTCGAGTCGTTCCACGTTGTTTCCGATATAAAACCCGAGCAAGGCAAGGATTATCACCCATATGCCGGCTCCGAGGGAGGTGTAAAGGCAAAAAAGGTCCATTCTCATTTTTGCTATGCCGGCGGGCAATGAAATGTACTGCCTGATGCCCGGCAGCAACCTTCCAACGAAGGTGCTCACCGCGCCGTGTTTTTCGAAAAATATTTCGGCCTTCCTCAGGTTTTTTTCGCTCACCAAGAAATATTTTCCATATTTTAGCAAAAAGTGTCTGCCTATCTTGAGGGCGACGTAATAGTTAAAAATCGCCCCCAACAGGCTTCCAATAATTCCACAACCAATTACAGCAGGAAGTGACATCTTGCCCTCTGCGGCTAAATACCCTGCTGGCGGTATTACCACTTCGCTGGGAAAGGGGAAAAAAGAGGATTCCAGGAACATCAAAGCCGTTATTCCCGGATAGCCGAGGTGTCCGATGGTGTTTACAAGAAAGTTTACGATGGCTTCAAGCACCGCTCTGTCCCTCTTGGTGGATGTAATGTTTTTTATCGCGATGACATAACTTCAATTTAATTTCCCTCTTTTACGTGCGATATATATAATCTCCCATCATCACGTGTTATTGTAACGAAAAAAGGGCTTTTCGAACATCGCAAATTTGCGAAGCAAGGACGAGAGCTTCCTTTTTATTTTTATTGGCAGGGATTTTAGGAATTATTGGAACTTTTTCCCCAACAATTTGATAGCAGGGAACAAAAAGAGCGTAAAAAATCCCAATAAGATTGCAGCATGCAATGCCGGCAAAGAAGTTGTGCCGATGGTTGAAACGCTTTTAAAACCTTTCACAGCATATGTGAGAGGCAGAAAGTGCGCAAAAATCTGCAAAGACCTGGGCATGAATTCAATGGGATATACGACGCCGCTAGCGAAAACCATTACGAAGCGTGGAAGATTTAGCAGTGTTTGAGCCTCAAAGACCTCTCTTACGAGCAAACAAAGCAGCGAACCCATGGTCGAAAAGGCAAGTAAAGAGGGCAAGAGAATCAGAAAGAACGACGGCCAATTTACGTGAAAATTTAGAAATAAAGCGCACGTTACGGTAACTATAGTGCTCATGATGAAACCAAAGATAGCTCCTCCCAAGATTTTCCCTAACAAGATCGCCGCCATATTGATCGGTGCGAGGAGAAGTCTCTCTAAAGTTCCAAGGCGAAGCTCAAAATTTATCACCACGGCTTCGGCCGCAGTGGTGCTGAAGAGAGCAGTCATGGCTATGAGACCGGGAATCAATCCCTTAAAATCTACGGGATTTCTCAGGTAAAAGGCCAAAGTCCAGGTGACGGGAAATACCATCCCCCAGCTCACAGCGGGAGGTTTAAGGTAGTAAGTCTTCATGTCTTTTGCAATGATGCACCATATTCCTCTCAAATTATCCAGCATCTCTACTTTCCTCCCTTTTCCGCAGACATGACTGTCGGGGAAAGTCCTGTTATCCTCACGAATGCGTCCTCAAGGGTGGGCCTGACTGTGTTGATATGGATGACTTTCACTCCTGCCTCTTGCACTACTTTGCAAATGTGAGCTAAGAGGTCATTTGTGGCGCCGATGCACCGCAGTGTGTTTGAATTTATAAGGATGGGTCTTGATCCTGTAAGCGCTGCTAGGGGTTCGATGAGCTTTGAAGCGTCATTTGATACGGTAAATTCCATGGCTTGTTCCTTAGTTGCCATTTCTTTTAGATCCTCTGGATTTCCGGTGGTGATAATTTCTCCTTTAACGATGATTGCGATGCGATCACACAACATATCCGCCTCTTCCAGGTAATGCGTCGTTAAAAATATCGTCATCCCTTGATAGCTTAGCTCTTGAATGACCTTTCTCAAGCTTCGGGCGGCCATTACGTCCAATCCTACGGTAGGTTCGTCCAAAAACAATATCTTGGGATTATGAATCAAGGCAGCGGCGATGGTGAGCGCACGCTTCATTCCGCGAGAAAGGGTGCCAAAGAGTTGATTTCTTTTTTCCTGTAACCGAAATAGTTCCAGAAGGGCCTCGGCTCGCTTACATCTCTCTTTTTTGGGTACGCCATAAAGTTTGCCCATGAAGAAAAGGTTTTCTAAAGCGGTGAGATCGTCGTAAAGGTTTGAAGCTTCGGGCACAACGCCTATGAGCTTTTTGGCCTTGACGTCCGAGTTAATGTTAAGGCCCAAAAGTTCGATCGTTCCGGCAGTGGGCCTGGAAAGGCCGGTGAGCATGCGTATGGTGGTGGTCTTTCCTGCGCCGTTTGGGCCCAAAAAACCGAAAATCTCTCCTTCTTTGACGTTAAAGCTTATGTTATTTACGGCAACCAGGCTTTCGTAGTGTTTGACTAACCCTGAAACTTTAATAGCTAAGGTCATGGTCGTTCTTTCTTTTGAGCAAAGGCTGTAAGATCTTTACTTGAGACATTCTTCCGATGCTTCGATAAACTTGCCTAAAGCATCGTGCATGTCGCGCAAGCTTGTCACCCAGGCCTTTAAGTAATCTTCTCCTTCCGGCGTTATCGAATAAACCTTGCGAGCCGGTCCACCACATCCTGGTTCTAAGCGAGATTCCAGCATTCCCATATCTTCCAATCGACGCAGGTGCCTGTATATGACTCCAGGATCAGGAACGGCTTTAATCAACTCGACTTCTTTGATCCTTTCCACCAACTCATAACCATGAGCCGGTTCTTTTTTTAGCAAGAACAAAAGGCAAGGAGCTAAAAAACCTTCTAATCGTAGGTCTGGGACGTCATGGCAAGAGCAGTGATGTTTTCCCTGACACATAAGACATTCCTCCACTTATTATAGTTAAGCTATCAGTAGTGATTATACGCAACTATATGGAATAATGTCAATAGTATTTAATGTATTTGAGCGTGTCTGGTGACTTTTTTATCAAACTTTATTATAGTAAATGAAACAATCAAAACCCGCCTAAGCAGAAAGAGAATTCGTAGTAATGGCTGTAGTCTATGTGAACGGAAAATTTTGCCTAAGGAAGAAGCAAAAGTATCCCTATATCATCACAACTTTTGTATCGAGATGGAGTATTTGAAAATCAGTTGTCTCGGAGGGATGCTTGATATATAAATAAGTTGTGTTGCAAATATTTCGGGCAAGGTATCTAATTTATGAGATTGCCTTGTCCTTTTTAGCGAGAGGGGGAATGAGTTTGACCTTCAATATTCTAGTCATAAATCCGGGTTCTACTAGTACTAAAATAGCATGGTATAAAAACGACGCAGAAGTGTGGACAAAGACCATTCGTCATTCTCTGGAGGAATTGTCTAAGTTTGATAATGTGATAAAACAATTGGACTTCAGGTTGGGTGCTGTCGAAGGTGTCGTAAAGGAAATGGGATATTCTTACGATATGCTCGATGCTATTATTGGGCGTGGAGGAATAGTTGATCCTCCTATGCCGGGAGGAGTTTATCAAGTAGAGGAAGTTTTGATAGAGTATTTGAAAATGTGCAAGCCTTGGGAGCACGCTTCAAATCTTGGCGGTCTCATGGCAAATGCCATAGCTGGTCCGAGAAATATTCCCGCCTTTATAGCAGATTCCGTAGCAACCGATGAGCTCGATGATATCGCCAGGATCACGGGTTTACCTGAACTGCCCAAATATTCATTAGCCCATACGCTAAATATCAAGTCGGTTGTGCGCAAGGCAGCGAAGGAATTAGGCGGTGATTGGCGCAAACTCCGTTTTATAGTCGCTCACCTTGGAGGAGGTTTCAGTATTTGCGCCCACAAGGACGGGAGAATGGTCGATTTGAACAATGCCAACGAAAATGGTCCTTTTTCCCCGGAGCGTGCCGGAACCGTGCCTTCAGGCGATTTGGTCAGGTTGTGTTACAGTGGAAAATACAACATCAAAGAACTTCGTCGAAAATTGACGGGGGAATCCGGGTTCGTTGGTTATTTGGGAACCAATGACATGCGCGATGTAAAAGAGCGCATTAAGAAGGGTGATGAAAAAGCGGCACTGGTGTATCGTGCCATGGCCCTGCAAGTGGCTAAAGAAATCGCATCTTATTCGGCGACACTTGAAGGAAAAGTGGATGCAATCATCTTGACCGGTGGAGTTGTTTATGATGAGGACTTTGCGGCTACGGTAACAGAAAGAGTACAATGGATAGCGCCCGTGCTTATGTACCCGGGAGAAAACGAAATGAAGTCCTTGGCAGAAAACGCCTTGAGGGTCTTAAAGGGCGAGGAAAAAGCTGCCTCCTATGCCGATGTTGTAAAAAATTATAAGAAAAGGGAGGTAGTTTAGCTTGTCATTTAAAAATTTGGAATTTTTATTTGAAAGAGCCAAAAAAGGCAACATCATGAGAGTTGTTGTCGCTGCTGCTGAAGATGGAGATGTACTTGAAGCTGTACATACAGCTAACGTAGAAGGCATCGTTGAGGCAACATTGGTTGGCGATCCGGACAAGATTTCAAAGGTCGCTAGAGATAAAGGCGTAGACATTTCTTCCTTCGAGGTCATTCCGGCAACAAACGAGGAAGAAGCGGCGATGAAAGCCGTGCAAGCAGTATCATCGGGTGAGGGAGATTTGTTAATGAAGGGGTTTATAAAGACCTCTACGCTCCTTAAAGCAGTTTTAAACAAGGAATGGGGCCTAAGGAGTGGCAGATTGTTATCTCACCTGTTTCTCTTTGAAGTACCGAGGTTGGGCAGGGTTATTGGCTTGACGGATGGGGGACTCAACACATATCCTGGGCTTCAGGAGAAGGTTTCTATAGTGAACAACGCCGTCTCTTGTTGCCATGCCTTGGGCGTAGAAAGACCGAGAGTCGCTGCTTTAGCTGCAGTAGAAGTTGTGAATCCTGACATGCCGTGCACGTTGGATGCGGCAGCTCTAGTCCAGATGAACAGGCGAAATCAAATAAAAGGATGCGTCATAGATGGCCCCTTGGCCTTGGACAATGCCTTAAGCGAGGAGGCAGCTCGCCATAAGGGCGTAGTTTCAGAGGTGGCAGGACATGCCGAGGTACTGCTTGTTCCCGATATAGAGGCTGGGAATTTGCTGGGCAAGGTTATACTTTTCATGGCGAATGGAGCAGGTGCGGGAGTTGTATTGGGGGCCAAAGTTCCGGTGGTGTTAACGAGCCGTGGGGATACTGCCAGGACCAAAGCTTTATCGATAGCGTTAGGTGCTGTGTTGGCGAAAACTTAACAACGCGAAATTTGTCTTTCTTGAGGTTTAAGACGCGAGATTGATGAAGGGATCTTAAAATGTACTTCAGGTTGCGTTTGCCCGATTTAATTCACAAGATAAACTGTGGCTTCTAGGTAACTTGCAAATTACGTAGTTAGAAGGGCGATTGCGTTGCACATTTTTCTACATATGTGTTTTTGAAAGGGATAATAAGTTGCACAAAAATGCTTTCGGAAATGACTCAAAAACTATAAAAATGGGAGGTTTGTCAAGTTGGAACAGTTACGTTCTCTTACTGAGCTTTTGTCGTATGCAAAAGAGGTAGGTCCGAAAAGGGTGAGTGTCGCTTTGGCCGAGGATGCCGATGTTTTAGAGGCAGTAGAGCACGCCCGCAGGGAGGGCATCGCGGACTGCATTTTGGTAGGCAACGTGGATAAGATGAAGGAGATAGCCAAGGAAATCGGAGTTGACCTATCTAATTTTCAATTAAAGGACGTGCGAGGAAGCGAGGCAGAGGTAGCCTTAGCTGCCGTAGAAGTAGTATCTTCAGGAGAAGCCGATATACTCATGAAGGGAATGATATCTACCGCGAACTTCCTGAGGGGTGTATTGAACAAGGAAAAGGGCTTGAGGACGGGGTCTCTCTTATCGCACGTTTACATTCACGAGGTAGAAGGCGTAGATCGCATTCTTTTCATTTGCGATCCGGCCTTTAATATTGCCCCTGACCTTAATGCCAAGGTTAAGATAGTCGAAAACACCGTGGAGTTAGCAAAGTCCTTCGGCGTCGAAACTCCAAAAGTCGCTGTTTTAGCCGCCGTAGAAGTCGTAAATCCTGACATGCCCTGCACCTTGGAGGCCGCCGCGTTAGTCCAGATGAACAGGCGAAATCAAATAAAAGGATGCATCATAGATGGCCCCTTGGCCTTGGATAATGCCTTAAGCGAGGAGGCAGCTCGCCATAAGGGCGTAGTTTCAGAGGTGGCAGGACATGCCGAGGTACTGCTTGTTCCTGATATAGAGGCCGGGAATATCTTTGCTAAGGCCATAGTATATCTGACGAAGAATAAAACGGCTGGCTTGGTCTTGGGTGCCAAGGTTCCTGTTGTTTTGACGAGCCGTGCCGATAGCGCAGAAACCAAGCTTTTGTCAATAGCTTCTGCCGTCGCCTTAGCCGCCTACAAATCGGTTTCTAATTGACGTTAAATATCAAGGCCAAAAAGCCCAAAAAGCCGTCTTTTCAATTTGGTATCTGGCGGATATAGGAGTGACGAACAGGAGGATCATAATATAATGGGATTACCAAAGATATTGGCCATTAATCCGGGCTCAACTAGCACAAAAATTGCTTATTTTGAAGGAGAAAAGGAGTGCTGGCGCGAGACCCAAAGATATGATGTAGATGTGTTGAAGCGTTTTGGCAGCATTATTGATCAGGAAGGCTTTAGGTTTGAAGAAATAAAAAGGGCGCTCCAAGCTCACGGCACTAAACTTGAGGAGATAGATGCCTTTGTGGGACGTGGGGGTCTTTTGCACCCCATTCCCGCGGGGACATATTGTGTTAATGAGTTAATGTTAGAGGAAATGCGCAGCTGCAAATATGGTGTCCATGCGAGCAATTTAGGAGCATTGCTTGCCTACAGGTTGGCCAAAGGAGCTGGCGATAAGCCCTGCTTTATAGTGGACCCCGTTGTGGTCGATGAGCTGTGTAACGAGGCCAGGCTTTCCGGCTTTCCGGAAATCAATAGAAAATCCATATTTCATGCCCTGAATCAAAAGGCAACCGCGAGAAGGGCAGCTAAGGAACTGGGGAAAAAATACGAAGAGTCAAGATTAGTGGTGGCTCATCTTGGAGGAGGCATATCCGTAGGGGCTCACCTGTATGGCAAGGTAATAGACGTCAATAACGCTTTGGATGGCGAAGGACCCTTTTCGCCAGAGCGAGCTGGGACTCTGCCGGCGGGCCAGCTAGTTAATTATTGCTATAGTGGTCAGTGTACCCTTGAAGAGATGCTAAGAAAGTTGACGGGACAAGGTGGCCTGGTTGCCCACCTTGGCACAAACGATGTACCGGAAGTAGAGCGGAGATTCGCTGCTGGCGACTCTAAGGCGGAGTTAGTCTATAGTGCTATGGCATATCAAGTTGCGAAGGCCATTGCAGAATATTCCGCTGTACTTTCAGGTCAGGTGGACGCCATTGTTATTACCGGGAGCATTGCTTATAGTAATAAGTTTGTCGATTTAATCACCAAACGCATTAGTTTTATTGCTCCTATATTTGTATATCCCGGCGAGGACGAGATGCTCGCCCTTGCACAAGGAGCTTTAAGGGTATTAGTTGGCGAGGAAGAAGCGAAAGTATACGCCTACTAAAGTTAGGAGGACTCGAAAGTGCCAGCCATGCTTAAGTTTTTAGCGGGGCTAATGATGTATTCCCTTATCTTCCCGAAGGCATACGTCGTCGTCATCCCGCGAGGAATAAATTGGATAAAACATAATTTTTACGACGAAATCCCAGAGAGTGTGAAGTGGGCTAAGGGATATCAGAAATTTTTGCTGGGTTTGCTTTTCTTCATCGAAGTGTTTATACAATCTTCGTGGTCTGCATGGGTAGCTTACAGAATTCTCGAGTTTTCGATGCAAGCAGAGGCGCAAAAATGGCTTTACTTTTTATTGGGGGCTTTATGTGGAGAAGCGGCCCTTGGATACATAGCTAGGAAAGAGGAAGACGTGAACCTCTGGGTGGCACTTCGTTCTATCATTCCTATGGGCTTACTAGTACAATTCGTGATAAACCCGAGATTTTTGGATTCCCTTTTTGGCTGGCTGGTAAGAATCAGCTTTCGTTGACAATAAGCCCCCGGCTACAATGCCGGGGGCTCTGGTATCTCGCTTAGCGGAGAGCGTTTACTTTATTAAGCTCTTCAGGGTGTTTAAAGCAGCTTCGTAGTCGGGGTGGTTTGTGGCTTCAGGAACTATTTGGACGTAGCGAATAGTATCGTCTTTATCTACTATGAATACCGCCCTCGCAAGCAACCTCAATTCCTTCATTAATACGCCCCAATTTGTTCCAAAAGAAGCATATCTGTAGTCAGACAATGCAATAACCTTTTTTATGTTACCAGTGGTGCAAAATCTTTTTATTGCAAAGGGAAGATCCATAGAGATGTTGAGTACCACTACGTCATCGGGTAAAGACACAGCTTCTTCTTCAAATTTATGGGCCTGGATGTCGCAAACTGAAGTATCTAAAGAGGGCGTTACGGATATTACTTTGATTTTATTGGCAAAATCAGACTTCCTTACTTCTTTCATATTTTGGTCTATAACCGTAAAATCAGGGGCTTTATCCCCTACCTTTAAATCAGGACCTACCAAAGTTACAGGATTGCCTTGCATGGTAACTACGCCTTTTCTCTCCAACCAAATCACCCCCGTTTTAAGTTGGATATCACTTCAGGCCATGTAAAATTATAACGATTTTTAACTAGAAGGTCCAGTAAATTTATTTGTATACGTACAGCTCCATAATCCTCAGTTTGGACGGACGACAATTTTTAACATTATTGGCTTCACCGCCCTTCGTTTTGATCGCTTCTTAAGATGATACAATTAACATAATGTTATTGAGTTATAATGAATCGAAAAAGTAGATCAAAAAGGAGTGATGTTAATTGCTTCTAGAAAAGGAACGAGAGTTGGTTGTAGAGTATGGCAAGAAGCTCATAACGGCAGGACTTACCAGAGGTACTGGCGGGAACATCAGCGTTATAAACAAGAAAGAAAGCTTAATGGCCATTTCTCCTAGCGGTATGGATTATTTTGAAACCGAACCTGGAGATGTAGTGATAATGGATTTAGAAGGAGAGATCGTAGATGGTTTTAGAAAGCCATCCAGCGAATGGAGAATGCATTTAATCTTTTATCAAAAGAGAGAGGACGTTGGTGCCGTAGTTCATACGCATTCAATGTTCGCTACTACAATTGCCACCTTGCGCTGGGAAATACCACCTGCTCATTATTTGATCGCCTATGCAGGAAAGAAAGTTCCCTGTGCGCCTTATGCCACCTTTGGTACGCAGGAAATAGCTGACGCAGCATATAATACGATGGGCAAAGTATATAACGCCGTTCTTTTAGCCAACCATGGGCTTATTGCGGTTGGACCGGATTTGCCTTCTGCCTTTGGGACTGCGGAGATAATAGAAATGGTCTCTGAAATTTACTATCGCACAAAGTGCGTAGGAGATCCGGTGCTACTTCCCGATGAAGAAATGGAACTCATGCTTGAAAAATTTAAGACCTATGGACAGAAATGAGTGACGAGAGATGAGATTTTTAGTTGTTGGCGATGGTTTCGTCAGAAGTTTTATTTTCGTTGATGTTTTAAAAAGATATTTTCCTGATGCTGATTTTATTGAACACGAAGTGCCCTGGCCGAACGAACCGTTTTACGATAGCGATGAAGTTAAAGAGTGTTCCGGCAATCCCGAGGATCTCATGCCACTCATAAAGGATGTGGATGTCCTCATAGTTGATACAGCACCTGTTACAGAAGCTTTATTAAAGGCTGCTCCGAAATTAAAAGTGGTCGCCTGTACGCGAGGCGGCCCCGTTAACGTGAATATAAAAGCTTGCTCATCCATGAAAATTCCAGTTTTCAATAGCCCCGGAAGGAACGAATCGGCCGTGGTCGAATTCACAGTTGGTGCAGCGCTTGCCCTGATGAAAAATATGGCTTTAGGGCACTATGAGTTGAAACGAGGCGTTTGGAGAGGAGACCTTTATCTTTATGACAGAGTTGGTCCCGAACTTTCGGATCTTACCGTGGGCATTGTAGGTTATGGCAAGGTGGGACGGAATGTTGCAAGATTGTTTTCTTTATTTGGTTGTGAAGTTTTAGTCCACGATCCTTACGTGGACTCCTCGATCATTGAAGACGCTGGTTATAAAAGTGCAAGCCTTGATGACCTTTTGAAGACGGCAGATGTGGTAAGCTTGCATGTCAGGCTTTCTCCGGAGACGGAGAAGATGATGGATGAAAGTAGATTTAACTTGATGAAGCCATCTTCTTATTTCATCAACACGGCAAGGGGTGGAGTGGTGGATTATGATGCCCTTTACGAAGTTCTATCAAAAGGAAGAATAAAAGGGGCGGCGCTTGATGTCTTTGATCCGGAGCCGTTGCCTGCCGATCATCCTTTGACGAAACTGGATAACGTCCTTCTGACACCACACATAGCCGGTGCATCTAAAAGAAGCGCGATCAGAGGTGTGGAGACAGTTGCAGAAGCTCTTTTTGCCTACTTCAACACTGGAGAACTTAACAATTGTGTTAATAAAGAGGCATTTGCCTAAGTATGGGCATGCTACCTAACTAAAATCTTTAATGTCATTTAGAGGTCTTGCCCTATAAAGAAGGGGCAGCTTGTTGTCAGAGAGGAGGGATTGTAGTGGAAAAGTATTTGATAGGGATAGATGCGGGTACATCTATGGTCAAAAGCGTAGTTTTTGATGACGAGGGAAATGAGTTGGCCGTGGGTAGACAAAAGACAACCGTACTGAACCCAAGGCCAAATTGGGATGAACAAGATATGCTGGAGGTATGGGAAGCCGTTGTTATAACAGTCAATGAGGCTGTCGCAAAAAGTGGTGTGCCTGCCAAAGATATATGTGCCATAGGGGTAACCGGACAAGGTGACGGATGTTGGCTCATAGATGAAGAAGGTGAGCCGGTCCGTCCTGCAATTTTGTGGTCCGATGGAAGGGCAGGTGATCTCATAGCCAGATGGCAAGCCGAGGGCATTAGTGAAAATGCGTATAAAATTTTGGGATCCGCCCTTTTCCCGGGCGTACAGGCTGCCATCATAAAATGGCTCGACGAAAATGAGCCTGAAACTCTAGCCAAATCTCGCTGGGCTTTGTACTGTAAGGATTGGTTAAAGTATAAATTAACAGGAGAAATCACTACCGATGAGACAGATGGCTGCGTGCCACATTTTGATATCGCAAAACGTCAGTATTCCGAAGAGCTGTTAAAGATGTATGGAACTGTGAAGTATAGATATTTATTGCCTCCCGTCAAAACTCCCCTTGAAAATTACGCTTCTTTAACCGATGAAGCTGCATCCTTACTGGGATTGCCATCCGGCATTCCGGTAGTAGGTGGGCCCTTTGACGTCATAGCCACTGCAACGGGCGTTGGCGCTATACACCCTGGTGATGCCTGCTCCATAATTGGTACTACTTGTTTTAATGAGGTCGTCATGGACGGTCCTTATATAGAGCCATTGAATGTTGGATTTACAATGTGTCACGGATTCGCCGGGCTATGGGTTAGGGCCATGGGAGTAATGATGGGAACGCCTAACCTCGACTGGATTTTGGCACAAGTGGGCAGGACTTATGAGGAAGAGGCGGCAAAGAGAAATATGTCATTTTACGATGTGGTAGAAGAACACGTGAAAGGATTGGATATAGGGGCTGGAGGAATTATTTACCACCCCTATTTAAGCGCGAGTGGAGAAAGGGCTCCTTTTGTTAAGCCTACTGCAAGAGCTCAGTTTTTTGGCATTACCGCTACTCATAATAGGGACAATTTAGTCAGGGCTGTCTATGAAGGCGTAGGATTTGCAATGATGGATTGTTATCAATATATCCCCATAAAGATCAATCGTGTGCGAATATCCGGTGGTGGAGCTCAAAGCGCCTTCTGGTGTCAGCTTTTATCGGACATGACAGGCCTTCCTTTAGAGGTGCCTGAAGGTTCGGAGTTTGGTGCAAAAGGTACAGCTCTTGTTGCGGGGGTAGTTGTAGGCCTATATGAGAATATCGATGGTGCCGTCAAAAGAACTGTGAGGTTGGAAAGGCAATATCAACCCGATATGGAAAAGACTAAAAGAGCCAGAGCTTTTTATACGCTGTATAGGCGTTTGTACGAACATGTTTGGGATGATTGGGATTTATTGCAAGACATATTGATGCAACGATTCTAAGATTAATTTAGCACCCTAAATTGATTGTGAGTAAAAATGCGGCTCTATTATCTTCAGCGTGGAAATTTGAAGCAAAAAACATAATGGCGGTAAGAACCTCCTTTCTTAATGGGGTTGGTTCTTACCGCCGGATTTTTCCCCACACTGTTTGAAATAGAGCCTTCGCGAGCTTGATATTCGACGATTGGTATTGTACAATATTGCAAATCATGAAAGGTGCATAAAGTAAAAGCGCTCAATCATATTGCCCAAGTATAGGCAATATAAAGGTGGTATATTTTTATTTTTAGGAGGGACTTAATTGTGAGAAAATTTTTTAGTATTCTGGTTATAGCTGTAATGGCATTGTTCTTGGCTGCCTGTGGAAGCAAACCAGGCTTTTCTTCTCCAAAATATTCTGGCAATGTTATGCTCTATTCTTCCATGCAAGAAGATCAAATTGTTGCTATTAAGAAAGGTTTTGAAGCAAAGTATCCC